>SL_4KL_010_BRINEDRAFT_10000666_pt1 | contig 17985 bp, 16 predicted proteins | sample SodLak_010_BRINE_2_FD_10664 | JGI IMG/M metagenome (IMG submission 10664)
CCAGAGTGTGGGGCTGAAGTCTCCCTGCACGACGATGTTGAAGTCGGAGAGATCATCGACTGTGGTACCTGTGGTGCCGAACTCGAAGTAATCGCCGTCGATCCACCAGTTCTCGAACCAGCCCCCGAACTCGAAGAAGACTGGGGCGAATAACGCATCCCGCCGCGTCCGTCGGGCGTGGCCCTATTCATATGAACATTGGAATTCTCTACTCGCGGATTCGCAAGGACGAAAAGCTCCTGCTCGGAGAGCTACGAGACCGAGACCACACAGTCGAAAAGATCGACGTCCGAAAACACCAGTTTGGTCTCGAAGGGACGACCGCCACCATCGACGAGCTTGATCTCGTCGTCGACCGCTGTCTGTCGACCAGCCGGTCGCTGTACGCAACCCGGTTTTTCGACCACTACGGCGTAGCCGTGATCAACAGTCCCGAGACCGCCGACATCTGTGCTGATAAGGCCAAAAACAGCCTCGCGCTTGATGCGGCGGGCGTACCCACACCCGAAACGACAGTCGCCTTTACGACCGATACGGCGATGGACGCCATCGAGGAGTTCGGCTACCCCTGTGTCCTGAAACCAGTCGTCGGCTCGTGGGGTCGACTAATGGCCAAAATCGACTCGGAGAGCGCCGCAGAAGCCATCTTGGAGCACAAGAAGGTCTTGGGCCACTACGAGCACAAGGTGTTCTACATCCAGGAGTTCGTTGAGAAGCCGGGCCGCGATATTCGCGTGCTTGCGGCCGACGGCGAGCCAATCGCCGCGATGACCCGAACCTCTGAGCACTGGCTGACCAACGCCGCCAAAGGTGGCGACACTGAGGCGTTCGAGCTTGATGAGACGGCTCTCGAACTGGTCGAAACAGCCAGCGACGCCGTCGGTGGCGGTCTGCTTGGCGTCGACCTGATGGAGGTTGGCGGCGAAGAAAGCGGCGAGTACACCGTCCACGAAATCAACCACAACGTCGAGTTCAAAGCCCTCAACGGCTGTGTTGAGACCGACGTTCCGGCCGCTGTGGTCGACTGGTTGGAATCGAAAGCTACTGAATCTGCGGAGGAAGTTACCACAGCATGAGCGACGAAACCTACACTGCGAGCGTCATTGGCGGCACCGGCTTTACGGGCGGCGAACTGCTTCGGCTGCTGGCGGGCCATCCGAACTTCGAGATCGCCCAGGCGACGAGCCGCTCGAAGGCGAACAAAACGATTGGCCATTCGCATCCAAACCTTCGTGAGCTTGATTTGCGGTTCAGTTCGCCGGATGATCTCGAGTCCGTGGACGTCATTTTTGCGGCCACCCCCCACGGTGTCTCGATGGAACAGATCGATACGTTCTACGAACACGCCGACACTGTCGTCGATCTGTCGGCCGACTTCCGACTCAACACCGAAGCACAGTACGAAGAGTGGTACGACGGCCACAGCGCGCCCGAATACCTCGAGAAAAGCGTTTATGCGCTCCCAGAACTCACACGCGATCAGCTGCCCGGCGCAGAGCTTATTGCAAGCGGTGGCTGCAATGCTACCTCGACGATTCTGGGGCTCAAACCGCTTTTCGACGCCGATATTCTCGATGGCAGCGAACAGATCGTCGTCGACGTGAAAGTCGGCTCCTCTGAAGGCGGTGCGGGCGGCGGTGCGGCCTCGAGTCATCCAGAGCGGTCGGCGGTCGTCCGTCCCTACGCACCGATCAGCCACCGCCATGAGGCTGAAATTGAGCAGTTCCTCGGTCTTTCGGTGTCGTTTACCGTCCATGCGGTTGATATGATCCGTGGCTCCTCAGCGACCTGCCACGTTTTCCCCGGTGTGCCCGTCTCGAAAGGCGATCTCTGGAAGGCCTACCGCGGCAGCTACGAAGACGAGCCGTTTATGCGACTGGTCGCAGGCGGCGGGGGCGTCTATCGCTATCCCGAACCCAAGGCCGTCGCCGGAACCAATATGGGCGAGGTCGGCTTCGAACTTGACCCCTCGAACAAACGCATCGTCGCCGTTTCGGCAATTGACAACATGATGAAAGGCTCGGCGGGCCAGGCAATCCACGGCACGAACGTCGCGCTTGGTCTCGACGAGACCGCAGGCCTCGAGTTCACTGGCCTGCACCCAGTCGGCGCACCCTAACGCCACAGACACAGTACGATGACCGGATACACTCTCACAGACACAGATTCGATTGAATCGGCCGCCCACCAGGCGAACCAGCTTCTCGCAGACGGTGGCTCCCGGCCGCCGGTCGTGGTGAAAATCGGCGGTGCGAAAGCCGTCGATCCCGAAGGTGCAGTAGGCGACATTGCCGCGCTCGTCGAGGATGGCCGCGACGTAGTGGTCGTTCACGGCGGCTCGAGTGCCGTTGATGAGACGCTCGAACGCATGGGGATCGAACCCACGTACGTCGAGACGCCAGGCGGGGTTGCTGGCCGCTTTACTGACGAAGAGACGATCGAAGTCTTCGAGATGGTGATGGCCGGCAAACTCAACACCGAGTTGACCACGCTGTTTCGGAACGCAGGCGTCGATGCGTTGGGACTCTCCGGCGTCGACGGAGGCCTGCTGGCAGGCCCGCGAAAATCCGCAGTTCGTGTGCTTGAGGACGGCAAAAAGAAAATCAAACGCGGCGACCACTCCGGTAAAATCACCGAGGTGAACGGTGAGCTACTGGAGTCAGTGCTGTCGGATGGCTACACTCCAGTGGTGAGCGTCCCAATGCTTGGTGAGAACAAAGACGGCTCAGTAACGCCCGTAAACGCCGACGCAGACCGTTCGGCAGCCGCGATTGCGGGTGCGTTGGGCGGCGAACTTATTATGCTGACAGATGTAACCGGCATCTATGCGGATCCCGACGACCCCGAGACGTTGATTGAGTCGGCCTCAACGTCCAAGGAGTTGGACGCGGTCAAAGATGCGGCTGAAGGATTTATGACAAAGAAAGTGATGGCAGCGACTGAAGCCCTAGAGGGCGGTTCGCCCGCGGTGTACGTTGGAGATGCCAACAGTGAAACGCCAGTCTCCGGCGCACTCGAGGGAACGGGAACAACGATCCACCAAAGCGCCCTAGATGCCGAAAAAACGGAGGCGAGCCAATGAGCGGCTTTGTCTTTTCGGAAAAACCGATCGAAATCGTCGACGGAGATGGCGCATACGTCACCGACACCAGTGGAACCGAGTATCTGGATATGGGCGCGAGCTACGCCTGTGTCCCCTTGGGACATGGCCACGAGGCCGTCCAGCAAGCCGTGAGCGACCAGCTTTCGCGGATCACCTACGTGCAAGCGTCCTACCCGGTCGAGATCCGGACGAAACTGTACGAGTTGCTCGCCGAGACGGCTCCGAAAACAGTCGACAACGTGTGGCTCTGTAACTCTGGGACGGAAGCCAACGAGGCGGCCCTGAAGTTCGCCCGAAGTGCGACGGGCAACTCGAAGATCGTGGCGACAAAACGCGGGTTCCACGGCCGGACAATGGGTGCGCTGGCGACCACCTGGAAGAACAAATACAAGAAACCCTACGAGCCGCTGATCGGTGACGTGGAGTTCGTGCCGTACGGCGACACAGAAGCGATGGCCGAGGCGATCGACGACGAGACTGCCGCAGTAATTATCGAACCAGTACAAGGAGAAGGTGGCATCAACCCCGGCCGCAAAAAGTACCTTCAGCGCGTTCGCGTCGAGACCGCAACCAGCGGGGCGGCGTTGATTTTCGATGAGGTTCAAACCGGGATGGGCCGAACCGGCACACTGTGGGCCTCCGAGTGGGCCGATGTGGTGCCGGATATGATCACGAGCGCGAAGGGCCTCGGCAACGGCGTCCCAATCGGGGCGACGCTGTGTCGAGACTGGATCGCCGAGAACTACGGTTCGCACGCCTCGACGTTCAGCGGTGGGCCGGTTATTTCGGCCGCCGCACACGCAACTGTCTCAACAATCGTCGACGAGGAGATTCCCGCCCACGCCGCCGAGATGGGTGACTACATGATGGCCGAACTCGAGGCCGCCGTCGAGGAACACGACCTGCCGGTTCGTGAGGTCCGCGGAAACGGACTGATGATCGGCGTCGAGGTCAAACGCGGTGCGAACCGTTTGCTGCGTGATTTCGCGCTCAACCACCAGATTCTCGCACTGCCGGCAGGACGAACGGTTGTTCGGTTCCTGCCGCCGCTGACGATCGAACAAGAACACGTCGATACCGTCGTCGAAGCGTTCATCGAGGTGTTGTCCTGATGGCTGTCGAAGCGGACGCCAGCGTGTTGGAACATCCGGCACTCGACACTGAGGGTCGCCGGCTGGTGGCCGAACTCGTCTCGATTCCCTCAGTCTCAGAAGAAGAACGAGAGGCCGCCGAAGCGTTGGTGGCCTTCTTCGAGCACCACGACCGGGAGGTCTGGATCGACGAGATCGGCAACGTTCGTGCGCCTGCAGACGACACCGTGCTTTTGACCTCGCATATCGACACCGTCCCCGGCGAGATTCCCGTTGAGATCGCCGAGGGTGACGAGGGCCCAGAACTCTGGGGGCGCGGCAGCGTTGATGCCACCGGTCCGCTGGCCGCGCTGGCCGTCGCTGCAGTCGAAACCGGCGCGTCATTTGTTGGTGTCGTCGGCGAGGAATCCGACTCTCGAGGAGCGTGGTATCTCGTTGATGATCGCGAGGCTCCCAAGGCGGTGATCAACGGCGAGCCCTCCGGGTGGAACGGTATTACGCTGGGCTACCGGGGACTGGTCGAAGGAACGTACGTCGCCACCAGCGAGTCGGGCCATAGTTCGCGGCCGGATTCGAACGCAATCCAGGATGCGATGAGTTGGTGGAACCGAGTCGAATCAGTGTTCGACCCCGACGAATGGGTGCCCGTTTTCGAGCAGGTTACGACCAAACCGATTGATCTCGAGGGGGGTATCTCGGTTGATGGCCTCTCGATGGAAGCGACCATGGAGTTTCAGCTTCGGGTGCCACCGGAGCGAACGCCCGACGAAGTGCGGGTGTTGGCTGATGCCGAGTTGAAAACGGGAACGGTCAACTGGTCGGGAGCGATCCCACCGGTGATGACCAGTCCCCGAACCGAGCTTGCCCGGCTGTTTCGGGTAGCGATCCGGTCGCTGGACGGCGATCCACGGCTGCTGCGGAAAACCGGCACCAGCGATATGAACGTGTATGCCGAACACTGGAGTTGTCCGATGGTGACCTACGGCCCTGGTGATTCGGAACTCGACCACGCACCGAACGAACACCTCTGTCTCGCGGAGTTCGACCGCTCAGTCGACGTCCTGGTCGAGGTCTGTGAGAAACTGGGTGCCGAACGTGAGACAGCAGAGACAACGGAGCCACCCCAATGAACGCTGACAATTTCTTGGATATCGACGACCTTTCGAGTGACGAACTACAGACGATACTGGCCCGTGCGGCCGCACTGAAAAACGGCGACGACGACAGCCGCCTCGAGGATCAGACACTTGGGATGCTGTTCGAAAAGCCGAGTACCCGCACCCGCATTTCGTTCGAGACAGGAATGACCCAACTTGGCGGCCATGCCATCTTCATGGGGCCCGAAGACATCCAGTTGGGCCACGGTGAGCCGCTGAAAGACACCGCTCGAGCCGCCGGTCGGTACGTCGATGGGATTATGGCTCGCCTCTTTGCTCACAAAGACGCCGAAATCCTCGCCGAGTACGCCGAGGTGCCGGTCATCAACGGGCTAACCGACGACGCCCACCCGTGTCAGACGCTGGCGGATCTGTTGACAATCCGCGAGCAGTTCGGCAAGGAGGTCTCTGTTGCGTGGGTTGGCGATGGCAACAACGTCGGACAGTCGTTTGCGATCGGCTGTGCGCTGGCGGGCGTCGATCTCTCGGTTGCCACACCACCGGCGTACGCGATGGACGAGGCTGTCATCGAGCGAGCCGCAGAAATCGGAAGTAAACCCGATGTCTACACTGACCCCGAAGCCGCCATCGAGGGTGTCGATGTGATCTACACTGACGTCTGGGTCAGCATGGGCCAAGAGGACAAACGCGAGCAGAAACTCGAGGCGTTCGAAGGCTTCCAGTTGAACGACACGCTGCTTGCAGAAAGCAACGCCAAAATCATGCACTGTCTGCCCGCCCATCGTGGCGAAGAAATCACTGACACCGTGCTCGAAAGCGACCGCTCGATCGTTTGGGATCAGGCCGAAAACCGCCTGCACGCACAAAAAGCGTTGTTACTCGAGTTGCTCGGCTGACCGACCAGAAGGCGAGCTAGTGAGTGTCTTTGTGGGATTCGAGTCCAGGCGGCAACCCGAGGTGTTTGATGCCGCTTTGGGCAGTGATCTCGAAACGATAGAGTCTGGTCGGTTCTTCGAGACTGGCGCGTTCGAACAGCGCTGGCCGCCAGCGGATCTCCATGTCCTCGAGGAGGGCCGAGAGTTCTGATTCAGGAACCTCGCCAACTGAGCCACACAACAGGACACTTCGCCACTGAAAGGGAGTTTCGGCACTGTAGACGAGAAACCGGGCCGTCTCGGCGGTGTTGGTCACAGTCTCTTTGCGGCTCTGTTCGCCCAGTACATAGACGAAATACAGCGCTGAATCGCCGTCGAACCAAAACGAAAGCGGCCGCAACAGCGGTTCAGTCTCGGTTGGGAGACCCAACACACCGACGCTCTGGGCAGCAAGAAAGCGCCGAATCGTCTCGTCGGTCATCGGCTCCATTCCGTACTCGGCGAGATCATCGACAGTCATGCACACACAGACGCAAGAGATGTAAATAAGCGGTCGCTCCCGACGGATTCGGTGACTCTCTGAGAGAACGGAACGTCGAACCGATCTCGACTCCATTCACTCCGGCCACCACACCTTTTAAACGAATGAGGCCGAAGACAGAGCAGTGGCAACCGCAGACGACCAGTTACGGTTCTTCCCGTACGACGAGCCGTATCCGAACCAGCGGGAGGCAATCGACCGGATCGCCAACTCGCTGGGTCAAAGCCGTGATGTCCTCTTAGAGGGCGCACCGGGGACTGGCAAGACGCTGTCGGCGCTCGTTCCTGCGCTCGCATACGCCCGCGAACACGACAAGACAGTCGTCATCACAACCAACGTCCACCAACAGATGCGGCAGTTCGTCGAGGACGCTCGCGCGATTACCCGCAGCGAGCCGATTCGGGCGGTCGTGTTCAAAGGGAAAGCGAAGATGTGTCATATCGATGTGGGCTACCAAGAGTGCCAGAGCCTCCGGGATACCACCCGCGAGTTGGTCGAGACTGAAACCGACAAACAGCAGTTGGCCTCCCGTCAGCGCGAACTCTTAGAGGCCAGCAAACAGGGAGACTCCTCGGCAACCGAAGCCCGAAGTGCGGTGATGGACGAACTCGAGTCGGTCGAATCCGAACTCGCCGAACTACAGGACGGCAACGTCTGTGAGTTTTATTACAACAACCTCACCGACGACACTGAGGAGTTCTTTAGCTGGCTGTTCGACGATGTGCGGACACCCGAGGATGTGTATGCGTATGCCGACGCCCAGGGGTTGTGTGGCTACGAACTTCTCAAAGAGGGCATGGAGGGCGTCGATCTCGTAGTCTGTAACTATCATCACCTGCTGGATCCGATGATCCGCGAACAGTTTTTCCGCTGGTTGGATCGCGATCCAAGCGACGTGATCACCGTCTTTGATGAAGCTCACAACATCGAAGGTGCAGCCCGTGATCACGCAACCCGAACGCTGACCGAAAACACCCTCGAGTCGGCACTCGAAGAGCTTGAGAGCCTTGAGGATTCGCGTGCCGAACCCGCAGGTAACGTGATCGGAGCGTTTCTTGCGGCGCTGCGATCGACCTACGAAGAGACGCTTGGCTCGGAGTACGCCCGTGAAAAAATCGGCGATAGCTGGGAGGATATCGCAGTCGCTAACGACGACCGCAAAGACGACCTGACGATGGCGTTTCTTCGGGCCTACGAAGGCAAAGGCATCGAAATCGAAACTGAACTCGCCGTCCAGTTGGGAAACGTCCTCGACGAGGAGTACGAACAGGCGTACAAAGACGGCGAGGCGACAACGCGAGCAGAGTCTCAAACCCTCCAAGCGGCTAGCTTTATTAGCACCTGGATGGACGAAGGCGACCAACTCGGCCAACATCCAATGGTCGGACTCCGGCGGGACGGGACGACCGACGAAATTTACGGCCGGGCGGAACTCTACACCTGTATTCCCCGCGAGGTGACCCGCGAGCTGTTTGATGAAGTCTACGCAAGCGTGCTGATGAGTGCAACCCTGCGGCCGTTCGATGTGACCGAAGACGTCCTTGGACTCGAGTCGCCAGCCCGGCTGGCCTACGAGTTGGCGTATCCCGAACAGAACCGCCGAACGTACGCCCTCGAGGTTCCGCCACTGTTTGCCAGCGACCGCAGCGACCCGCACGTCCAAAAGACGATTACTGCGATGCTCCGAGATGTAATCGGCTTTACCCCCGGCAACACGCTGTTGTTTTTCCCGTCGTACAGCGAAGCCCAGCGCTACTACGACCGTCTCGGTGCCAATAGCATTCACGACCACGGACTCGGCTCGCTCATGCTTGATGAGGCCGGAACTCCCACCGAAGCGTTGCGCCAACAGTTCGTCGACAGCGAAAACGCGACGCTCTGTACGTCACTGTGGGGCACCCTCGCTGAAGGGGTGAGTTTCGACGGTGACGACGCCCGGACAGTGGTGGTCGTCGGCGTACCGTACCCGCATCTCTCCGAACGGATGGAGGCCGTCCAGGATGCCTACAACCGCGCTTACAGCGACAGCCGCCGAAGGCGGGATGCCGGCTGGGCATATGCGGTCGAGATTCCGACGATCCGCAAAACGCGGCAGGCGTTGGGTCGGGTGATTCGTTCACCGGAAGATTTCGGGGTGCGAATCCTGGCTGACAAACGCTACACCAACGCAGAGATGGGCAAATACAGTGTTCGGGGGAGTTTTCCAATCGAAGAACGCGAGGAGTTGGTCGACATCAGTCCTGAAAAACTGAAGTTTGCAATGTTGAACTTCTATCAGGATCACGACGCCTACGACGGCGAGCCGCCGATGCCGTAGACACGCCCGTGACATCCTCCCCGTCGTAGAACGGAGAGGGAGCGAAGCTCCCTCAGGCAGTCGGGCTGCGCCCGACGACGACGGGGCTTCCCGTACCGCAGCGTTGGGATATTTGCTGGTTTACGATACTACCTGATCTTGTGGGACTATCTCACCCGTTGATCTATCGAACAGGTAGACCGATGGCTGTGTCATTCGAAAGTCGAAGATTTTCGTGATGTGGCCAGAAATCAGAGATTTCTGATAACGGCGTGAACGCCGGGATTCTCTCCTTGTATAAAGATAGCCGACGATTGGATGGACAATCGGCTACATCTAGCTGAGATTGTGTGAGACAGCCAGTGTAAGTATTCTGGGCATCGAACCAGCCGGTCACACCAACAAGAGATCTCGGAGTCGGACTACAGATCAGCGACGTCTTCGATCGCGTCAGTCAACTCTTTGACCGACTCGAGGGTGTGTTCGCCCATGTGGCCGATACGGAACGTCTTTTCGCCGAGTTGCGAACCGTAGCCGTTCGAAAAGACCATATCGTACTCCTCGCTGACCTGCTCGATGGTTGCGGCAACGTCGATGCCCTGAGTGTTTTCGATACAGGCGACCGTTTTCGACTCATAGCCCTCCTCGGGGAACATGGCGAAATGTTCGTCGGCCCACTGTTGGACGTATTCAGCCATCTCGGTGTGGCGTTGGGCTCGTCCCTCGTGGGTTTCTTCGAGCATGTGTTTCATTTGTTTGCGGTAGGCCAGCATGACCGGAATTGCAGGCGTCGAGTGCGTCTGACCCTTTCGGTTGTAGTAGTCCAAACAGCGCTGGAAGCCGCCGTACCAGGAGGCTTCGTCTTTGGCGAGTTCACGCTCGTAGGCCTCGTCGCTGACGACACAGATGGCCAGCCCCGGCGGCATGGCGAAGGCCTTCTGTGAGGACGCAAAAATCACGTCGATGCCGTGTTTGTCGATATCGACATAATCGCCGCCGAGACACGAGACCGCATCAACAACGAAGTACGTATCGGGGTACTCGTTGACGACGTCACCGATCTCTTCGACCGGGTTTCGGACGCCGGTCGAACTCTCGTTCATGACGGTAGCGACAACGTCGTAGTGTTTGTCGCTGGATTCGAGTGCCTCGCGGATGTCTTCGGGTTTGATCGCCTCGCCCCACTCGTACTCGAGGCGGTCAACGTTTTTCCCAAGGCGTTCGGCGACGTTGGCGTGCCGTTCGCTGAAACTGCCACAGGTCGGTACCAGAATGTTTTCTTCGACGAGGTTGAGCGTCGAGGACTCCCAGAAGGCCGTCCCCGAGCCGGTGAGAATGATGACCTCGTTGTCGGTGCCGAGATACGCTTTGGTGTCTTCGACGATAGTTGTATAAAGGTCAGTCATCCGATCCATCCGGTGACCGAACATGGGTTGGGCCATCTCTTCGATGACGTCCTCGCGGACTTCGGTCGGGCCAGGGATGTACAGCGTCTTGTCAGGGTAGTCGTCAGTATACTCTTGTTTTTTTGTCACGAAATCCACCTTGTAGCTACTGGTGGGAAGCCAAAGGTCATGGGCGTTTTGATACGGCTGTAGCACAAATTCGAGCGGATAGTCCGATTCTTCGCTGGATCTTTGTGTTGTTACAACAGGACCGAAAATCGAGGTCGTATCAACACAGACAGCAGACGGCTCCGGCTCAGGCGAAAAGCGAGACAACGCTTACGAGATAGAACGCGACGCCGGCGACAACCGCCCAAAACAGCGTCTCGTGACGACGGAAGACGGCGAAGTCCTCATAACAATCCTGGTACAGCGAGCGGACGGCGATGCCGCCAATTACCAACCCACCGGCAACAAACAGCGTAAGCTGTGGCTCAAAGCCAGCCATCGAAGCCAATCCAACGGCTTGGCCGACAGTCACCATACCGAACAGCCCCACCAGATACACTGCCGCTTTGGCCCGATCCATACACTACTGTCAGATGATCAGATTATAACGATTTCTATTATTTTCACTGGCCGATTGCGTCCGTGAGTTTAAACCCTAACACTGGCCAAAGAAAGACAATGAAGCCAGCCGAGATCCCTGGAGTGCCGTCGGGGATCGACGACCAACTCACAAGCGAGGGGATCGAAGCGCTGTATCCACCCCAGGCCGAAGCCGTCGAGGCCGGCCTGACCGAAGGCCACAGCCTCGTGGCGTCGGTGCCGACCGCCAGTGGGAAGACGCTCATCGCAGAGCTCGCAATGTTATCAGCGATCAAGCAGGGTGGCAAAGCGTTGTATATCGTTCCGCTGCGAGCACTCGCGAGCGAAAAAAAGGCCGAATTCGAACGCTGGCAGGCACACGGCATCACGGTCGGCGTCTCGACAGGCAACTACGAATCAAGCGGTGAGTGGCTCTCGAGTCGTGATATCATCGTCGCAACAAGCGAAAAAGTAGACTCGCTGGTTCGAAACAACGCCGGCTGGATCGACCAACTGTCCTGTGTCGTCGCCGACGAAGTTCATCTCGTCGACGATAAGAATCGCGGTCCGACACTCGAGGTGACACTCGCAAAACTCCGGCGGATCAACCCCGGGCTTCAGGTTGTCGCACTCTCGGCGACCGTCGGCAACGCCACCGAGATCGCCGAATGGCTTGATGCCGAGTTAGTCCACTCGGAGTGGCGGCCCATCGATCTGCGGATGGGAGTGCATTTCGGCAGCGCGATTAACTTCGACGACGGCAGCCAACGGGAGGTGCCGGTCGAACGAAGCCAACGGAAAACCGAGGCGCTGGTCGACGATACCCTCGAGGAAGGCGGCTCGACGCTCGTGTTTGTTAACTCCCGGCGTAACGCCGAGTCAGCGGCCAAACGGCAGGCGGGTGTCGTCCGACGGCGAGTTGACAGTGACGAACAGGCCGAACTCGAGGCGCTAGCCGACGAAATCCGTGGAGTCTCTGAGACAGAAACGAGTGAGGATCTGGCCGACTGCGTCGAAGGCGGTGCGGCGTTTCATCATGCTGGGCTTGCAAGCGAACACCGAAGCCTCATTGAGGCGGCCTTTCGGGATCGTCTACTGAAGGTGATCTGTGCGACGCCAACGCTGGCTGCCGGCGTAAACACGCCCAGCCGACGCGTCATTGTCCGTGATTGGCGACGGTATGACAGCGAGTTTGGCGGGATGAAACCGCTGGACGTCTTGGAAATCCACCAAATGTGTGGTCGGGCAGGAAGACCGGGACTCGATCCCTACGGCGAGGCGGTACTGCTGGCGAAAAACGCCGAGACGATGGACGAACTCTTCGAGCGATACATCTGGGCCGACCCCGAGCCCGTTCGCTCGAAGCTGGCGGCCGAACCCGCTCTCAGAACCCATCTGTTGGCGACGATTTCTTCGGGCTTTGCGAACAGCCGTGAGGAACTACTCGAGTTCTTAGAGGCAACACTGTATGCCACCCAGACAGGCCAAGACGGCCGACTCGAGACAGTGACTGAGACCGTCTTGGCGTATCTGGAGGCAAACGAGTTCATCGAACGCGAAGGCAAGACGATTCGAGCGACAGCGATTGGCCATACGGTCTCGAGGCTGTATCTCGATCCGATGAGTGCCGCCGAGATTATCGATGGACTGCGGTATGCCGAAGACACTCGGGGGGAGGCGTCGACTGCGAATCAGCCCACCCAACGCGAAAAGCGAAAGCGACCGGCCGCTGGTGATGACACCGAACCGGAGGGGTTCGTCTCAGCAAGCGAACTGCAGGCCGCAAGCGAATCAAACGAAGAGACGACCGAAAAACCCGAGACAGACTTCGAGACGGATGGCGACGACCCCGCTCGTCCGACGCCGCTGGGACTCTATCATCTCGTGAGCCGAACGCCGGATATGTACGAACTCTACTTGAAATCGGGCGACCGCGAGACGTACACCGAACAGTGTTATGAACACGAATCAGAGTTTTTGGGCCGCGTGCCGTCCGAATACGAGGAAGTCGAATTCGAAAGTTGGCTGTCGGCGTTAAAAACGGCCTCGCTGCTTGAAAACTGGGCGAGCGAAGTCGACGAAGACCGGATTACCGAACGCTACGGCGTTGGGCCGGGTGATATTCGCGGGAAAGTAGAGACGGCCGAATGGCTGCTCGGTGCGGCCGAGCAGTTGGCCGGAGAGTTGGGTCTGTCTTCGCGGGTCGCCGTCCGAGAAGCAAAAAAGCGGATCGAATACGGGGTTCGCGAGGAGTTGATCGATCTCGCAGGGGTACGAAACGTCGGCCGAAAGCGCGCCAGACGACTGTTCGAAGCCGGCATCAAAAGCCGAGCGGAGCTTCGAGAAGCCGACAAGACAGTCGTTTTGGGGGCACTCCGAGGGAGAGAAAAAACCGCCGAAAAGATTCTTCAGAACGTTGGCCGAGAAGATCCCTCAATGGACGACGTTGAGCCAGTCGAACTGGAGACAAAAGCAGTCGCCACAACTGAGAACTCCGAGGCGGATCTCGAGGAGGACACGACAGACGGCCAATCGAGTTTGGGTGATTTCTGATGGGAGCGTGTATCTAAATGCAGTTCGTTGAGGGACACGCCGAGATTGAGGATCTAGAGGAGTTTGTAACCACAGTCGGTCAGATACGCGAAGAGACTGGCTCGACAATCCAGTTTTTCGCCGCCGACTACGTGGCCGGCGAGCGACACCTCCGGCGGGCCGCCGAGTTGGCACGACGAGCCACCGAAGCCGGAACCGCCATAGCCCACGATCCGGCAGTCGAGTTGCTGGTGTATGCAGCCGGTCGCCGGCAGATCAATCGGGCACTTGAAATGGGGGTCTCGGAGGGTCAGATGGCCGTCGTTGGAGTGATCGACGGCGGTGAGGAATCCACAGCAGTAGCCGAGGTTGAAAACCTGTTAGTTTCGACAGACCCCGTCAGGTGGGGGTCTAAAGAGACCTTAATGCAGTTTTTCGATATCAGTGACTCAGAGCTTGCGGTTGTTGACGGTCGAATCGAAGCGGTCGTACTCGAGCGGGTCGCACTACTTGCAGTCGAAACGTAGGGGTCGAAACGCTCAGTCTAAACCCCCGTGTTTCGCCTGGAGATGTATCGAAAACGGTGAGGAAAGTAGTTCCACCAGGATTCGAACCTGGGTCGTTGCCCCCAGAAGGCAACAGGATTGGCCACTACCCCATGGAACTGTGCACTCGAAGGAAGTAGGTCGGCTCACAAAACCGTATCGGTTCGACAGCCGACTGTGTCGCCACCCCACGGGTCGAACCCACAGGGAGTAGCCAAATCAGCATCTATTAGTCCGCCACGACAGCACACAGCAGTATGTACGTTGGACGCTTCATCGTTGTTGGCCCAGGTATTGGTGCGTATCGCGTCTCCTCGAGATCGTTTCCGAACCGCCAGATCACCGACCGCGACGGCGTGTTGACCGTCGGGCCGACCGCCGACGCTCCTGAGACAGACAACCCCTACGTCTCGTACAACTGTGTCCGGACGGTCGAGAACCCGGCGACCGACAGCGGGCTGGCGGTCGTTGGCAACGGCTCACATGTCGATCCAATAGCCGAAAAACTCGAGTTGGGCTATCCTAGTCGTGATGCGCTCGCTGTGAGTCTGCTCGCCCTTGATTACGAAAAAGACGACTACAACACCCCCCGTATTGCCGGCGTTGTCACTGCCGAAGAGGCCTACATTGGCACTGTGCGCGACGATGCGTTGATTGTCACTGCAGTCAGCGAGCCAACGTTCGTCGCAACCTACGAAGAAAACCGCCCGACGGCCTACGATCTCGAGGCACAAGACGCAAGTGGAGTCGCAGCCGAGTTGTACGATGCAGCGTATGAACACGCTGTCTGTGCGGCCGGTGTGAGCCTCGATGGCGAGGATGTAACGTACGCAATCGAAAACGGCGACTAACAGTCTACTGTGGGCTCGTGAACGCTTCGGCGACGGCTTGGCCGACGCGTGCGGCATTTTCGATACCGAGATCGAACACATCGGAGTCGATACTGGTGGTTGGATCGCCGCCTGGCGGCTCGCGGTCGAAGTTCGCCACCGCTCGGATCGAGAGATACTGATCGAGCAGGCCGAACCGCTCGAGGGCAGTCACCGTCCCAGCGTCTTCCATCTCTGTAGTGGCGAACGACCCAATCCCGTAGGACTGAGACAGCCTCTCGACTTGCACTGCGGTTTCGGTGCCATGATACACTTCATCACCACAGACTGTCGGGCCGACAGTGACTGTGGGCTGACGGCTGTCGTCGTAGCGTTCGCGGATCGTTCGGGCGGCCTCGCTGTCGGCCAACTCGAGATCGTGGGTAGCTGCCACAGCCCTGTTGAGGAGCGTCTCGTCGAGTTGCCAGACGTACTCATCAACGAGCCACTGCATTGGCCCGATAGTCTCGCCGATCCGGAGTTTGATATCCCAATCGACCACGTAGTCGGCGAGAAATACAGACCCGAGCGTGCCGGACGCCGGTCGGCCACCCGCAATGCCAACCGAGAGGATCGTCGTCTCCGAGAGATCACAGTCGCCGGCTGCCAGCGCGCTGACCGTGGTGGCGGCTGCGCTTTTGCCGATACCAGTTGATGTGAGCGCGAGATTGGTTTCGGTGTCGAACCGAAGCGGGTAGATGAGTCCCTTGAGATCGACCGTCCGGTCGAACTCGTAGTTGGCAACCCAGGGGGCGACTTCCGAGGCGTCACCGGTGTACTCGGCAGCGGTGAACGCCGGCAGTACCAATACGTCGGGCGAAAGTGACATACCGACGCTGGAAGCCGAACTCAAAAGAGCCCGTCGACCCAGTGAGGAACGATGAGTAAACCCTAATCAAGAGAGAATGGAGGCTATCCCGAACCCAACGCAGTGAGAACAGTACAAACAGCGATGCGGCTGTAGCGACGTGACGAACGCTTTAGAAGGCTGAATTACTATTCGATCAATAATGGATACCGAAACGTTCAGCAGCGTCTTGGAGGAAGCTGGACTCTCTCCGTATGAATCTAAAGTGTATGCGACGCTCTTAGAGGTCGGTACCGCATCGGCAACCGAGGTCGCCGACGAAAGCGGAGTTCCAGGTCCTCGGATCTACGACGTGTTGCGCTCGCTGGCCGACCGTGGCTACGTCGAAACCTACGAACAAGACACCTTGCAGGCACGGGCTCATGATCCAAGCGGCGTGTTGAGTGACCTTCGAGAGCGTGCCAGCCAGTTTGAGGCCGCCGCCGAAGAGATCGAAACACGGTGGGAACAACCCGAGTTGAAACACAACAACGTCAGCATCGTCAAACGACTCGAGACAGTGATAGATCGGACTCGACAGTTCATCGAAAACGCAACACACCAGGTGTATCTGTCGGCCAGCCTCGAGGAGATCGACGAACTCAGCGACACACTCAAATCAGCCCACGAACGCGGTGTGGCAGTGCACCTCTCGGTACACACTGAACACGGCGGCGAACCACCAGGTGCAGACAACTTCAAGGGGATCTGCCGGGAAGCACGGTACCGACGTCTCCCTGCGCCGTTTGTCGCACTCGTCGACCGCGAGAAGACGTGTTTTTTCCACCACCCTGATGCGGTCGATCAGTACGGCGTGTTGGTCGATGATCGCACACATAGCTACGTATTTCACTGGTACGTTCTGGCCGCGCTGTGGGAACACTGTGAGACGATTTACTCGGAGCTCAGCGACGATCTGCCCGCCGAATACGTCGATATCAGACAGTTAGTCGCCGATATCGGCCCGCTGATCGAAGACGGCGTCTCGCTGGCAGTTAGTATCGAAGGCTACGAAACCGAAACAGGCCAACCAGTGTCTTATACTGGCACCGTCACTAAAACCGAACGTGCCACCAGCGGTGCCGATGGCACAAACCCTTCGTTGGTTGCTGGCCAGGCGACGCTGTACGTCGAGACAGACAATGCCGAACTCAGCGTCGGCGGTTGGGGTGCGATTATCGAAGACATCGAAGCCACTCGGGTTATTCTCGAGGACGCCGACAGCCCCATCGATCTTGGCCGAACCAACTGAGTCGCCCGACTAAATTATTTACAATATTCGTTGTATATCTTTTAGACTAATAATCAACCATGATAAATTAGCCATGAGATGCACGCTGAATCGGTTGATAACAACCAAACGGGCACCGAACAGCCAGCAGGTCGATCCGGCACCTGGGTTGCATATCTGGGACAGCTGGTCGCTGCGGAACCGCCACGGCGAGGTCGCTACCATCGATGGCTGGCAGGTGTTGATCGTACTGACAGCACCACTCGAGGTGGCCCCTGGCGACCGACACGATATCGCCGAACACCAGTATTTCGTCTCCAGAGACGGCCGCAACTGGCTCGAGGCGAAACCAGGGCGTACCCAAGCCGAAAAGCGGCGAACCGATGGCTCCGTGTGGTGAACCTCCCAAACAAATTTCCGGCTCACGAGAGATATCAAAGGTATGCGTCTGGGAGTGATCTCGGATATTCACGGTAACCTGCCGGCTTTGGAGGCTGTTAGGAAGGCACTGCCACCGGTTGATGCGGTCGTCTGTGCGGGCGATGTCGTCGGCTACAACCCCTGGCCTGCGGAGTGTCTCGAGTACATTCGAACACAAGCGATCCCAACGGTGCAGGGCAACCACGACCGAGAAGTCGCCGCCGACGGTGGAACGTATTTCAACTCGATGGCGAAAGCTGGCCTCGAGTACGCCCACCAAGAGCTAACCGACGACCAACTCGAGTGGCTCGAGTCACTGCCAACCGAACGGTTTCTTACCGATGGCCGAGTGCATATCGTCCATGGCCATCCGGACGACCCTGACCGCTATACGTACCCGCAGTCGTTTTCGCCGTCGATGCTGGCCGAGGGCGTCGAGTTGTTGATTGTCGGACACACCCATATTCAGGCAGTAAAAGAATTTGAGGCGGGTGTAGTCCTGAATCCAGGCAGTGTCGGCCAGCCTCGAGACGGCGAGCCGACC
>SL_4KL_010_BRINEDRAFT_10000668_pt1 | contig 17944 bp, 20 predicted proteins | sample SodLak_010_BRINE_2_FD_10664 | JGI IMG/M metagenome (IMG submission 10664)
CTCGCGTCCACACCGGGTGCGGGGGGCGCATTCGAGCCGAGGAAACCCTCCGCGGCGGTCCGCGCGACGGCATCAAGCACGTCGCGCTCCACACCCTCGACCGATCGCAACCCATCCGGCAGCCCGAGCGCCGAGCGAAGCTCCCCGACGCCATCGACGACCGCCGCCCCGGGATCGGCGGGCGTCCCCGAACAGAGCGCCGACGCGAGGAGGTCCCGACGACCATCGATCTCCCCGAACATCCACGCGAGGGCGTGCTCGGCGACGGCCCCGTGGGCGACTCCGAGCTGGACGCCCGTATGGACACGGAGCGCGTGTCCGAGCGCGTGGACGACCGAGAAGGTCGTTCCGTCCGCCCGCGTCGTCCCGTACTGTGCGAGCGCGACCCCCTGGAGGAGCCGCTCCCAGTTCGGCTCCTGGTCATCGTTCCCGAGCGCGGGAAGCTCAGCGGCGAGCAACGAGAGGCCACGGCTCGCGGTCGAATCGGTGACGGGCGTGCCGGCGCTCGAATAGAGGGTTTCGAGGCCCTTCGAAAACCCGTTCATGGCCGAGACCGACGAGGATCGGATTCGGGGTCATCGCGACGAGTTCGGGATCATAACAGACCGCCGCCGGCATGAGCCGGGGGTCCCCGACGCTTCCGCCGTCGATTTCCCCATGGGGGTCCTCGGGGGCGGCGCTCACCCCCGCGAGCATCGAAAGGCTTCCACCGGCGAGCGTCGTCGGGACGGCGATTATCGGTAAGGGATCGTCGTCGACGGCGATCGCCCCGTGTGCACGCAATCCCTCGCGCAAGCTTTCGAGATCCCGGCTTCCGACCGCGCTCGCCGCGCGGGCGACGTCGAGGCTGCTCGCGCCGCCGACGGCGACGAGCACGTCCGCCCCATTCGACGCGGCAGCCGTCGCGCAGGCGGCAACCTCCGCGAGCCGCTTTTTTGGGGTCGTTTCCGCACGGACCTCCGCGAGGCGCGGGCCAAGGGCCGCACGGATCGGGTCTATCACCGCCTCACGCTCGCCAACGGTTCGACCGGTGACGACGATGGCGCGTTCCGCCCCGATCGCCTCCATTTCGTGAGCGAGATGCTCGACTGCACCGGCCCCATGTCGAATGGTCGGCGGGTCGTACGCGAACCGGGAACCGCCCGGGGAACCGGCTGGTTCGTGTGTCATCATACACACGACCCCGGGCGGTAAAGTGATAGGTCTACTGAACGACGACGGTGGCGGGGTCGGTAGCGGGGCCGTGCCGGGGTCGGCGTCGAACGTGGTCGGCCGCGTGACCACGGTCGCCACGAGGCAGGGGCTTTTGTTCGTTCGGACCCTAAGGATGTTAGCTTCCGGCACCGCCTTGTCAGTCGATACGACGGTCGATCTGGCGGGCCTCGCGTGTGCACGGAGGGGATGGATCAATGACACACCACACGACCGTACTCGTCATCGGCGGCGGCGGCACCGGCGTCGGAACAGCCCGCGACCTCGCCGCACGGGGGATCGACGTAACCCTCGTCGAGCGCACCGGATTGGGCGGTGGCACCACGGGACGATCACACGGCCTGCTGCACAGCGGCGCACGCTACGCCGAGTCCGACCCGGAGGGCGCGGCGGAGTGCATCGCCGAAAACCAGATCGTCCGGGAGATCGCTGGAGAGTGCATCCGTGATAGCGGCGGGCTCTTTATCCAACTCGAATCGGATGACCCGGCGTACTTCGAGGCGAAACTCGAGGGATGCCGCGAGCACGGGATCGACGCGACCGTCATCGACGGGGAGACGGCACGTAAGCGGGTCCCGGAGCTCTCCGATGACGTCGTCCGCGCGATGGTCGTCCCCGACGGCGTCATCTATCCCTCACGGCTGGTGGCGGCGAACGCCGAGAGCGCCGCGGCGCACGGGGCACGGATCGAGACACACGCGCCAGTCGAGGACATCACCGTCGAGGACGGCGATATCAGCCGCGTATCCGTCGGCGGAGACCTCAACGACGACATCGTTCCGGAATACGTCGTGAACGCGACCGGGGCGTGGGCGGGCGAGTGCGCGTCGATGTTCGGCGTCGAGGTCGAGATGCGCCCGACGAAGGGCGTGATGGTCGGCGTCGATTACGACGAACTCGGACCGGTTCTCAACCGGTGCCGGGATCCTGACGACGGCGACATCGTGATCCCGCACGATGAGCAGGTGATCCTCGGGACGACGAGCATCGCTGTCGAGGACCCCGACGAGTACGACCGTGAGGCGTGGGAGGTCGACCGAATGTTCGAGGAGTGTGCGGCCATGCTCCCCTCGCTGTCGGATCGCACCGCCGCGCGAACCTACTGGGGCGTCCGTCCGCTGTATGCGCCCGATGAGTCCTCCCGCGGGAGCCGCGACTCCGGCACCGGGGCCGAGCGTGGGATCTCACGGGGCTTTTTCCTGCTGGATCACGCCGGTGATGGCATCGAGAACTGCTGTAGCGTCGTCGGCGGAAAGCTCACCACCTATCGGCTCATGGCCGAAGCGGTCGCCGATCACGTCGCCGGGGTCCTCGACGTCGATGCGGCCTCGACCACGGCGACCGAGCGGCTGCCGGGGGCCGATGACCCGGAACGCCTCGATGGACTCGTCGCGAAATACGACGCTTCGAACCCCGCCGACGAGGACGTGGTCTCCCGCGCCGTTCCGGGGGAATAGGGCAACCGGCCCCCTCAGTCGGGCCGCCAGTTAACCGGTCCAACGCTGCGCCGCTGCCTCGCTTCACCGCTGCGCCGATTCGCCGTACCTCTGTCTCTCCGGTTCGCCATACCTCCGTTTCTCCCTTTGCCACCCCACTATCGTGTCCCACCGACGGTATATGAGAGGACGACCCCGTCATCGAGCCGCTCGACCCCGACGAGTTCCAGCCGTGGAAACGCCTCGATAAACCCGTCGCCGTCCGCGAGCGTTGGCGCGTCCCGTCCGCCGATGACGAGCGATCCGACGTACACGTCGAGTTCGTCAACGAGCCCCGCCGCGAAACAGGAGTGGATCACCTCGCCACCGCCCTCGATCATCAGTCGATCGACACCATGCTCCGAGAGTTCGGTGAAACCGGCTTCGAGGTCGACACGCTCCTCGCCGGCGACGATGACCGTCGCACCGGTCGCCTCGAGGGCATCCCGGCGATCGGGTGTCGCGGTTTCAGACACCAGCAAGAACGTCTCGGCCGCCTCATCGAGAACGGCCGCATCGGTCGGGGTTCTGGCCCGTGAGTCGACCACGACGCGGGCAGGATTCCCGGGACGACCGTTCTGGAGCCGGCTCACGCGACGCGGCTCCTCTTTCACCGTGAGGCTCGGATCGTCGGCGAGGACCGTGCCGATCCCCACCAAGACCGCGTCGGCGGCCGCGCGGATCCGGTCGACACGGTCGAAGTCCTCAGGTCCCGAGATCCGAAGCTGTGTGCGGCGGCGGGTGGACAGCTTTCCGTCGACGCTCTGTGCGGCGTTGACGACGACGTGCATACATATCGCTTGCCCGCATCTCGAAAGGACGTTTCGGTCCGGTTCGTCCCGTCCGCGTATCGTCCCTGTTCACGCGAGCGGTTTAAGTATCGCATGTCGGCCGGAATCGCTTTGATACCTCCGAGAGATCGACGACCATGAGCACCCCGCCAAGCCCCGGACGCGACGTAACGACGTCCCCGTCGGCCCATCACGTCGGGATCACCGTCGCGGACCTTGACCGTGCCGTATCCTTTTATACCGATACCTTCGGTTTCGAGGTCCTTGCGGAGTTTACCGTGGGTGGAGAGGCGTTCGCGGAGGGCGTCGGCGTCCCCGAGGCATCGGGACGATTCGCGCATCTCGATGCCGACGGCGTCCGTCTGGAACTCGTCGAGTACGAGCCGGAGGGCGAACCGCTGCCGACCGTCACGCTCGATCGTCCCGGCGCAGTCCACTTCGGGTTCGCCGTCGACGACCTCGATGCGTTTTACGCGACCCTTGACCCGGAGGTCGAGACCATCAGCGAGCCCCAAACGACCGAGAGCGGAACGACGATCCTGTTCGTACGCGATCCCGAGGGGAATCTCGTCGAGGTGTTAGAGACCGGGTAAGGGGGATCAGTCGTGGCTTTCGGTCTTCCTGCTGGTTTCGGTCTTCCTGCTGCTTTCGGCCTCCCTGCTGCTTTCGGCNTCCCTGCTGCTTTCAGCCTTCCTACGGAGCCGTTCGGCGATCGCCGCCCCCGCGGTTTCGGGATCCGGCTCGACGATCCGAACACCGTCGCCCACGGCCACCCTCCCCGGTTCGATGACCGTACAGCAGAGCCCACCACGGCCCGAAAGTGCACTCGCGAGCCCGTCCGCGCCCGCGAGCTGCTCGACGTGGGCGCACGGCGGTCTTCGCCGTGTGGGGCGTACGCGTGCGTCGCCGATCGCGACGGTCGCCTCAAGCAGGTCGTCCATCCCCTCCCCGAAGCCTCTGACGACGATGTTTCGCCGATGGCGGCCGTCGGAGACGTCGATGCCCGTCTCCTCCCGAACCACATCGAGCGCCTCGGCGGCGACGAGCGTTACCGCACAGGCGTCGAGCGCGAAGTGTCCGCCCCCGCCGCCGGCATCGCTCGTACAGTATCGGTCGCCCGCGACGCCGGCGGCGACGACCTCGACCTGCTCCCGTTTGACTGGGTCGGCACCGGCTTCGGGTGCCGTCACCAGCGAGGTGACCGTCCCCGACATCAGATCGCTCCAAGGAGGTCCGGATTCTCGGGTTTTAACCATTCGCGGTGGAGGTAGTAGAGAACCGCTATCGGCGGGGCGAAGAGCGCGATAAGGCCGTATAGCCACTTAAATAAGCCCAGATCCGCAAGCCCCCGTTCGGCGAGCGAGAGCGAATCGAGCAGGATCGCGGCGGTGACGAGCGGCGCGAGGATATAGGCGTGTCCGAAGCCGACCACGGCCCCCGCCGGCGTCGCGGGCGCAAACAGCAGCTGATCGAGACCGTACAGGAGGCTCCAGCCGACAACCGCGGCGACGAGGATCCGAAGCCACGGCCCGGTGAATCGACGCTCGGGGGGCTCCTCGTGGGTCGTCGCGTCGTGTGTGTTCACGACGAATAGTATGGCGTCGATGGGCATCAACGTCCCGCTGACGGCACTCACATACGGGCGTCTCGAGAGGTAGCCAGCCGGGAGGCCCATATTTATATCCCGCTGCCCAAAACCTTCACTATGGTCCGAGTAACTGTTTGGAACGAGTACCGTCACGAGCGCGAAAGCGAGGTGGTCGCGGAGGTGTATCCGGACGGTATCCACGCCCAGCTCGCCGAGGTGTTCGAGGCCGCCGGCCACGAGGTTCGGACGGCGACGCTCGATGAGGGTCCCGACCACGGGCTGACCGAGGAGGTCCTCGCGGAGACCGACGTGCTCACCTGGTGGGGACACGCCGCACACGACGAGGTCCGCGACGAGGTCGTCGACCGCGTTCACGAACACGTCCTCGACGGGATGGGACTGCTCGTCCTCCATTCGGGCCACTACTCGAAGATCTTCACTCGACTGATGGGCACGACCTGCTCGTTAAAGTGGCGCGAGGCGGCCGAACGCGAGCGTCTCTGGGTCGTCGAGCCCGGCCATCCGATCGCCGAGGGGATCGGCGAGTACATCGAACTCGAGGAGACGGAGATGTACGGCGAGCGGTTCGACATCCCTCAACCCGATACGCTCGTCTTCTCCTCCTGGTTCGAGGGCGGCGAGATATTCCGCTCGGGGTGTTGTTATCGACGCGGCGCGGGCAACGTGTTCTACTTCCGCCCGGGCCACGAGACCTATCCGGTCTACCACGATGAGGACGTCCAGCGGGTGCTCTGTAACGCCATCGAGTGGGCCGCCCCCACCGACGGGCCGACGCCCGACTTCGGCAACGCCGACCCGATAGAGGAGATCGATACCTCCGACGAGCGAACCGTCCACTGAGGGCTGCTATTGGACTCGCGAGCACCCAAACCCTCGCAGTCTACGATCACTCCGGTCGGTGAACCTTCCCCTCCCGTGCGTCGGCGGCCTTCCGACGGAGCGCCGCGGCCGCGTTGCTCGCGTCGTAGCCGAAGAGGACGTCCTTCGCGTAGGTTTCCGCGACCTCCGTCGCGTGGATCAAGTTGTCGACGTCGACGTTCACCGCATAGAGTTCGATGGAGAACGGCGTCTCGGGCGGTGCGCCGTGGACGTCGTAATCGCCCCCGAGCCGCGATCGGAACCCCCTGGCAATGGACTCCAACCAGTAGGTCGTCCCGTAATCTAAATCATATACGGGAACGACGAACTCGTCGACATGGTCCGCCAGCGCGTCGATATCGAGGCCGGCACGCGCACGGAGGTGACCCGGGTACGGGTCGGGATACAGCGTCAGGAGCGTTCGACCGGGGATCCGATCGGCCGCCTCGGCGACGAACTCGGAGATCACGGCGGCACGCCAGTCGGCCCACTCCTCGTGGTCGCTCCCGGCGAAGCGCTCCCGACAGCGCTCACATCGGCAGTACCCCTCCCGTGGAAAGCCCACATCGTCGAGGCGCACGTCCCGGTTCACCGCGGCACAATCCTCGACGATCTCCAACAGCCCGGCACGGTACTCCGGATGAGTCGGACAGACGTACGCCCAATCGAAGTACTTCCGGTCGCGATTGGCCGGTTCACCCCGTTCGTTCACCGGCACGAGGTCGGCGTTCTCCCCCGCGGCCGCGTTGTCCCCGAAACACGACACCATGTTGACCGCGTTCGGAAGCGGCGCGGCCGCGCGCCCCGTGACGTCTTTGACCTCAAAGAATCCGAGGTCGAACGGGTCCATGTCGACCTCGTCGGCGTTTCGCGTAACGACACCGTACATACCCGTCGCTACGGGTGCGGATCATAAAAGCGCGGGCATGAGGCCGCGGTGGTTCGGCGATCGCCGAGCGATACGGGTGCGGACGAGGTGACCTCGGTTACTCGACCTCTACCGGCTCCTTGTCGCCGGCGAGGAGGAAGTACGCGAGGACGACGAGCGACAGGACGAGGACGAGCTTTGCCTTCTTGCTCATACCGTCATATGCGACCGGGGACGGCTAAAAACTACCGCCGACCACGACCCCGATCGGTCCGCCGATCACACGTCGATGTGGTCGGCGAGGTCGTCACGGATGATCGTCGAGCAGTAGCCACACCGAACGCCGTTCCCGACCACCGCGAACTCCGTCTCGACCGGCTCCCCGGCGTTGGTGATACAGTTGCGATTCGGACATGAGAGCACGCCCGCCACCTGTTCGGGGCGAACGACCCGGTTCTTCTCGACGACCTCGAACTCACGAATGATGTTGATCGTCGCCTCAGGGGCGATGAGCGAGAGCACGTCGACCTCCGAGGAGGAGAGCTCACGCCCCTCGACTTTCACCACGTCCTTGCGACCGAGCCGGTCCGAGGGGACGTTCATCCCGATGGAGACGCCGAGTCCTTCGGAGCCGTCGATCCCGAGGATCGCGAGGACGTTCAGCGCCTGTCCACCCTCGACGTGGTCGATGACGGTTCCGTCGCGGATCTTCGAGACGCGCAGTTCGTGGTCGCTCATTGTGCCCCCTCCAGTAAGGTATCTAAAAGCGCCATCCGGACCGGGACGCCGTTGTGCGCCTGCTCGAAGTACCGCGCGTGACCGGAGGCGTCCACATCGGCCGCGATCTCGTCGACGCGGGGAAGCGGGTGCATCACCGTGAGCTCCTCGCGTGCAGCCGCGAGCGTCTCCGCATCGATCCGATACTGGCCGGCGACTCGGTGGTATTCGTTCTCATCGGGGAACCGCTCCTTTTGAATGCGGGTCACGTAAAGCACGTCCAACTCAGGGAGCACGTCCTCCAAGTCCGTGTGCTCACGCAGTTGTGCGCCCGCTTCATGCAGGTCGAACCTGACCGACCGGGGAAGTTTGAGCGACTCGGGGCTAATGAAGTGCTGATTGACCTCGAAGTTCGTGAGCGCCGCCGCCAGCGAGTGAACCGTGCGCCCGTACTTCAGATCGCCCATGATCCCGACGGTGAGTCCGTCGAGCCCGTGGTTCTCCCGGACGGTATAAAGGTCAAGCAACGTCTGTGAGGGGTGTTGTCCCGCCCCATCGCCAGCGTTGATAACCGGCACGTCGACGAACTCGGCAGCGAGCGTCGCCGCGCCCTCGCTCGGATGGCGGAGCACGATCGCGTCGGCGTAGCCCTCGATGACGCGGACGGTGTCCGCGAGCGATTCGCCTTTCGTCACCGAGGAGGACTCCACGGTCCCCATGTCGATGGTATTCGCGCCGAGCCGTTTGGCCGCCGTGTCGAAGCTCATCTTGGTTCGCGTGCTCGGCTCGAAAAAACAGAGCGCGAGCACCGTGTCGGCGTGTCGGTCGGTGAACGCGGCGGGGTCGGCCGCGATCTCGCGGGCCCGGTCGAGCACCGCCTCGATGTCATCACGCGAGAGCTGTGTCGCGGTGATGAGGTGGTCCTGACGCATCGTCAGAGAGGGTGCGGGGAACGACCTTGAATCTCCCGGCTGGGGGCCGCCGGAAGCTATGCAGCCCCGTGAACACCCAGCGCAGCGACGTTACGATATCCGCAACGAGATGGGGATCCTCGCTCGCATCTCAGTCACCGGTCGCCGCGTCCGGACGATACGCCTCGCTTATCGCCTTCCACTTGCCCGAGCGGAACCGCCAGTAGTTGATCGCCGCCGGGACGCTCGTCTCCGCGAGGAATGCCAGATACAACCCCCAGAGCCCGAGCGGCGTCGTCGCGCCGATATACGCGAGCGGGATGGCGACGAAGAACATCCCGATAAACTGGCTCACGAACGGCACCTTCGTGTCGCCCGCCGCATCGAGCGGCCCGGCGGCACCGCCGGAGACGCCCTGTAAGATCACCGCGAAACACGCCGCATAGACGAGCGTCACCGCGATCGGCACCTCCGGACTGTCCGGGCTTTCCGCGAAGAGCCGCACGATGTCGGTCGCGAAGAACGCGATCAGCGCCGCGGAGACGACGTAGGTGGCGACCGAGAACCGGATGATGTCACGGGCGTACGCCTCGGCCTCCTCGGGGTCGTTCGCACCGAGCTCCTGACCGACGAGGCTGGAGGAGGCGAGCCCGAAGCCCCATCCAGGGGTGTTCATGATCCCCCAGATGCGCCGGGCGATGACGAACGCCGCGACCGTGTTCTCGCCGAAGACGTCGAGGATGGCGAGCATCGGGAACTCCGCGACCACCCAGACGAGGTTCCGAAGGCCGACAGGCAAGCCGATCTCGACGAGGTCACGGAGCATTCCTGGGTTCAGATACGAGCCGAACGGGTCGATCCGGACGGGGAACTCGCCGACGCCGGGAAGCCGCCCCCACGCGAGCCCGAGCGCGAAGGACCCGGTCACGGCGGCGTTCGCGAGGACGGTGCCGACCGCCGCGCCGGCGACCCCCCAGCCCAGTCCAAGCACGAGCCACGCGGTGAGTATCACGTTCGCGATCGCCCCGCCGGCCCGCACGATCATCGCGGTGTAGGCGTCGTCACAGCCGACAAGGATCCGGCTGCCGACGAGGTTTAGTCCCGCAAGCGGGACGGCGAGCCCGACGATCTGGAGATACTCGGCACCGAGGTCGATCGCGCGCTCGTTGCTGCTGAGCAGGGAGATGAGCTCATGGGGGATGAACCAGAAGACGACGGTAACGGGGAGGCTTATCAGGACGACGAGGAGCGTACTCGCCCGGACCGCATCACCCAGTTCGTCGAACGCCTCAGCCCCGTAGCGCTGGGAGACGAGCGCGATGGTGCCGCCGGCGACCCCGCCGCCGATGGCGAACGCCAGCCCCCAAAACGGACCGGCGAACCCGACGCCGGCGACGGCGCTGGTCCCAACGGCGATGCCGACCATCGCCACGTCGACGGCGTTTTTTGACATCCGGGCGATGCCGGTCACGATCCGCGGCCACGCGAGGTCCGTGGTCCGTACCACACGGTGGCGGTCGATCAGCCCGAGGCGGGCCAACGCGAAACCGATGTAGAGGACGAGGAGACGGATGGGGTTGGGAACACGGGACACTGCGAACACGACCCGTTTTCGCGCCGGCTAAAAGGACCTTCCTTATTCGGCAGCGGTCACCGGCTCCGGATGGGGAACACGGAACACACTGGACACACCGGACACACGCGCATGTCCACGATCGACTCACCCAACCGAGACGAGATAGACCGCGACCATCGCGAAGACGATACCCGCGCCCTTCCGGAGCGTGAACTCCTCGCCGAGGAGGACGATGCCGATGACCGAGGAGAGGACGAGAAACATCGCGAAGATCGGCGTGACGACGCTCACCGGCCCCAACGCGAGCGCCCGATAGAGCGCGATGATCCCGATCCCGAGGAAAACACCGGCCGCGATAACGTGCGGTAGTTTCGAGGAACTGAACGTCCCGGAGACCTCCTGACCGGTGTAGACGACGATACTCGCCGCGAGCCCCACCAAGATCAGGTTTGTGATGATGACGGCGACGTCGCTCGGGATGGCGTCGGGGCCGGTCGTTGCAACCCGCATGAGCGGGGAGACGAGCGCGTATGCACCCATCGAGAGCAGGGCGTACGGGAGATACGAGGCAGCACTCATACCGTGAGTGAAACCCGCCGTGGGTAGTAGTTGACGGAGCCGGCACGTCGATCGAAAACGAGTTGCCGCCACTGCAAGGGGCTGTCTGACAGCTACTTAGCCAGTCGGTCGGAAGACGACCACCCGCTCGTCGTCCGTCTCGCGACGCTCAACACCCACGGTTACATCCAGCCCGAGGTCGATCGCGTCGTCATCGGGCTCGACACCTCGAAGGACGCCCGTAAGCCGGACCGGCCCGAAGGTCGCTATGGCGGTTACATACGGCGCGTCCTCGGCGAAGGTCGGCGTCGGGACGGACACGACGGTGAACGTCTCCACCGTTCCCGTCTCGGGAAGCGGTCGCTCGGTAAGGTCGGTGGAGCCGCACTCCGGACAGACACGCCGAGGTGGCAACGACCCGTGGCCGCACGGTGATTCGAGATAGTAGCCCTCGCCGCCGGCGAGCGCGTCGATCCATGCGTCGAATCCCGAGCGGGTGGCCTCGTCCCCCTCGCCCGCGTTCGAGCTGCTCATTCGGCCACCTCCAGCACGTGGACGACCGCGCTCGCGACGGTGCCCCCAGCGTTGTGTGCGACGGCCGTCGTCGCATCGGCGACGTGTTCGCTGTTCGGATGGTCCCCCCGGAGCAGTCGGACCAACTCCGCGATCTGTGCCGCGCCGGTCGCGCCGACCGGATGGCCCTTCGCTTTCAGGCCACCCGAGAGGTTCACGGGGAGGTCGCCGTCGGCGGTCGTGACCCCCTGGCGGGCCGCACGGATCCCCTCCCCGGGCTCCGCAAAGCCGAGCGACTCGATCGCCAACACCTCCGCGATGGTGAAACAGTCGTGGACCTCCGCGCAGTCCACGTCGTCCGGGCCGATACCGGCCTCCTCGTAGGCGGCGGTCGCCGCGTCGCGGGCGGCGGGCGTCTCCGTGAGCGATTCGCGATCGCCGAGCGCCATCCTATCGGTTCCCTGCCCGGTCCCGGTCACCGCCACGGGCGCATCGAGGCCGTGTTCCTCGGCGTACGACTCGGAGACGATGACGACGGCGCTCGCCCCGTCGGTGATCGGACACGCGTCGAAAAGGTGTAGCGGGGTCGCGACCGGCGGTGCGTCCAACGCGTCCTCGATGGAGACTTCGCGCCGATACTGCGCGTACTCGTTGTCGACCGCGTTCGCGTGGTTCTTCGAGGCGATGTGTGCGAGGTCGGTTCGGTCGCCCCCGAAGGCGTCGAAGTATGCGCGCGCCATGAGCGCGTACGCGCCGGGAAACGTCACGCCCGAGCGGACCTCGAAGAGGTCGTCCGCGGCGGTCGCCAGCCCACGGGTCGTCGTCGGGGTATCGACGTGCGTCATCCGTTCCATCCCACCGGCGAGCACGACGTCCGCCTCCCCACTACGAACGGTCCTGACGGCCTCGCGGACGGCGACACCGGCAGAGGCACACGCCTCCTCGTAGCGGGTCGCTGGACAGCGGAGCCCGGCGGCTTCCGCCATCAGCGGGGCTTGGTGGCCCTGTCCCTCGGCGAGCGCGCCGATGAAGTTGCCGTAGTTGAGCCCCTCGAGGTCCGCGCGCGGTACCGCAGCGTCCTCGAACGCCCGAAGCGCCGCCTCGGCGAAGAGATCTCGTCCCGTTCGATCCGGGTGACGGCCGAAACGGGTGAGCCCGACACCGGCGATCCGAACCTCGGTCATACACGATCGTTGATCGTCGACCCGATTTAGCTGTACCGGAGCCGGTGGTTTCGGCGTCCCCGATTTGGCGTCGATCCGCGATCCTGGCTGAACCGCGCGGCTCGACAGCGTTCAGCCGATATATCGAAGCTCGTCATCGGGGACGCTCGGGCCCTCCTGCATCTCGCGGATCTTCCCGATCACCTCCTCCATCTCCTCGGCGCGGTCCTCCAGGCTGGCGTAATCGACCTCGAAATCGAGCAGCGATTCGAGCGTCTCAAGCACCGCCCGGGCGCTTTTGGGGTCGACGAGGTAGCCGCTGGTCTCGCCCATCAGACACGCCGCCTCGAAGCCTCGACGACCGCCAAGCCCGAGGATCAGCCCGGAGACGCCGACGATCCCCCCGGCCGGTTCGTCCGGTCGGAACTCGACGTCAGCCTCCTCCAGCTCTGGTTTAAGCGACCCGTCCGCGACGGCACCGAGGACGGTGTATTCGTCGATGAGCTCGCCGGTGGGGACGCCGCCGAGCGCGAACGCGCGGGTCGTCCCGAACTCCTCGGCGATGTCGAGGAACGCCGTGGTGAGCCGATAGTGTCCCTCGTTGGTTCCCGCCTGATGGTCGCCGGTCAACACAAGCAGATCCGCATCCCCGGCGCTCACCGCGTGAAACTCCGCACACGTCAACTCGGCGACGCCGTCCTCGTCGATGTTCACCTGTGGGGGGAACACCGTCGTGTAGACGCGTCGAACGAGTTCGCTTTGGAACTCCTCAAGCAGGTGTTCGGCCGCGAGCTTTCCAACGTGCCCGACGCCCGGGAGCCCCTCGATGAGGACCGGCTCCGAGAGCGTCGGCGTTGCGACCTCGTCGATCTCGATATCGTTCATATCGTTCCCTTCCGCGCGGCTATCACAAGAGCATGGCTATCCGTCACGTTCGTGACCCTCGCATCGATCGGGACCGACCCACTTTGCCGTGTTCCCGGTCGCTTTTCCCGACGCGGCCGTGAGAAGCAGATCATGGACGACGATGTGTTGGAGACGCTCGGGTCGCCGCTCGTGCGGGTCGACTCGCCGGTGGGGACGACCGTCGCCGCGAAACTCGAATCGCGCAACCCCGGCGGGTCCGCGAAGGACCGCCCGGCAGTGTTCATGGTCGAAGCCGCCGAGGCGCGGGGGGAACTCTCGCCGGGCGACGGGGTCGTCGAACCGACCTCCGGAAACACCGGGATCGGGCTGGCGATGGTTGGAGCGGTAAAGGGGTACGACGTAACCCTCGTCATGCCGACCTCGAAATCGCCGGAGCGTCGACGGGTGATGGCCGCCTACGGCGCGAGCATCGAACTCGTGGATGGCGACATCTCGGCCGCGAAGGCGCGCGCCGACGAACTGGAGCGCGAGGAGGGGATGGTCCAGCTGCGACAGTTCGAGAACCCGGCCAACCCGAACGCCCATTACGAGACGACCGGTCGGGAGATACTCGACCAGGTTGACGGTCGCCCCATCGACGCGCTCGTCGCGGGCGTCGGCACCGGCGGCACGCTCACCGGAACCGGGAGGCGGCTTCGGGAGGCGTTCCCGGAGGTTCGGGTCGATGCGGTCGAGCCCGCCGATAACGCCGTCCTTTCCGGGAAGGAGCCGACGGGGGACAGTTTTCAGGGGATGGGACCGGGGTTCATCTCGGCAAACCTCGACGTGGACCTCATCGATGAGGTTCACGTCGTCGATATCGCGGATGCAGAGACGGAGTGCCGCCGGCTGGCCCGTGAGGAGGGGATCCTCGTCGGGCAGTCCTCAGCGGCCTCGAATCTCGCCGCCAAGGAGGTCGCCGCCGAACTGAACGAGTCGGGTGAGTACGTCGGCGAGGAGCCGCTCGTAATCACCGTTTTTTGGGACAGCGGGGAGCGCTACCTTTCGACCGGGTTGTTCGACGCCGAGTAAGGCGTTCGGTATCCGGACCCGCGACACCCGGGGAGGTCATTTCAGCACCACAACAATAATTATCATTCATGTGGAATTCAGGACGGGTTACGTTCCATGGTCAACGCCGATGTCCACGTCCTCGATCGAGGTGCACTGAAATGCGACTACAACTACATGATGGAGGGACACGTCCTTGCGACGTACGACGATCAGAATCCCGAAACCGATTATTCGGAGATACCCGTGTGGAGCCTCGTCATCGATCATCCGGAGGGAACCATCCTCTGGGATACCGGTTCTCACCACGATGCCCTCGACGGACACTGGCCGGAGGGGCTCTCACAGGCGTTCTATCCGTACGACGCCCACGAGCACCGGCTTGACGACGATCTCGAAGCCGCGGGGTTCGGCATCGACGACATCGACTACGTCTTTCAGACGCATCTGCATCTCGATCACGCGGGTGGGTTGGAGTTCTTCGATGGAACCGACGTGCCGGTGTTCGTTCACGAACGGGAGATCAAGTTCGCTTATTACAGCGCGAACACCCCGAAGGGAAGCGGGGCGTACATCCTCGATGATTTCGATCACGACCTCAACTGGCAGATCCTCCACGCCGACCGCGAACGACATTTCACCGACATCGAGTTTATCCGCTTCCCGGGTCACACGCCCGGGCTCACCGGAACGATGATCCATCTTGACGGTCACGGGACGGTGATCTTCACCGGCGACCAGGTTTACATGACCGACAACCTCGAGCACGAGATCCCGCTCGGCGCGCCGCTGATCTGGGGCAAGACCGAGTGGTTCGACAGCCTTCAACGGATCAAAGAGCTGCAGCGGCGACATGACGCCGAGGTCGTCGTCGGCCACGACCCGGAACAGTTCGAGACGATACGCGAGGGGTGGGTCTCGTGAGCTACGACCGATCGGTATCGGCTCCCGAACGGGAGCTTTCCCCGGAGACCGTCTGGCACATCCAGATGCCTGAGATCCGCTTTGGGCGGGACGCGATCGAGGAGTTGGGCCATCAGCTCCGCGACAGCGGGGTCGAACAGGGCGCTGAGGGACTGATCGTCACCGACGAGACGCTCGTCGGGATCGGACACGTTTCACGGGTCGCAGACGAACTCGAGGCGGCCGCTTTCGAGATCGATATTTGGGATGGCACGGAACGCGAACCGTCGATCGCGAACGTCGACGCCTGTATCGAATACATTCGCGACCGGACCGGAGATGACGGCTATGATTTCTATATCGGGCTCGGCGGCGGCAGTTGTATCGACGTCGCAAAGGGGGCTCGAACCATCGTCGCCAACGGCGGAAACGTGCTCGATTACGTCGCCGAACCGACCGGCGAGGGGAAGCCGATCACCGAGAGGGGCGCGCCGTTGGTGTTGCTTCCGACGACGGCGGGAACGGGCTCGGAGATCTCCCCCGTTGGGATCTACTCCGTGGAGGAGAAGGAGATCAAAGAGGGCATCTCCAGCAACCACATTCGGGCCGACGCAGCGATCCTCGATCCGACCCTGACGACGACGCTTCCGGCGGAAATAACCGCCAAGACCGCCATGGACGCGCTTGGACACGCGATCGAGGGCTACACCACCCATCCCCACGAAAGCCTGCTCCGGGCGAGCAACCCCGCCTCACGGCCGGTGTATGCGGGTCGAACTGCACTCACGGAGATGTTCAGCGAGAAGGCGATCGAACTGTTGTCCAGCAACGTCCGCCGAGCGGTGCACAACGGCGACGACCTCGAAGCACGCGGAAAGATGCTCCAGGGCGCGCTCTTCGGGGCGATCGCGGGGCTCACCGCCGGCGCGAGCCTCTGTCACGCGATGGCGTATCCGGTCGGAAACCGCTATCACACCTACCACGGCGAGACGATCGCGGTGTTGACACCCGCCAGCACCCTAGGATACAACGTCGCCAGCGAACCCGAGCGGTTCGTTCGCGTAGCCGAGATGCTCGGAGCGGACACGTCCGGATACGGTACCCGTGAGGCAGCCGATCTGGCGCGTGAGGAATACGTCCGGCTCCAGCGGGACCTCAACGTCCTGCCGAGCGGGCTCGCGGAACTCGTCGATATCGACGAGGAGGCGATCGATCGGCTCGCCCAACAAACGGTCGATACCCAACAGCGGCTCCTTCGGTGTAACCCGAGGCCGGTGACGAAGGCGGACGTCGTCGGGATCTTCGAGGACGCGCTTTTCAACTGGGAGTGAACCCAGCCTACCGCGACTGGCGGTAGATCAGGTTCCGCTGGACCTCGTTGGCCCCTTCATAAATGACCGGGATGCGACAGTCGCGGTAGACCCTAGCGATCCGCCGGTCGGCGAGGATCGACCGGCCGCCGTGGAGTTGCATCCCACGCTGTGCGCAGTCGACGGCGACCTCCGTGGATTTGGTCTTCGCGAGCGCCGCCCAGTAGCCGGGGTTCTCCCCGTTCGCCACCTTCTCGCAGGCGCGCCAATTGAGCGCGCGTGCGGATTCGAAGCCGAGCCGCATATCCGCGATCGAGTGTTGAACCGCCTGAAACTCGTTGACGGTCCGGCCGAAGGCGCTTCGATCGTGCACGAACGCCTCGGCCTCCTCGATGGCCGCGGCGGCGAGGCCCAGCCCGTGACCGCCGACGACGATCCGACCGTGGTTGAAGAAGTCCGCGAGCGCGTAAAAGCCGCCACCCTCCGCGCCGACGACGTTCTCCTCCGGCACGAAACAGTCCTCGAAGACGATGTGGCCCTGTTTCGAGGCGCGCATCCCCATCTTCTCGGGGATGTGTTCGGCCTCGTAGCCCTCGCTATCGGTCTCGACGATGAAGAGCGTGTAGTTCGAGTAGCGGTCCTCGCCGTCGCCCGTCTTCGCGTAGACGGTGAGCCAGTCGGCCTCGACCGCGTTGCCGACCCAGTACTTCTCGCCGTTGAGCTCATAGCCCCCCTCGACCGCCGTCGCGGTCGTCGACATCCCCGCAAGGTCGGAGCCGGTCTCCGGTTCCGAAACGGCGAGTCCGGAGATCTGGTCGTTCTCGGCGACCGGCCGCAGGTAGGTCTCCTTCTGCTCTTCGGTGCCGTACGCCTCGACCATCTCACAGCCGAAACTGGCGAGCTGGAGGGTGAGTGCGATCCCGGCGTCCGCGCGGTAGAACTCCTCGGCGATCGCGAGTATCTGTGCGAGGTCGAAGCCCTTGCCGCCGTACTCCTCGTCGATGTCGCCGGCGACGAGCCCGGCGTCCATGCCGGCCTCCAACACCTCCCACGGGTATTCGCCCGATTCGTAGTACGCCGCCGCGTTCGGGGCGATGTGTTCCTCCGCAAATTCCCTCGCCTCGGCTTTGAGCTCCCGTGCGTGCTCCGGGACGATGCTGTCGTCGAGCAGATCCATGCCTCCGGTGTGGACCCCGACGGCATAACGTTCGTGAAACAACCAAAAACGAATTCCGTGTTTATATTCTGGCTCTGGCGGGGCGCGAGTTACCGATCCCCGTCGGGATCCGTTTCGGAGGAGTGCTCGATCCGATCGGTCGTCGCGCGTTCGTCCTCGTTCCCGGCACCGTTCTCGACGTCATCCGAGGGTTCGTTCCCACCGCCAGCCGCTGATTCGTACCCGTCATCACCTGCCGGTTTCTCCCCATCCTCAGCCGCAGATCCGTCCCCATCCTCAGCCGCAGATTCGTTCCGATCGTCGTCAGCACTTGCGTCGCTTCCGTCATGAACGCTCGCGTCCTTCCTACCGGTCTCCGGGTCGTCGTCACCATCCCCCTCACTTTT
>SL_4KL_010_BRINEDRAFT_10000670_pt1 | contig 17922 bp, 23 predicted proteins | sample SodLak_010_BRINE_2_FD_10664 | JGI IMG/M metagenome (IMG submission 10664)
CCCGTCTCGTCAGGCGAGTTCCTTACCAGAACTCGCCTGACTCTACCTGTTCACGTAACCTCGGACGATGTGGATTTGGATCTCTTGACGACCACAACAACAACGAATCGAGATCCGGTAGCTCGTACCCCAGATCCAGCATCAGGTACAACTGGATCAGATGCGCGTGCCGTTCGACGGCGTGTGAACAGCGTCGTCGAGGGAGCCGCGTCGACGACGCCGTGGCGTCGTCGGCGCACTCTCGCTGCTTTGCGTCCAGTTTCTGGAGTTCGTCGACGATAACCCGGCTCATCAGCAACGAGAGTGCTGCCATTATGATCAGCGCCTCAATGATGTAAGCGTCAGTCGTGTTGATCTCGTCCAAACCGAACTGTGATTTGAGTTCTTTGAACAGCAGCTCGATCTCCCAGCGCGCCCGATAGAGCTGTGCGATATCGAGCGCGCGGTAGTCCTCTCTGTCCAGATTCGTCAGGTACAGATGGTACTCGCCGCTGTCATCGTTACGAACGCCGACCAATCGGAAGGTTCGGGTCGCGCTGGCGCCCGACCCTCGCTTGCGGTCGAACGAGAGCCTGATCTGTACGTCGATTTCCTGTCGCTGCAGGTCGTCGAGTACGGCCTGCAGCGACCGTCCCTCCAGCGGAATGCTGTTTCCTTTCCACGTACGGAGCTCTTCGACGATCTCGAAGTTCGCGTTCGCTTTGACGCGAGAGACAAACCAGCCATCATTGGCGTCAATACGGTCGAACAGCCAGAAATCGTAGTAGCCGAGATCGAACAGGATGAGGGCGCCAGCTACCCACTCGCCGGTGGGTAGCTGGCTCCGTTCGTGAGTGCTCGCGTCGGTTGTCTGGAATCGCGTCGGAAATCCGGTCGAGAGCGATTCGGTGAGGTGGAGTTTCGCCCCGGCTCGGTCATCATCGAGTGCATAGACGTCTCTGGCATCTTGATAGAGCGAGATAATCGTCGCGTCGACGATGAGGACGTCTCGAAATCGTTCGAGACGTCCGGTCAGCTCGGTTTGGCCTGTGTCGAGATTCTCGATGGCGTCATCGAGAATCTCTCGAAGGAGTGCGACGAACCCTGGTTTGAACCAACCGTGAAACGTCGCATACGAGAGTTCGTCACAGTCAGCCATCTCGACGTAGCGTTCGAGAAACGCCTGAATGGATCGATCAGGTCCGGCAGCGAAGCCGAGTGAAAGCGTGTAAAACAGGGCGACGACGTCGAGTTTCCGCTCTCGCTGGATGAGATTCGTTGCGCGAGCACGCTCGCGCAACTCATCAGATGGAAACGCTCTTTGAATTCGATTCACAACTACTGAATCCGGTAGTGTATACACACTCTCTACCGGATTCTCACGTTCCTAGTTATTGACGATTCTATCTCGATGTCTCTGGATCCCCCGGTCTGCTAAACTAGAACGGATGGTAAGATCCTGAAACGTCGCGTTGTCGAACTCCCGCTCGTAGGCCCGCGTAAACGCTGGGTGGCCGTTCTCGTAGCCCTCACGCAACGCCTCCGGCAGCTTTTCGAGGACTTCCTCCGGCAGGCCATCCTCGAACTTCTCGGGGAGGTCCTCCTCGAGTTCGTCGTCGAGAACCTCGAGGAGTTCGTGTTTGTGCATCCGCTGGACGGACAGGGCTGCTTGGCTCGGGGTGAGCGACCCAACGCCGGCGTCCGATCGGAGCGCCTCATTGGCGAGCTCGTCCGCCTCACGCTCGTACGCACTCGAGGAATCTCGCACCTCGAGTTGTTTGTCTGCTGGCAACCGAGTGACGCGTCCGTCCGTCTGCTGGCGAGTATGCACCAGTTCGTGGGCAAGCAGGTACTTGCCTGTGGCGCTGTCCGGATCGAACTCGCCGTGATTGAAAACGACATGTGAGCCAACGGTGAACGCCCGGGCGTCGATCGACTCGCAGGCTTTCGCTGCTTCCGGGCCGGTATGAATCGTGACGTCGTCGAAACGGTCACCCAGACGCTCGGCCAAGTCCGACTGGACCGCCGCATCCAGCGACTGCCCAGGTGTGGAGAGAACTCGGCGAACAGGGTCGGGAACGGCTGTCTCTCCAGACTGGTCATCATCCAGGTGAGTGTATCTGTTTCGGTGTTTTGACAGCTCGTTCTGCCGTTCGATATCAGTTGGGACTGCTTCAGGAGACTGCGCTTGCCGCGTTCGGAACGCAGCCATCTTCTCAGAATCACCCATTATCTCGACTGGCATCCCTTCGTCGGCCCACTGTTCGACTGTCTCACGACCTTCGGTGTTTACTACCTGCTCGAGCGTTCGCCTGAGAGAGGCTGTGGGTACCGAGTGGCCGAGTACCGCTTCGCAGTCGTCCGCTGAGAGCCAGATTCGATCGGCGTGATCGGTATCGGTCTCAGCAGCAGACCGGCTACGCCGAGCAGCAGATGACTGTGAGTCGGTTGTAGTGCGGATGGCGTTGCGGTTGGATCGACGAGCCGTCTTCGACGGCTTCGACGATGGAGACGGTGATGACTGAGATGATGAATTACCTGAGTCGGATTTGGATTTCCGAGGGCGGCGAAATCCCATCTATTACAGACACATACATAGAGGAATTATATAACTTACCATTGGAAAGCAGACGGGGTTTAGCGGTTCCCGAATCCTGTGATCAATATTTTCAGCCCGGTACAAGAAAAGGGAGCTGGGTTGCTGGTATATTCTGGAGGTTTATATACGAAGCCGCGTAATTTCTGAGTAGTGACAGCACGCGCGGGACAGGCCCCAACGGGGTCACGGTGGAAGCGGATCGGTCCACCGATGCGTCTCGACAGCGCTGGATACGAGTCCACGCCGAAAGATCACCAGACGAGAGTGGTGAATTCTCACAATAGTTCTGTCCGACAGTATGAACCTTCGACGAGTGGTGTACGTCGCCGACCACCCATCGGGCCACGAGTGGTGGCAGGTACACGTTCGTGGCTATCACCACCACGAGGGACTGGAGTTGACCGCACACTTCGAGACGGATCCGAGCGAAACCCCCGACGCCCACGTCGATCGGGTTGGGATCGATATCGATCGGGGACTCGACGAACTGGACGCCGTCCTCGACGACGCTGGCGTGGCGACCCGGCGGCTCACCCCGGTAGCGGGCACAGCCGCCAGCTAACCGAGGGAGACGAGCCATCCATATCGGGCCCCAGCATTCGAATCGAGCCGACAAGTACTCACGGCCGGATCGATTACTGGCACGACAACAAATGGGGTTGCGGGAGTTTTCGAGGTACCGACCGACGAAACCCGAACTTGCCGTTTTCGTCTCGGGGATCACCAGTATGGGCCTCGAGATCCTCGCGGTGCGAATCGTCGCCCCGCAGTTCGGAAGCCACATCTACACCGTCGGCGGGATTCTGACAGTCTTTCTCGCGGCGTTGAGTCTCGGCTACTGGCAAGGCGGCAACCGATCGGCGCTGGCGACGAACCGCGAGATGTCCTGGATCATGCTCGCGACGGCAGTCTACGTCGCGATCGTGGTCTACGCGAGCGATTTGCTGTTGACGTATACATCGACGCTCGCCCTCCCCCCACGGTACGCCTCGCTGCCGGCCGTGATCGTCCTGTTCGGCCCGCCGACGTACTTGCTGGGATTCATCAGCCCCTATGCGGCCGAACTCTCCGAAAAAGAGGGGACAGGAGAGGCGTCGGGACACGTCTACGCACTGGGAACGATCGGCAGCATTCTCGGCGCGGCTGCGACCACGTTCGTCCTGATTCCGGCGCTGTCGATCGCACAGATCGGCGTCCTGTTTGGCTTTCTCCTCGTCGTGACGGCAGTTGCGCTCACGCTGCCCTCGCTGCCGCGGTATCCGGCAATCGCGAGCGTCGTCGTCGCCCTGTTGCTCGTTTTCGCTGCCGGCGGCGGCCCCGTGGCGTACGACTACCGCGGGGATGTCGTCCACGAGAGCCAGACCTCATACCAGCACCTCGAAATCGTCGACGACGGCGACACCCGCACGATGTATCTCGACGGAGCCCGCCACAGCGCCACCGACCTCGACGACCCCGATCGGCACGTCTTCAGCTACACGGAGTACTTCCACCTGCCGATGCTCATGGTGGATGATCCGGACGAGATCGATCGGGTGCTGTTTGTCGGTGGCGGCGGCTACACCGGCCCACAGGACTTCGCCGAACAGTACGACGTGGCCGTCGACGTCGTCGAACTCGACCCCGAAGTGACCGACGCTGCAGAGACCTACTTCGGGCTCGATCGCGGGGAGATGAACGTGTACACGGAAGATGGTCGCCAGTTCCTCCAGGGAACCGACGAGACCTATGACCTGATCGTCCTCGACGCGTTCAAAAAAGATCAGGTTCCCTTCCATCTGACCACCGTCGAGTTTATGGAGTTGCTCTCCGATCGGTTGAGCGACGACGGGATCGTCCACGCGAACGTGATCTCATCACCGACCGGACCGGCATCGGAGTTCTACCGCGCCCAGTACAAGACGGTGGCCGAGGTCTTCCCGACCGTCTACAGCTACCGAACATCGGACTCGAACGCCGTCCAGAACGTCCCACTGGTCGCGACGAAAAACGAAACGCGACTCTCCCAGTCGACACTCGCCGATCGGAACGAGGCCCGCGATCTCAGCGTCGATCTCGCAGGGCCGATCGACAACACACTGGCCGAACCCGAGACCGACGACGCGCCAGTCCTCAGGGACGATCGCGGCGAAGTCGACAGCTTACTCGATCCGATGCTGGGCCAGCGCTACGTGATCGAGGAGACGGACGATCCCGACGCGACAGGCGAGCCCGCAGCGACGACCGGGACGGTCTGGACGGCGCCGCGAGTCGCCTCCGGGTAAGACGATCGATCATCGGACACTCCCAGCGATCGTCGTCGCTCTATCCCGACAGTGAGAACCGGTCCGTCGCTCTATCCCGACAGTGAGAACCGGTCCGTCACTCCATCCGGACGGTGAGAACCGGCACGTCGCTTTTGCGAACCACCTTTTCGGTGACGCTCCCGAGGACGATCCGATCGGCACCCGATCGACCGTGGGTCCCCATCACGATGGCGTCGATATCGTGCTCCTCGACGTACTCGAGGATCTGTGCAGTTGGTTTCCCGTGTTCGATCGCCTCGATCACGTCGATCTCTCGCTCACTCCCACGGTCGGCGACCGCAGCGGTCGCCTGCTCGCCTTCGCTTTGCTGTTCCTCGACGACGTCGTCCCACTCCGCGGCGGCCGGTCCGGGGCCGGCCGAGAACCCGCCAAGCGGGATCGGTTCGACGACGAACAACGCATGGAGTTCCGCGTCGGTCTGGGCTGCCAGGGCAACGGCCTCCTCGATCGCAGCTGTCGCTGGCTCGCTTCCGTCCGTTGGCACAAGGATTCGATCGTACATTGTGGCTCACGTCTCCTGTCGCTCCGACAACCAAAATAGGTTCTGTCGGTTCTACGTTGCCGGGACCGCATCGGCCCGAATTCGCCCTCGTGACACGTAGTATTCCGAACTTCACAGCGTTACAGCAGGGAACGCTACAGCGCTCCACAGCAACGTCAGGAACGGCTCACTCCGATCGGCTGTACGCCGGATCGAACATCTGGGCCGACATCGGGGCCGGGTCACCCTCGGTCAGGTTGTACCGGGAGAACTCCTCGACGCCTGCCTCCCGGAGGAACTCCTCGTCGTAGATGGCGTTGCCCGTGAACTCGGCGGGATCGCGACTGAGCATTTCGAGCACCGTGTCCGCGACGATCGCAGGCGTTCGCCAGTCGTCTTCGGTGCCGAGTCCGAAGTACCGCGTCGCGCGAGTGTCGATCGCCGTCACGGGCCAGAAGGCGTTACAGCCGACGTCGTCGCCGCTCAGTTCGGACGCAAGCGAGAGCGTTAGAAACGTCATCCCGAGTTTCGACCACGCGTAGGGGGCCTCGCCGGGTGCTCGATCGACGGTCACCGGCGGTGCGTTCGTCAGCAGCCAGGCGTCGTCGACGTCGGCGAGGTGGTCGGCGAACGCCCGCGAGGTGAGATAGGTGCCACGGACGTTGACGTCGGTTAGCAGATCGAAGCGGTTCGGCGGGAGGTCCCCGACGGTCGCAAGCTGGATCGCACTCGCGTTGTTGATGACGATGTTGACCTCGCTGAACGCCTCGATCGCGCGCTCGGCTGCCGCCTCGACGCTCGCTTCCTCTCGGACGTTCAGTTGAATCGGGAGCGACTCGACACCCAGCTCGCGGACCTCACGAGCCGTCTGCTCGATCGACCCCTCCAGATCGCTGTCTTCGTGGTCGTCATCTGCTTCGCTCGTTTTTCCGGTCGAAACGATGTTGCAGCCCTGCTCTGCGAGTGCGAGAGCGATCGCCTTGCCGATTCCACGCGTCGTCCCGGTAATAAACGCCGTCTGTCCCGACAGATCAGGTCGATCGAGTGTCATACCAACAGCATACAGAACCGCCGGTATAACTTTCGGGGCTCTCCAGTCGACGGAACCGAGGACAGTGGGCGATCGGGACGAGCCCGTCGTCCCCAGGGCGGTTCACCGCTGTCCCCGTTCGGTTCGATCCCGTCGTCGTTCGGTTCGGTCCCGTCGTCCTCGATTCCACCTCTGTACGGCTGTGACCGTCTCCGGCGCCGCTCAGTTCCACCTCTGTACGGCTGTGACCGTCTCCGACGCCGCTCAGTCGTCCGCCGGTTGGGCCTCGCTCTCCTGGATGTAGTCGACGATCTCGGCCGTCTCGTCGACGAACTCGTCGAGGTCGATTTCGTTGCCGTGGAGTACCGTCGAAAAGTACCGGGTCGCGCTGGCAACGTTGACCGTTTCTTCGAGTTCGTCGTCCGTGACGCCCGCCAGCCGCGACTCTGCCCTGTGGAAGTTGGTGCAGTAGGGACACCCGATCGCGGCTGCCACGCCGACGCCGACGAGCCCCTTCTCTCGCTGGGAGAGTTCGGTCTCGCCGAGCGTCAGATCCCGAAAGATCGCCCAGCTGTGGTCGTCGGCCGGCTCCGCGATCGTCTCCATCCAGCTCGGAACCTGTCCGAGCGTCTGTTCGATCTCCTGTTGTGTTTCTGGTGATACCATTGGTTGGACACCCGCTGCAACGACTCACTACAACTGCGACCCGTACATAGGCATCTCCTGACGACTCGGCAGCCGGTGTCGATCGTGCACGTAGTGAAAATCGGCCAGCGTGAGCCGGCTGGGTGGCTGTCGGGAAAACAGTGTGTCCCAGTGGCGGGACAATCGCCAGCACTGGACGACAGCGACCCCAGTCAATCGGCTCGAGTACCGGTGACGACCACCGGGCGATCGGTATCCAGGATAGTCGACTGGGTGACGCTCCCGAAGACGGCCTTGCCGACCGGAGAGCGTTTCCGCCCGCCGAGGACGATCGCATCGACGTCGTATTCGTCGGCCTGGTCGATGATATCTGCCGTTGCGTCACCGCTGTCTTCGATGATCGTCGCGTCGATGTCGTTGTCGGCGAGGTGTTCCCGAGCACGTCTGACCGCGCCGATCCGATCGGCCGATTTGAACTGCTCGAACTCCTGGGGTAGCTCCGCGTCGTCGGTGAAGACGAACAGGATGTACGCCTCGACGGAGTCGGCGGCGTTAGGTAACGCAGAAACGTACTGAGCCTGTGTGAGCGCTCGTTCTTCCGTCGTATCGACCGGCAGCAACACGCGGTACATACGACCCGGTTCGCCCGAAGGGTTATAAATACGCCAGCGATTTTGGACGATCGGGCGGTTTCTATTACGTCTCGTTTCCCTCGCGATCGGGAGCTGCCCCGACTCCGTTCGACCGGCCCCGTTCGTCGGTTCGAAAGCAGCGGCAACGTGCCCGGGTCCGGACCACCGGACCCAGTACGGCGCCACCAGCGCTCACATACTGTTATGAGGGAACAGTCCGACGGTGAGAGCATGTCACGAGACGTGCTCACGGGGGACGTCCTCGATCGAGCGCCCGACGATCGGGTGCAGGTGCTCGACGCTGACGGGACCGTCGTCGAGCCTGCCCTGGAGCCAGCTCTCGAGCCGACGACCCTGCGATCGATCTACCGCGATATGCGCTTCTGTCGGCGGTTCGACAAGCGGATGATCAGTCTCCAGCGACAGGGTCGGCTGGGGACGTACGCCTCGCTTGCCGGCCAGGAGGGCTCCCAGATCGGCTCGACGTATGCACTCGCCGACGACGACATGCTCTCCTATCAGTACCGCGAACACGGCGCAGTCGTCGCCCGCGAACTCCCCTGGGAGTATCTGTGCTACTGGATGGGCCACGAGGACGGGAACGCGGCGCTCGCCGCGATCGACGTCTTCCCGCTGAACATCTCGATCGGGAGCCACATCCCCCACGCCGTCGGTTGGTCGTGGGCGGCGAAACTGCGCGGCGACGAGCGCGTCTCCGTCGTCCACTTTGGCGATGGCTCGACCTCCGAAGGGGACTTTCACGAGGCGATGAACGTCGCCGGCGTGTACGATACGCCAACGATCTTCTTCTGTAACAACAACCAGTGGGCGATTTCGGTGCCCCGCGAACGGCAGACCGCAAGTGCAACGTTCGCCCAGAAGGCCCACGCCTACGGCTTCGAGGGGATCCAGGTCGACGGAATGGACCCCCTCGCAACGTACGTTGTGACTGCGGCGGCACGGGAGAAGGCCCTCGGTACCGACAGCGACAGTCGCGGCGACGGCGAACGGCCGCGGCCAACGCTTATCGAGGCAGTGCAGTACCGCTATGGTGCCCACACGACGGCCGACGACCCGGACGCCTATCGTGACACAGCTGAGGTCGACCGCTGGCGACAGCGCGACCCCATCGATCGGTTCGAGGCCTATCTCCGGAACCGGGACCTCCTCGACGACGATCGGATCGAGGCGATCGAGGCCGAGATCGAGGCGACGCTGGCGACGATCGTCGACCGAACCGAGGACGTCGAACCCGATCCCAGCGAGCTGTTCGAGTACACCTACGCGGAGCCAACGCCACGGCTCGACGAGCAACGGGAGTATCTCACAGCGCTCCGTGACCGTCACGGCGACGACGAATTACTCGAGTAGGTGTACCGTTACGGGAGGGGTATTAAATCGCCGAATCAGACATAGAAAAGACTACGAGACCGTCGTTCTGACGGGCCGGCATGCAACTCGAGCAGCCGACCCAGGAGTCGACCTGGTCCGGCACGATACCGACGGCGATCGACGGGCGCGTTCTCGGGCTGGTCGTCGTGACAGCGGCCCTCGCGGCATCACTGAACGTTCCGTATGGCGGGCTCCTCGTCGCTGGTGGAGCGTTTGCAGTTCTCGCAGCCGCTGGTAGCGTCGTGCACCTCCTCGGCGAGCGAAAACTCCGGCGGATCACCGACGGCCTCGTCGATCGGTGGATAGACGCCGGCGCACAGATCACCGACGTCACCCGATCGACCAGTGGGATGCGAACCGAGTGGACCGTCCACACCCCCAATGGCGCGATCGTCATCGGCGGCATCGCTCTGGTCCCGGTCTCGCGGCTCGCCGTCCGCTGGCAAGGGGTCGGCGACACGATGGATGCAAGCGAGGCCGAAGCGACCCTCGATCGGCTCGCAGACGGCCTCTACGAGGAGATCTTTGCGATCGGCGACGCCCCAGAGCAGCCCTGAGACGGATTCGCGTCATCAGTTACCGGCGATCGGTGTGTGAACGCCCGATCGGTTGCTCGATTGGAGGTCACGAAATGGAGAGACAATCGTGTCATATGACAGCTAGCAGCACAGCTTTGCCGGTAGACCGCGATTACGTCCGACATGAGCAGCCGACCGCCCGATACGACGCCGAACCACCAGGATCTCCGGGAGGCGGAGTTCGAGCAACGCGTCACGGACCTCTGGGAACGGTACGAAGACTGTGATCTCTGTGCGTACGACTGCCGGGTCGATCGGACCGCAGGGAACGTCGGCACCTGCCAGGTCGACGACACCGCATACGTCTCTTCGTATTTCCCACACTTCGGTGAGGAAGACTGCCTGAAGGGCCACAACGGCAGCGGCACGATCTTTCTCGCGAACTGCAACATGAAGTGTGTGTTCTGCCAGAATTTCGAGACCAGCCACGAAGCCGAGGGAGATCCCACAACGCCCACGGAAATCGCGGAGATGGCCCTCGAACTCGAAGCGAGGGGCTGTCACAACATCAACTTCGTCTCGCCGACTCATCACTCGCCACACCTGATCGAGGCCGTCAAGATCGCGAGCGATCGCGGACTCGACCTGCCGATCGTCTGGAACTGCGGCGGCTACGAACGGGCCGAGATCCTCGAACAGCTAGACGGGATCGTCGATATCTACATGCCGGACGTCAAGTGGGGCGACGACGCCGCGGCAGCAAAATACTCCAAAGCGCCGAACTACTGGTCGACCGTTACCGACTCGTTGCGAGAGATGCACCGACAGGTCGGCGACCTCGAACTCGACGATACCGGGCTTGCGACCGGCGGGCTGCTCGTGCGCCACCTCGTGATGCCAAACCACGTCGAGAGCGCGAATCGCGTGATGGAATTCATCGCTGGCGAGCTCTCCGAAGCGACCTTCGTTGACATCATGGCCCAGTACCAGCCCTACTACAAGGCCACTGAGGAGGAGTTCTACGAGGAGATCAGCCGACCGATCACCGAAGACGAGTACGATGCGGTGATCGAGCACGCCCGCGAGGTCGGCCTCGAACGGCTCTGTCTCGATCGATCGATGCTGGCCGATTGGAACAACGGGCCGCTGGGGCACTTCTGAGACGGCGACAGCGATAGCGCTGCGTCGGAAACAGCGACGGTGCGGCGTCGACGAGTCGAAATTGCCGTGTCGGGACGCGATACCTACTCGAACAGGTCCTCGTGACGCTGGGCCAGATTTGTGTACTCGCCCGAGGAGAACTCCTCGAACACCTCGTCGGGGTCGATCGTCGTCTCTTCGAGTGGCGTGATCTCGGCGGGAACACCGCGAACGAACGACTCCGGCGGGATCTCGTAGTTGTTCGGCACCACCGTTCCCTCGGCGACGATGCTTCGGCGGCCGACCCTCGCGTCGGTGTTGACGGTCGCGTTGAACCCAACCAGCGCCCGCTGTTCGATGGTCGCCTCGTTGAGGACGGCACCGTGGCCCACCATCACGCTGCTCTCGATCGTCGAGGCGTGAATTGTCGCGTTGTCACCGATATGTGCCTGCTGGCCGATGTGGACTGGGCCGATATCGCCCCGGAGGACGACGCCCGGCCAGACGCTCGCATCCGCTTTGACCGTCACGTCCCCCACCAATATCGCATCACGGCTCACGTGTGCCGCCTCGTGGATCGCAGGACTGGTCCCTTCGAACTCGTAGGCTCTACTGTCGACCATATGATGCGTGACCACGACACCGCTGATAAAGGTTGGTAGCGCATCCCTGCATCTTAGGCGCGAGTCGGGCAGGAAGCGTACTGATCCACCTACTACTCATCTCCCAGTTGGAGTAGCCACCTCGACGAGCCGATCGGTCAGCAACGGGATGTCGAAGCGGTTCTCCCGGTCGCGGTCTTCCGCTTCGGTCAAGAGATCGAACAACAGCGTCCCGACGCCGCGCTTGCGAACTATCTCGGCGATGAAGTTGTTTCGCGGGCTGTGTCGGCTGCTTTCGCTCCCGTGGGCGAAAACAACCACCCCGCGGAAATCGGGGGGCAAGGCGAGTTCGCTCTCGAGTGTTGCGTTCTCAACTGGAATGTCGGCCACGAGATGGAGTTCGTCAGTGGCCATACTCGGTTTTCCGCCGTCCACGTAGTTGACCGTTTTGCAGATCGAGTCCCACACAGAGCGGAATGCGATCGAGCTGAGTATCTCTGCTCACTGCTGTGGAACCTGGTGGCGGACGAACTTTCGAAGGCGGGAGGTGTACGTCTCCGGCCGATGGAGGTTACAGATGTGGCCGACATCTGCGAGCACCTCGATACGGGCGTCCTGTGCGGCCGCCGCGTGCTCGCGCTCGCCACGGCGCATGATTTTGTCGTTCTCGCCGTTGAGTATCAGCGTCGACCCGGCGTACGTCGAGAGCGCATCCCGGAAGTCCTGGCCGGCGATATCCGGACCCGCATCACCGAACTGTTTGGGGTAAAAGCCGGCGTCGATGATCGCGTCCTCGGTCTCCGGCGGGAGGTCACGGTTGCGAACCCAGCGCGTTGCTGCCCGTTCGACTGCACGTTTGCCGACGTCGGGTTTCGTCAGTAGACGGGCCGCCCCACCGATCGCTCGCGTGAGGAGTTCCATCCCCCGAACCGGGTTCGCACTACTGCCGGTCAACACCAGCCCGTCGACATCGGTTGGATAGCGGTGGGCATACTCTGTCGCGACGTAGCCACCGAGCGAGAGTCCGACGAGGACGGCACTCCCATCCGTATCCGTCTCGATCACCTGGTGGAGCCACTCGATCGCCGGCTCCAGTCGAAACGTCTCCTCACCGAAGGTGCCATGTCCCGGCAAATCGGGCGCGACAACGTGATACCGATCGGCAAGCGCTCGTTGCTGTGGGAGCCACATCGTCCGGGTAAACATCGCACCGTGGACGAACACGATCGACTGTGCATCGGACGGGCCGGCGACATCGACGCCATCGCGGCCATCTCCGCCACGTAGTGACATATGCACCGTACTACACAGAGCGGGGTAGTGGACAGCCCGGCAACTGCTACCCGGTACTGTCCGGTGGTGACCGCTCGGTCGATGTCGGACGGTCGCTCGTTCGAGTGATGGTCGCTACCCGGAGATGCCACAACAAATCACGGAGCGCGATATCAAATGAGGAGTGTGCGGACAGTGACGGCGATTCCTGTCGACGGTGACGGCCTGCGGCCGGAGACAGTGATGGCCAACCGGATCGTGACGACGCGACCGGAGACAGTAACGAGGAGAGCATGATCTGTCTCAGTATTTTGAGGAGTCACGTCCTCTCCCAACTATGCTGGGCGCAGAACCGTTGTTCGTTGCTGGCCTCGTCGTTGCCGTCGTCACCTTCCCAGGCGTCATGAACGGGCTTGCCGGATTCGGATTCGCCGTCGTCGGAACGACGACCCTCGCGATAACGATCGATCGCGCAACTGCCGTCGTCATGATGATTATTCCGATCCTGGCCGCCAACCTGGCCCTTGTCCGAGGGTTGTCACCGGAGGAGTGGAACTCCTGTGGCGTGCGGTTCGCCCCGCTGGTGCTCTCGGCCCTCGTCGGTATGGCTGTTCTCGATCGGCTCCCCGATGCACCGCTCCGGATCGGGCTCGGCGTTGTCTCGCTTGCTTCCGTGATGAGCCTCCAGAACCTGATCGTCGTCCCCGGACTGTCGCGTGCCAGAGACGGCTGTTTCGTCGAAACGCCGATCGCGATGGCCGGCGTTGGGGGTGTCTCCGGCCTCCTGTTCGGCGCGACAAACGTCGGCGTCCAGCTCGTCGCATACATCCGGAGCTTACAGCTCCGTCACGGGCTATTCGTCGGCGTGGTCGCGATCGTCTTCGTCGGAATTAACGTCGTCAGAGTCGGCGCAGCAAGCGTCTTCGGGCTGTATCCCGACGCCGCTTTCGTGGTGTTCTCGCTGCTCGCCGCGATTCCGGCCGTCGTCGGCGTCACGATCGGCGTGCGAGTGCGAAACCACCTGCCGGATCGAACGCGGCACGTGGCAGTGTTCGGGCTCCTGACAGTAATCGGAGTTCGCCTCCTCTTTGATGGGGTCGGAATTGCCTGACAGCGATCGGCGTCCCGTCACACTGGCGATCGGCGACCAGTCGGGCGGTTTTTTGTACTGCCGACCCCGTGACGGCCGATCGACAGGAGACGAGTACAACAGTCCCGGCGACCCGTAACGAGCGACACCCACGCCAGACTGATATGCGTCCGCGTGGGGGTCTGTAGCGATGACGGCACGGCCTCGATCGACCGACGGTACGTCACTGGTGCCAGCGGATGGAACTACCCTCGTGGAGTCGGTCGTGGACGACCTCCCCGGTGGGCGGGCACTCGACATCGCGACCGGTGAGGGACGAGTTGCGCTCACACTCGCAGAGCACGGGTGGACAGTCGATGCGATCGATCTCTCCCGATCGAAACTCGATCAGGCCCGTAATCGGGCAGCCACTCGGACGGAGTCCGTCGACTGGATTCTCGCCGACGTCGACAGCTACTGTTTCCCCGAAGCCAGCTACGACGTCATTGCGGTCCGATTCTTCGATGCTCGCGATCGACTCGACGACATCATGGGCGCGCTCACCTCTGATGGTGTGCTCGTTTACGAACACCACCTGCAGTCCGACCCCGAGAGCCACGGCTCCACCAACCAGTATTGGTTCCGGCCGAACGAGTTACTGAACGCCTGCACCGAGTTACGAGTCCGGTACTACGCCGAAGACCGGGACCGATCGCGAGTCTGGCTCGTTGCAGCCAGACCGCCACCGCAATCGATCGGTGTGGTCCACGATCGCCGGTAAGTGATGACACTACTCCGTATGAAACACTCTGAACGTGACCCGATCGAGCTCGGTCGCCCGTCGTTCGGCGAACCCGGAGTCGCCAACGACTGCGTCCCAGTGGCGTTTGTACAGCGTCACACCGTCGACGTCCGTCTCGTTGATCTCACTGGTCCGATCGTCGGGTTCGACTTCGGCAGTAACGAGGAGGTTGGCAGTCACCCGATCGAGATCGTCGATCAGCCAGTCACAGGAAGGATGGAGGTGCTGGAGCGTCTCGACCGAGTAGACGGCGTCGAACTGGTCGTCGTCGAACGAGGGAACGATCGACTCGAGGGCCCCGTGATGAAACGTCCCCACGTCTGCAAGTTCGGGGTACGTCTGTTCCATCACGTCGAAGGCTTCGTCGTTGACGTCGATGCCGGAGACGTTCCGAAAGCCGTGCGCTGTGAGGTGGGCGAGGTGCCGGCCCGAGCTACAGCCCAACTCAAGAATGGCTGCATCTCGATCCAGACGATCGTCGAGAACGGTGTGGAGGCGCTCGCTTCGCCCGTCTGGCCCGTAATGTGCGTAGTATTCGGGCGAGTAGGCCTGCGAACGTTCTGCCCATCGGCGACGAACGTCGTCTGGATTTTGATTCATGCCGTACCAACCGCTCGGCCGGGGATCAGTGCGTCGGTTACGAGACGGGGCCTCGAACGTTGCGTCTCGGCTACACACGTCGAGCGACGCCGGGTCTACAGCCGCTCTACGTTCGTCGCTCGTGGCCCTTTATCCGCCTGTTCGATGTCAAACTCAACCTCCTGTCCTTCTTCGAGGTCGGGACCGCCGACGTCTTCCATGTGGAAGAAGACGTCGTCGTCGATCTCGTCAGTCTCGATGAAGCCGTAGCCGCCTGTGTCGTTGAAGAAGTCGACCGTACCGGTTGGCATTGCAAGTTCCTCCACCTCGTCGAAGCAGTCCTGCAATTATATACCTGCATCTGGCAGGTGCCACGGGTACATATCGGGGCTCGTATTCCCCCACGACGACCGCAGGTTCTTGCTCGTCGACACCAACGTCCGGACGTGTCCACACCACAGTTCGACAGCTTCGATCACGAATCGCATCTGCGTCGAGCATTTACACTCGCCCGATCGGCCGCCGATCGCGGCGACCGCCCGTTTGGCTCTGTACTCGTCCGCGACGATGAGATCATCATGGAGGCCTCGAACCGCGTCGTGACAGAAGCTGACGTTCGCCGCCATCCGGAACTCCATCTCGCACACCGTGCGCGACGCGAACTCGATCGCGAGACGCGCCGCGAAACGGTCATGTACACCAGCACCGAGCCGTGTCCGATGTGTGCCGGTGGCCTCCGGTATGCCGAGCTCGGACGCATCGTCTACAGCGTCGGCGGTGACGAGGTCGGCGAGTTCACCGACCAGGACACATCGGTCCAATCGGCGACGATACTCGAGGGAGTTACCGAGGTCGTCGGGCCAGTCCTGAACGAGGAGGGACGACGGCTCCACGAGACGTTCGACTGGTAGCGTATCAGCCGGCGTCGAGTACGGCACCGTGTTCGTCGATCTCGCCCCGGACGATCCGCGTCGAGGAGATCCGCTCGCCGTCGTCGGCGAGGACGTACGGCGCAACGATACCCGTCAGCGGATCGAACCCGCGCTCTCGCCGGCCATCGTTGATTACTTCCAGTTCGGACGCGGTCTCGGGCGAGACGACCAGCGCGTCGATCGACGACTCCGTCGTCACGATCTCGTGTGCGTCGGTGAGTTCCCTGATCGTCACCGCACGGTCCCGCTCGTCGATCGCAGAAAGCTCCGATCGAACAGCACGCTTGCGGTTCTCGTACGGTGGAACCGGCCTCGATCGCGTCCTCCGTGCGTACTCGTCGCTCGTGAGGCCGAGAATCACTCCGTCCTCACCAAACCGGAGCGCGTGCGCCAACAGGGTGCGGTGGCCGTCGTGGATCGGCCCGAACGTTCCGGCAACTGCGACACGCATCGCCTGGACGGTCAGCACCGAGCCACATGAAGAATGGGGCGCAGTTGCTCACCAATGTCGTGACCCGTGAAAGCAACTCACGACGGCCCGAGTCGGCAGCCAGTTTACATCTCGATGACGGTGGACGCGGTTTCGATCGGTAGTACGACGGGCGAATTGCGATCGGTCCGGACCACTTTTTTCGCCCGATTGGAGTCAGATACGGTTACGAAACGTAACGACGATTCCGGGACAAGTGCCACTGCGGGAGGGAGGCTCTGGGATGTCAGACACGACTCAAGAGTGTACGTTTTCACGCAGTCACCCGTCCGACTCCACCGTCTCGGAGTGCTATACGAGGAGGAGAACCACCAAATACGCGATCGCAAAGATCGCCTCACTGCCTCCCGAGTGACGGTCCACCGAAACATCGACGCACTCTTCGAGCGCGACTGGATCGAAACCAGCGACCGGGAGTGTACGATTACGATGGTAGGCAAACTCGTCGTCTCGGACCCAACAATCCGTACGCGCCGGCAAACCGGCATCTCGGCCGAATGCAGGCCGCCGATCGGTTTCGATGTCTGTACACGGCAATTGGCCTCCAACCGATGTGCGTCGCCCGCGAGCGCGTCGGGCGGACGTACGGAACGTATCTGGTGACAGCGGGGCCGTTCGATCGGACTCGCTGCGCAGGTCGTCACGCTAACAGGGGGTGTACGACGAACACCGGATGCAGTTTTTTGTTTCCGTCTGGGATACATTCACATGGGGCAGCGTACGCGGTCCAGGTGGGAGCCGATCGACAAGGAACCGAACAGAAACCGAGCACACAGACGCCTATCCGCGCGCACTATCCCGACCGTGGAACGGACGATACCGATAGACCGAACACAGGGCAATCGAGACCGACGATCGGTCGAATTGGGACGGCGCCTTCGACACCGGACCCGATCGCAAGGAGGCAGACCAACACCCAGAGCAAGGCCAGGAGCCAGCCCCCACGTGAGAGCCAACACTGACTCCGGAGTGACAGGCGTACCGACCCGATCCGAACGAACCGCGATCGATAGCAGACGGGACGAGGATGGGAGATGAGACTGTTCGAATCCGTCAGGGGACTGGTCAACGAAGACACTACCATCCTCTACGAATGCCGCATCTGTGGGACGACACTCCCGGATGCTGTCGACGAGTGTCGCCACTGTGGATCCGGAGAAATCGCCCATCACGAGTGGTGATACGATCAGTTTGACCGAGACCAAATTACCACCTGCTGTATTCGAGACCGACGCCTCGTCGTGAGTCGCCTCGTGGGCCGATCGGTCCACGCAACGACTGTCGCTGCCTGGCCACTCCCTGTCCGTAGGCCGTCATGCACGTGTGTGATTGCTGTGAAAACAGTGTCAACTGATAGGGATTATCGTACGAACTCATAGATTTCTTGCTGGGGAATCACAACACGGTGGAAGCCACGTGACGGCGATTGCTCCGGGTGGCTACGATAATCCCTA
>SL_4KL_010_BRINEDRAFT_10000671_pt1 | contig 17910 bp, 16 predicted proteins | sample SodLak_010_BRINE_2_FD_10664 | JGI IMG/M metagenome (IMG submission 10664)
CCCGCCCCACGTGGACTGGGGCTGGCGGCTGCACCGACGGTTCGACACGTGCTCGAACTTGCCGGTGTCGAGGACGCCTGGACGAACTGTCACGGCAACACCCGGACGACGCTCAACCTGGCGAAGGCGACGTACAACGCTCTCCAGAACGCCTCGGAGTCCCGGACGCCAGAACACACACGGCAGGTCCGACGGGAGGCCAGAGAATGAAAGCGATCGTCCAACTCCGCGGGGAGGTAAACCAGAGCGAGGCCGTCCGGGACACGCTCGGCATGCTCAACCTCCACCGCGTCAACCACGCGACCTTCGTCCCCGAGACGGACACCTACGAGGGAATGATCACGAAGGTCAACGACTGGGTCGCCCACGGCGAACCCACGCAGGAAACGATCGAGCTACTCGTCTCCCGGCGGGCCGAACCGGCCGAGGGCGACGGCGAGATCGACGACGAGTGGGTCGCCGAGCACACCGACTACGACGACGTGTCGGCGCTCGCGGCGGCGCTGCTCGACGATGAGACCACGCTGAAAGCCGAGGGGATCGCCCCGACGCTCCGTCTGCATCCGCCGCGTGGCGGTCACGACGGCGTGAAACATCCGACGAAGGAGGGCGGCCAGCTCGGGAAACACACGACCGAGGAGATCGATACGCTCCTGGAGGCGATGCGATAATGACATCGAAGAAACGACGACAGCGCGGTTCCCGCACCCACGGTGGCGGGACACACAAGAACCGCCGCGGTGCCGGAAACCGGGGCGGACGAGGGCGTGCGGGCCGCGACAAACACGAGTTCCACAACTACGAACCGATCGGCAAATCCGGTTTCAAACGGCCCCAGAAGACTCGCCGGGACGTCGAAACCGTCAACCTCCGCGAACTCGACGAGGACATCGCCGTCCTCGTCGCCGAGGACGTCGCCGAGGAGTCCGGCGACGGCTACACCGTCGACGCTCGGGACATCGTCGAGAGCGGCCACGACGCGGACGTCGTGAAAGTGCTCGGCGCTGGGCAGGTGTACAACGAACTGGAGGTCGTCGCCGACGCCTTCTCGGACAGCGCGACGGAGGCGCTCGAGGCAGCCGGCGGCGAGGCCGTCCTCTCGGAGCGAGGCGAGGCGCTCGAAGCCGAAAAAGACTCAACCGACGAGGATAACGAGGAAGCGTAAATGAGCTGGAAGGAGGCCGCCGAACCGGTACTCACGCGGTTACCCGCCGTCGAGCGACCGACGGGTCACGTTCCGTTCAAACGGAAACTCGGGTGGACCGCGGGTGTGCTCGTCCTGTATTTCTTCCTGACGAACGTCGGGATCTACGGGCTCGGGCAGGGTCAGGACATCTTCGGGCAGTTCCGAACCATCCTCGCGGGCGAGCAGGGGTCGCTGATGCAGGTCGGGATCGGCCCGATCGTCACGGCGTCGATCGTCCTGCAGTTGCTCGGCGGCGCGGATCTACTCGGACTGGACACTGACGAGAACCCCCGCGATCAGGCACTCTATCAGGGACTCCAGAAGCTGCTCGTCATCGTGATGACGGCGCTGACGGCGCTTCCGATGGTGTTCGCCGGCTTCCTTCAGCCGAACCCGGACGTCGCCGCGTCGCTCGGGATTTCGCTTTCCGCGCTCGGATGGGTCATGTTCGCCCAGATCTTCCTCGGCGGCATGCTCATCCTCTATATGGACGAGGTCATCTCGAAGTGGGGTGTCGGGAGCGGGATCGGGCTATTCATTATCGCCGGTGTGAGCCAGCGACTCATCGGCGGATTCATCGCCTGGAGCGGTCTCGACGCCGGCTACGTCGGCTTCTTCCCACGGTGGTACGGGATCCTCACCGGCCAAGTCGAGATGGGGCCCGTGCTGACACAGACCGGACTGTTCGATCTGTTTTTGGGCCCGGGTGAACTGCTCGCGTTGATCACGACGCTCTTCATCTTCGGGATCGTCGTCTACGCGGAGTCCGTCCGTGTCGAGATCCCGCTGAGCCACGCCCGGGTGAAAGGTGCTCGCGGTCGCTTCCCGGTGAAGCTCATCTACGCGAGCGTCCTGCCGATGATCCTCGTCCGTGCGTTGCAGGCGAACATCCAGTTCATGGGCCGTATTCTCAACGCCCAGTGGGCCGGAATGCCCGAATGGCTCGGCGATTACGCCGGGACCGAGCAGGGCTTTGCCGAACCGACCGGCGGCCTGTTCTACTATCTGGCCCCGATCTACTCGCCCGAAGACTGGATGTGGTGGCTCGGCGAGACGGCGGCGGCCCCCTGGCAGATCATGCTCCGGGTCGGTGTCGACCTGACGTTCATGATCGTCGGCGGCGGTATCTTCGCCATCTTCTGGGTCGAGACGACCGGGATGGGTCCGAACGCGACCGCAAAGCAGATCCAGCGCTCGGGGATGCAGATCCCCGGATTCCGGCAATCGCCGGGCGTCACCGAGAAGGTACTCGAACGATACATCCCGCAGGTGACCGTCATCGGCGGGGCCTTGGTCGGGTTGCTCGCTGTCATGGCGAACATGCTCGGAACGATCGGACAAGTGACCGGAACCGGTCTGCTGCTGACCGTCTCCATCACCTACAAGCTCTACGAGGAGATCGCCGAAGAGCAGATGATGGAGATGCATCCGATGATGCGCCAGATGTTCGGCGACTGATATCGAGCGGACATCGGCTCTCTTCGTGACCGAGCGGGAGTGGATCCCGCTTCGATCTCACTTCGCGAAACCGAGGTGGGCGGGGCTTTCACGTGACTATTTATTCTCACGCATCGACAGTGACGTATGATCGATCGCGTGCTCGTTCCGATGGACGACTCGGATCTGGCGGCGAAGGCGCTGCGGTACGCGCTCGAGAGCTACGATGACGCCGAAATAACGGTCCTCCACGTCGTCGGGACGTCGACACCGATGATGGGGGAAACGGCAGGGCTGGCGTTCGAAGACGACCTCCCGGCCGCGGTCGAAGAACGGGCCGAAACGGTCTTTGAGAGCGCGAACGAGATCGCCAGCGAGTACGACGCGGAACTCCGGACGGTCGTGGCGGTCGGCCATCCGGCACGGACGATCGTCGATCACTCGGAGGCGTTCGATACCGTCGTCGTCGGAAGCCACAGCGGATCGCTCGTCAAGCGGCTGTTCGTCGGGAACATCGCGGAGACGGTGGTCCGCCGGGCTCCGGTTCCGGTCGTGGTCGTCAGATAACGGGCGGCGCTCGTTCCGTCCGATCCCCGACGAGACACTCGGACGGTTGCTAGGGACGCTCTCTATGACCGACGATACCGGTTGAGCCGCATAGTAACTCACTTGAGGCGTCCGCAAGTGGTGGGGGGTATGCAGATCGTCATCGTCGGGGCTGGCGAGGTCGGAACCTCGATCGCGGACAGTCTCGACGACAAGCACGACGTGGTCGTCATCGATATCGACTCGGAGACGGCCGAACAGCTGAAATACGAACTCGACGTCATGACGCTGGCGGGCGATGGGACCTCACTTTCGACGCTGGAACGTGCGAACATCGACGATGCGGACATGTTCATCGCCAGTACCGACGACGACCGGACGAACCTCGTCGCCTGCGGGACCGCCAAAACGATGGCAGATCCGTTCACCATCGCCCGGATCAAGAGCGTCGAATACCTCCGGACGTGGGAACTGACGGAGACAGCGTTCGGCGTCGACTTCATGGTCTGTTCGGATCTTTTGAGCGCGGAGGACATCGTTCGCGTCGTCGGATTGCCATCGGCGGTCGACGTCGATTCTTTCGCCGGCGGATTGGTCCAGATGGCCGAACTCGAGATCGGGGAGGACAGCCCGGTTTCGGGGCAGACTGTCGCCGAGGCGGATCGGTTCGAGTCGCTGACGTTCGCCGCGCTGTTCCGGAGTGAGGGGATGATACTCCCCCGCGGTGATACAGTCATCGAACCCGGTGATCGGGCGGTCGTCATCGGCAGTCCCGAAAGCGTCCAGGCGTTCGCAGACGATCTCAATCCCGAGGCGACGCCCGACGACGCCGACGAGATCGTCATCATCGGCGGCTCGGAGATCGGCTATCAGACCGCCCGACTACTCGAGGAACGGGGACTCTCACCACGACTCATCGAACGGGACACGGAGCGCGCGCGGTGGCTGGCCGAGGAACTGCCGAACACGCTCGTCATGGAACACGACGCGACCGACACGGAGTTTCTGGCCCGCGAACACGTCGACGAGGCGGATATCGTCGTTGCAGCGATGGAAAGCGACGAACGGAACCTGCTCGTTTCGGTGCTCGCAAAGCGGCTCGGGACGGGCCGGGTCGTCGCAGTCGTCGATAACGGCGAGTACGTGACGCTGTTCGAGGAGATCGGGATCGACGTGGCGATCAACCCCAGACAGGTCACAGCCGAGGAGATCACCCGGTTCACCCACGGTGGCATCGCCGAGAACATCGCGGTGCTGGAAAACGACCAAGCCGAAGTGCTCGAACTCGAGTTGACCGACGCGAGCGATCTCATCGATCGGACGATCCGCGAGATCGCCGACGACCTCGACGCGAGCGTGGTTTTCGGGGCGATCACCCGCAACGGAGAGTTGATCGTCCCACGAGGGGACACCGAGTTATTGACCGGCGACCACATCATCGTCTTCGTCGAATCGGCGTTCGTCGACGAACTCACCACGATGGCATAGCATGGGACGGATACGGGTCGACTGGCGGGCGAGTCTCGATCTCACCGGTCGCGTACTGCTGTATCTAGCCGCGCCGCTGTCGTTCCCGCTCGCGATCGCGGTCCTGTACGGCGAGTCGGTGGTGCCGTTTCTGGCGGCGATAGTCGTGACCGTGGCGCTCGGTGGCGGGCTCAGATCGCTGCCGGGCGACCCGGGTGATCTGGGGCCCCGTGAGGCGTTTCTCGCGGTCGCGTTGATCTGGCTCCTCGTCGCTTTGGTCGGGGCGATCCCCTTCGTCGTCGCGGCGACTGGGACGATCGCCCATCCCGTGAACGCCGTCTTCGAGTCTATGAGCGGGTTGACGACGACCGGTGCGACCGTACTGGAGGACTTCTCGGCGCACGACCGATCGATCTTGATGTGGCGACAGCTTATCCAGTGGCTCGGCGGGCTCGGAATCTTGGTGCTCGCGACGGCGATCCTCTCGGAACTCGGCGTCGGTGGCGCACAGCTGATGGACACCGAAGCCCAGAGTCAGAACGTCAACAGGCTGACGCCGCGGATATCCGAGACGGCCCGGCTCATCTGGGGACTGTATCTCGGGATCACGGCCCTCGCGGTCGCCGTTCTGTATAGTCTCAGCCTCGTCGGCTTGGCCCCGAACATGGATCTGTACAACGCCGTCGCCCACGCCTTTACCTCGGTCGCGACCGCCGGCTTCTCGCCCGAACCACAGAGTGTCGGAACGTTCGAACCGATCGTCCAGTGGGCGATCGTTCCGTTCATGATCGCCGGGTCGACGAGTTTCGTTCTCATGTATTTCGCGATCAAGGGCGACCCGATGCGACTGCTGAAAAACGAGGAGTTTCACTTCTATATCGGTACGCTCGGGGCCTTCGCGGCGATCGTCGCGGCGATGCTTTTCATCGATCCCGAGATCGAGTTCGGCATCGAGGCGACGATCCGTCACGCCGTCTTCAACGTCACCTCGATCGTAACGACGACGGGGTACGCCAGCACTGACTTCGGGCTGTGGTCTGCGGCCGCGAAATATCTGCTCTTTTTGTGTATGTTCATCGGCGGGATGGTCGGGTCGACGACCTGTTCGATCAAATCGCTTCGGTGGCTGGTCGCGCTGAAGGCGTTCAAACGGAACCTCTTTACGAGCGTTCATCCGTCGGCGGTCCGGCCGGTCAGACTCTCCGGAAAACCGGTCAAGGAGGACACGGTACACGATATCTACGCGTATCTGCTTTTGAGCATCGTGATCTTCGTTCTGTTCACGGTCTTCGTCGTCGTCGACTCGGCTCGGATCGGTGCCGACGTCTCGGAGTTCGAGGCGATGGGCGCGGCCGCCTCGACGTTTCTCAACATCGGTCCGGCGTTCGGCGATGCGGGCCCCTACGGGACGTACAACGGCTTCTCGATGACGACGAAGACGGCGATGATCGTCCTGATGTGGATCGGCCGCATCGAGATCATTCCGGTGCTCGTGTTGTTTACAGTCACCTTCTGGAAGTCGTGATCGGGGCGCGGCAACTCGACGGTCAAAAGTCGATCCGCAACGTCGAGTTCCGAAAAGACGGTGTCGCCGTCGTCGATCACCTCGTCGGTGATGCCTTGCGAGTGCAGCGCTCTGCGATGGACTCTGTTGAAATCTTCAGCAAGTGATAGGGTTTCCCACCGTGCTGAATACAGGGCGCGTATCTCAGATCGATACCGATCTATTGTGATCGGTTACTGACGCTAACTCGGCTTGGGATCTATCTGTGGCTCGTCACGTGGATCGTTCCCGATAGCGACGGTGAGGTCCAGATTCGAGACCACGACAAGGGTGCAGAGATCACGCTTTATTTTTCGCCGGCGGATACCGACGAAGGACCGCCATGCCGAGGTGCGGGCGAGCTGGACAGAGTATCAAGAACCCCGCACGACGAGCCATACAACATCCACAAACCCATCGGGACAGAACAGAATTGGTTTGAAATGTCGTTGTCAAAATGTCAGTTATCCAATAATATCTGGAGAGAGGCGCTACCTGCACGTAATTATTTCTTCATTGGACCGCAGGTAACAGCTAATGGGAGAGAGTTGGGGGGAAGATGGTTCTGAGCGTCTCCGTGAGTTGCATCACGCAGCCACGTATATTCTGTCTGCTACGGATGTCGAAACAGTGTACGAGACGACCGTTGAAACGGCAGAGACAGTGCTTGGGTTCGATTACTGTACCGTATTCGTTATAAAAGACTATGACTTCGTCGTAGTTGCGTCGTCTCACCTTGAGGAAGGGGAGCATGTCGCCGTAGAAGACGGCGCTCTCACACGAACCTTCGAAACGGGAGAGGCTATGCTGATACGCGACATCGCGGAGAGTGATGTTTCGAACCCAATAGACCCGACCTATCGCTCCGGATTGAGCATCCCCCTCGGGGAAGAGGCAGTGTTACAGGCAGTCTCAAAGACGCCGAATTACTACGAACCGGTAGATCTCGAATTAGCAGAGCTATTGGCGCTGCACGCAGAAGCAGCCCTTTCACAGGTTCGCTCACAGGAGTTGGTCCGAAAACAGAAACAGAAAATCGAACAGCTCCATCGATTTGCCACGGAACTCGGATCCTGTCACGAGGAAGAAGAGTTGTATCTGTTGATGCGTCGCGCCTCAAATGAGATTCTTGGGTTCGACTGGTGTACCCTGTATACGATGGAAGATGACCGGTTTATTGCCGTCATGGCATCCGAATGTTCTCCAGTAGACGTCGGCGAGTATCCGTTCCCGAAAGGGCAGAGTAAGGCGCGAGAGATCTTCGAGACGGGCGAATCACACTTCGTTGAAGATGTCCACGAACTCGATAAGGCGGAACCGACGACGGACCGAATCCGCTCTGCTCTGCAGGTTCCAGTCGGTAATATCGGTGTGTACAACGCAGCACATGAACAACCCGGCATGTTCGACGAAGACGATCTTGAACTTGCGGAACTGCTGGCAGGCAGCATCGCAGAGGCGTACGAGCGGATCAAGACACAGGAACAACTCCGGGGACAGAACCGGAAACTCAAACGGCAAAACGAACGACTTGAGGAATTTGCGAGTATCGTCTCGCACGACCTTCGGAATCCTCTCAACGTCGCACGGGGGCGAGTTGAATTGGCACGGAAAACCGGTGAGTTAGAACACTTGAACGCGGTCGAAAATGCCCACAAGCGAATGGAGGCACTCATCGAAGACCTCCTCTCGCTCGCCCGCAGCGGGTTGGAGATCGACGAGACCGAACCGGTTGCTATCGAGGAGGTCGCCCGGATATGTTGGCAGATGGTCGAAAACGAAGAGGCGGGTCTCGTAGTTGAGCTTGATAACTCGACAACGATCCAGGCTGCCCCCGAGCGATTACGCCAACTCCTTGAGAATCTCTATCGAAATTCCATCGAGCATGGCGGCCATGACGTAACGATCACCGTCGGGAAATTATCAAACGGTGCTGGTTTTTTTGTTGAAGATGACGGCGACGGGATCCCCGAGGAGCATCGGACTGACTTGTTCAAGCCAGGGTTTACGACGCAGGAAGAGGGAACCGGATTTGGGCTCGCTATCGTCGCCGAGATTGTCAACGCCCATGACTGGGACATACGGACCACGGAGAGCTCTACTGGGGGTGCGAGATTCGAAATATCAGAGGTTACTCTCGATCAAGAATAATACGCATAGCGTTCAACATTAGTTTCCATCCAGATCTCCGGTCTGATGTGGGACATAGTAAAAACATCTTACATAACGACGATATTAAGTTAAATGCGGTATAACTTGTATCTAAGTAGGGGATTATATGTCACTAAGTGGCAATCAACAACTCGCACGTACCGTTGCAACTGCAATTGAGGAGTGGACGCCTTCAGAGGCACACGGCCACGAATCTAAGTTCCAGAACGAACTACAAGAGTATCTCGACAAGCGCCTCAATGCGGATAGCGGGATGATGATGGGCGGAAGCAAAGAGATTGTAGTTGAGCGCGAACACGGGAATATCAACGGTGATGTCGTTGTAAATGGCGAAATTGGAATTGAACTAAAACGCGATCTTACAAACAATCAAACGAACACATTACGTGGTCAAATCGAGAACTACCGGAAGGAGTACACGCACGTAATTGTGTTGGCTTGCGGTATCGAACATATGGATGGGTGGCGAAAATTAAAAAACGACTACGAGAACCAGACAGGGATGGAGTTTGATAAAGCGCCTGTCAAGTTCATTCATAAACAGAAAGCAAACTACGGACAAGGGAGTCACACAGACGACTATACAGATCCGGATAGAAACCGGCCACAAAACGGTGAAGGGATCGAAGAAGTTGCCGAAACAATTGAACAGGGTGTAGAAGGGTATAAATCGCTTACTGGCGATGGATCAATGGATACCGGTAAGGCAATCGTATCTGTAATTCAACTCGCCGTCATCGCTGGTATATTTATTTTTGTCGTCGTATTTGTTCTGTTTAATCTTGTACTATAATCCTGATCGTCTCTCACTTACAGCACGTTGTCGAAACGCCCGCTGATTGTTGTCCCACCAGTCAGCTCTATTTCGTCTGGTACGGTGAACGAATCCGAGCCGAGATGTTCATCAACCGCGCCGACGACACTCGTCAATTCGCCGGTATAAAAATCAATCTTGAACTCATCGGATGGGAACTCTCGGTCGTCATTGTCGATAGCCTCCCCGAAATTGACAATTACCTCGCCGCCGAAAGAGGGGCTTTCATCGGCAAGAACGAAATCATTTTGATCTCCAGCATTGAGTTCGTGCGAAATGGTAAAAAAGTCGCTCCCATGGTCGTCGGCAAGTTGAAGCGTCAGCTCGCCGAATTGATCCCACTCAATCCGCTGGAGATACGAAAAACCAATCAGTCCACCGTCATCGGTCATCGGGTCTGAGTCGTCGTTCAAGAGATCGCTACAGCCAGCAACCGAGAGGGCCGTGGCCGAGCCACCGGCACCAAGAACAAAGTCACGTCGGTACATTAACTGACTATTATAATTTCTCCAAAATAGAGTTTTGGTGAAATTAAAACAACCTAATGGAAGGTATCATAGAAACGTCTGTGAACAAGCGAGAACGCGGCGTCGGCTAACAAAAAGTAACAGACGACGGCGGGGTGCGTGGAAAACACAGGTGAAATCTCTCGCAATACCCACTTCTATTCAAGTAGTATCAGTACGGAAATTGGGCGCCAACGGGAGTTCGGCCCATCTACCCTGACGGACACTTAGTGCCCGTCTGTCGAGTGGGCCAACTCGGATTTGAACCGAGGACCTCCCGGTTATCAGCCGAGCGCTCATACCTAGCTGAGCTATTGGCCCTGTGTTGGCGCGTTTGACCGTAGCGTCGTCGGTTGTTTAAACGTTTCTTTTCCACGGCCCCACGACGAATCGTGACACGGTTATCGCTCCGGTGTCCCGTCGCCGTCGTCGAATTCGCTCTCGCTCCCGAACGGGTCGTCGGCGTCCCGTACCGAGCCCTCGGAGACGTCCTCGAACTCGTACTCGTCTTCGCCCATCTCGACAGTCTCCGATCCGCTCGAACCCTCGGGTCCGGGGCCGGGGGCGCCGGAAAACCCGCCCTGAAAACCGTCGTCGTCACCGCCACCGGGGAAACCCCCGATGTAGACGTTGCCGGTCGCGAAGCCGCCGGTCTGTCGGTCCAGGAACGGCGTCACGACGTACTTTTTGAGCCCTATTCGGATCGGATACCGGGTCGGTGGGATGACCAGGAGCAGACCGATGAGGTCCGTGATGAGGCCGGGGGTGAGCATCAACGCGCCGGCGACGAGCAACAGGGCACCGTCGAGCAACTCGTTGGTCGGCGGCGAGCCCTGAGCCAGTTTGCGCTGTATCTTCCGGATCGTGTGTCGCCCCTCGGCGCGGACCAAAAGCAGCCCGAGCAGCGCGGTCAACACGACGACCGCCACGGTCGCGACCGGACCGATCGACACCGGTCCCAGATCGGTCGCGAGAACGACGAGCAACAGGACATCTACGAGGGGAACGAGTAGCAGGACGCCGATGACCCGCAGTTTCATACCTCCGGCTACCGGGGGATACGGGAAAACCCTTCCGAGACTCGAAGCGATACGGCCTTAGGCTGGCGGGCGCTTCCTTCACGCAATGAGGGCTGCGCTTGTGATTCTCGACGGCTGGGGTCTCGGTGACGGCGGTCCGGGCGACGCCGTTTCGGCAGCCGAGACGCCGACCGTCGATCGGCTCCAGGAGACGGGGGCGTTCGGGACGCTGGAGACCCACGGCCGTCGGGTGGGTCTCCCCGACGGACAGATGGGAAACAGCGAGGTCGGACACCTCAACATCGGCGCCGGGCGGGTGGTCAAACAGGACTCGACGCGGATCGCGGACGATATCGACGCCGGCGTCTTCGCCGACAACGAGGCGATCACCGACGCTGTCGAGTACGCCCGTGAACACGGGGGGAGGGTCCATTTCATGGGGCTGGTGAGCGACGGCGGCGTCCACTCCTATCAGGCCCATCTCCACGCGCTGATCGAACTCGCCGCGGATCGGGGAGTCGGGGCGGTTACGCATGCGTTCACCGACGGTCGGGACACCGCGCCGAAGGGCGGCGCCGAGTTCCTCGCCGACCTCGAGTCGGCCGCGGCGGCCCACGAAACCGGACACGTCGCGACGGTTTGTGGCCGGTACTACGCGATGGACAGAGACGAGAACTTCGAGCGGACGAAACGGGCTTACGACGCGATCGTCCACCGGAAAGCACCGCACAGCGCCGGATCCGCCGTTGCGGCCGTCGAGTCATCGTACGCTCGGGGGGAGACCGACGAGTACGTCGAGCCGACGCTCGTCGATGACGGGAGCGACGACGATCGGGCGCTCACCGACGGCGACAGCGTCGTCTTTTTCAATTTCCGTGCGGACCGGGCCCGACAGCTCGTCCGGATGCTCGCCGACATCGAACCGGAGTGGTCCTTCGAGACCGACCCGCCCGAGACCGAACTCGTCACGATGACCGAGTACGACGAAACGTTCGAGCTTCCGGTCGCGTACCCACCGCTTGCACCCGAACGGACGCTCGGCGAGGCGCTCTCCGTGGCCGGCCACACACAGCTTCGAATGGCCGAATCCGAGAAGTACGCCCACGTGACGTACTTTTTGAACGGCGGTCGGGAGGTCGCTTTCGAGGGCGAGCGCCGCGAGATCGTTCCGAGTCCCGATGTCCCCACCTACGATCGAAAACCCGAGATGTCGGCTCCGGAACTGACCGACGCGGCGATCGACGCCGTCGGGGCCGACGATCCCGGCGTTCTCGTGTTGAACTACGCCAACCCGGACATGGTCGGCCACACCGGTGATTTCGACGCCGCCGTCGAAGCCGTCGAAGCCGTCGACAAGCAACTCGGACGACTCGAGAGGACCGTCAGGAACGCCGGCGGACATCTCCTTGTTACCGCCGACCACGGCAACGCCGACGACATGGGGACACCCGAAAGCCCCCACACGGCACACACGACGAACCCGGTACCGTTTATTTACGTGGCTTCGGACCGCACAGACGGCGGCCGGACGGTCCGGTCGGGCGGGACACTTGCCGACATCGCACCGACGCTCCTCGAACTCGTCGGTGTCGAGATCCCCGACGCCATGACCGGTGAGAGGTTGATCTGATGGGCGATCGGCTCGTCATCCCGTCTGATCGGGATCTCCGGGGGACGCTCGATTCGCCGGACAGCGACCGGTGTATCGTCGCGTGTCCGCCACACCCACAGATGGGCGGCAGCCGGACGGACAAACGCCTCCGGGCCGTCAGCGATGCCCTCGAGTGTGCGTGTCTCCGGTTCGATTACGGTCCGTGGGACGAGGGGTACGGCGAGCTTTCGGACACACGGGACGCGTACGCGTGGGCCAGGGAGAACTACGAACGCGTGGGTCTTTTCGGATATAGCTTCGGTGGCTGTCTCGCGTTGCTCGCCGCGGCCCGTGAATCGGTAGCCGGCGCGTCGCCGGAGGTCGTCGTCGCGCTGTCGCCGGCGGCCAGCCTGGCGCCGGACCTGGACGCCGTCGCCGCGATCGCCGACATCGACTGTCCGATGGCTGTCGTCTACGGCGAGCGTGACACGACCGTCGATGCGAAAGCGGTCGCAGAGCGAGTCCGCGAGTGCGGCGGTGACGTGGCCGTCCTGAGCGCGGATCATCACTTCGTCGGCCAGACTCGAACAGCCGCCGATCGAGTGACGGCGTTTCTGTCGCCGTAGATCGGGGAAACCGTAGGACCCGTGGTCGTTTTACCAACACCGGGGAGTACGGTGATGGGGGGATCTCTATAGGCTTGTCTTCCCCCAAACACTATTTTCCCGCTCGATAAATCGTGCGTATGGCCCTCCACGCCGCCCGCAACGTCGGAGCCGCGGCTACCGTCACGCGGGATTTTCTGACCCCGATCGAGTTCGTCCGGTGGCTCAAACTCGCCGTCGTCGCCTTCTTCATCGGCGGCGGGATGAGTCTCCCGAGCACACAGTTCAACGCGTCCGGTGGCCCCGAGACGATTCCCGCAGGAGAAATTCCGCTGGCCCTACCGGCCGAAACGGCGACCCTTATTGCCGCCGCCGTGGCGATCGCCGTCGGCCTCGGATTGCTCTTCGCCGTCGTCGGCGCGATCATGGAGTTCGTCTTCATCGAATCGCTCCGAACGGGATCGGTTTCGATCCGCCGCCACTGGAGCGAGCGCTGGCGGCAGGGACTTCGGCTGTTCGGCTTTCGGATCGCGATCGTACTCCCGGTCGCCGCGATCACCCTCGGCTGGTTGGCGCTGTTTTTCGTCCCGCTTGCGACGGAGATCACCGACCCGATCGTGCCGTTCGGGGTCTTTTTCCTCGGGCTCCCCGTGTTGTTTCTCGTCGGACTGTTGTACGCCCTCGTCGCGTCGTTCACGACCGTCTTCGTCGTTCCGATCATGATCAAAGACGACTGTGGCGTGGTGGCCGGCTGGCGGTCCCTCTGGAGATCGATCAAGTCAGATCCGAAACAGTACCTCGCCTACGCTGTGCTCGCGTTCCTTCTGACCGTCGCGGCGGGAATTCTGGCATCTCTCGTCGTCGGTATCGGTGTAGTCCTCCTGTTGATCCCACTGGTTATTATCGCCCTTATTATGCATTTCACCGTCTCGCTTTCCTCGACTGTCGGACTCGTCGCCCTCGTCGCTATCGTCGTGTTGTTCCTCGCGGCGGTCTTCGTTCTCTGGGCGCTGGTTCAGGTCCCGGTCGTCGCGTATCTCCGATACTACGCCCTGTTGGTACTCGGCGACATCGAACCGTCCTTCGATCTGATCGCCGACCGACGGAGCGAACTCGAACAGTAATCGGATCCGACTACTTCGCCTCGATCCTATAGCGACCGTCCCCTAGAACTGATACCGGCGGGCGTTGTCGTCGTTCTGCGTGAAGAGGTCGTTTCCGCCCGCCATCTCGTCGAAGGTCATACCGGATAGATACTCGTCGTAGGTCACGTCGTACCCGCTCCGGAGGTGGAAATCGAGGTTGCCGGTTTCGACGGCGGTCTGAAACAGCATGTGGATCGCCCGTCGGACGAGTTCGTCGGTGCTGTCCGGATCGTAGACGCTTTCCAGCATCGCGAGTTCGTTCCGGGTTTCGCTGTCGAGATCGACGGGGAGTTCGTCGCCGAGGTCGCTGTAGTTGTCTTCGATGTCCGCCGAGAGATCGTCCAGACTCATACGCTTCGTGAGTCTCGCCGTCGGAAGTCGGTTTCGTTCCCGACCGTCACACCCAAGCGCCGTCCGGGAATAGGGGTGATATGGCCGAAGAGACGCCGCCACTGCCGGAGGATATGGAGGCCGTCCGATCGGCGCTGATCGAGTGGTACGAGGCCGACCATCGAGCGTATCCGTGGCGCGAGACCGACGATCCCTACGAGATCCTCGTCTCGGAGGTGATGAGCCAACAGACCCAGCTCGACCGGGTGGTCGACGCCTGGCACGACTTCCTCGAGCGGTGGCCGACCGTCGAGTCGCTGGCCGCGACGGATCGGGCCGACGTCGTGAGCTTCTGGAGCGGTCACTCGCTCGGTTACAACAACCGCGCGAAATATCTTCACGAGGCGGCGACGGAGATTCGGGACGAGCACGACGGTGCGTTCCCGACGTCCCCGGAGGGGCTCGAGGAGCTGATGGGCGTCGGCCCCTACACCGCCAACGCCGTCGCGTCCTTCGCGTTCAACGACGGGAACGCCGTCGTCGACACGAACGTCAAACGGGTACTCTATCGGGCCTTCGACGTGCCCGACGACGAGGCGGCTTTCGAACGGGCGGCCGGACGGCTCATGCCTGCCGACGAGTCCCGAATCTGGAACAACGCGATCATGGAACTGGGTGGAGTCGCCTGCGGGAAAGTGCCGAACTGCGACGAAGCCGGCTGTCCGTGGCGGGAGTGGTGTCGGGCGTACGAGACCGGGGATTTCACCGCACCCGACGTGCCCACTCAGCCCGAATTCGAGGGAAGCAGACGACAGATGCGCGGTCGGGTGATCTCGACGCTCAAGGAGTTCGAGGAACTGCCGCTGGACGATCTCGGACCTCGCGTCCGCGTGGATTACACGCCCGACGGCGAGTACGGTCGTGAGTGGCTTTCCGGGATCGTTTCGGATCTAGCCGACGACGGGCTAATCGAGACCGAACCCCGGGACGGCGACCGGTTCGTCCGGCTCCGGCGCTGAACCGTCCGATCCAGTACGGTTTTGCCCGTTCCGGCCCACCGCTCAGTATGAGCGAACTACACGTGGTGGCCATCGCCGGCAGCCTCCGGGAGGACAGCTACACGCGATCGGCCTGTCGACACGCGCTCGAGACCGCCGCCGAGTTCGACGGTGTCGACACCGACCTCGTCGATCTCCGCGCGCTTTCGTTGCCCGTCTACGACGCCGACGCGGACGACGCCGGCGACGGCCCGGAACTCAAAGCGCGGATTCGGGCGGCCGACTCGGTCGTCCTCGGCAGCCCGGTCTATCACGGTTCGTACTCCTCGGCGCTGAAGAACGCCCTCGATTACTGTGGCTTCGACGAGTTCGAGGAGACGACGCTCGGGCTGTTGTGCGTCGCCGGAGGCTCGTTTCCGACGACGACGCTCGATCACCTCCGATCGGTCGGACGGGCGCTCAACGCGTGGGTGTTGCCCCACCAGGTGGCCATCCCGAGAGCCCGAAACAGCTTCGAGAACGGCGAGATCGTCGACGACGACGTCGCCGAGCGCGTCGGGACGCTCGGACGGCGAGCGGTCGAGTACGCGCGGATCGAACCCGACCCACGGACCCTCGAGTCGACGCAGAACGTCGGCGCCGGCGACTGATAGAATCCGACAACCGTTTTAAGCCCGGACTGTTGGGTTCCAGTAATGGGCAACTGTATCATTTGCGGCACGTCGACCGATGGACCGATCTGTGACGTCCATCAGGAGGACGTCGTCTTCGAGTTCGAAGGAAACGAACCGTCACAGCTGACGCCGGGTCGCTTCTATCGCGGCACCGTCGACGGATACGCCGACTTCGGCGTGTTCATCAACATCGGTAACGTCACCGGACTCCTTCACCGGAGCAAACTCGATCGGCGACTCGAAGGGCTCGATTGGGAGGTCGGCGACGAGGTCTGTGTTCAGGTCAACAACGTCCGCGACAACGGCGACATCGACCTCGATTCCTCGATCCGACAGTCGGCCGAGGACTTCCGGGGAACGCTCGTCCAGACGCCGGACGGCGATCGGCTCCTCGACGGTACCGACGAGGACGACGACGAAGACGACGAGAACCGTGCGGAAGTCGAGCCGGAACCCGAGCCGGCTGAGACGGTAGGTGAACCCGAACCCGAACCCGAACTGGAAGGGACTGACGACGCGACCGAACAGACGGCGGGTGCCGACGAACAAAGCGGCGGTGACTCCAACGGTGCGGATCCCACCGAAGTCGCTACGGATTCCCCGGAGACGGACTCCGAGGAGACGACGGACGACTCGGAGCTGGATATCGGCCGAGTCGAAGTCGGCTCGCTCGGCGACCGCGTGGGCGAGACGATCAGACTCGAAGGGACGGTCGCCTCGGTCAGACAGACCTCTGGGCCGACCGTTTTCGAACTCAGAGACGAGACCGGCATCGTCGACTGTGCGGCCTTCGTCGAGGCCGGCGTCAGAGCGTACCCTGAGATCGAGGCCGACGACATCGTCCGCCTGGACGGCGAGGTCCGAGTTCGCCGCGACGAGATCCAAGTGGAGACGGACTCGCTCGTTGCCCTCGAGGGTGAAGCGCGTGCGACCGTCGAATCCAGGATGGACGACGCGCTCGAAGACCGGGCCGGGCCCGAAACCGTCGAGCCGCTCGCAGACGACGCCGCGATCGACGCCGTCATCGACGAGATCGAAGGGATCGCGACGGAGATCAGGCGGGCGGTCATCGAATCCCGGCCCATCGTCGTTCGCCACGACGCGACGGCGGACGGCTACGTCGCCGGCGCCGCGATCGAGCGGGCAGTCCTCCCGCTCATCGAAGCCGAACACGCCTCCGCCGACGCGGTCTATCACTACTTCGATCGCCGACCGCTCGAGGACGGCGTCTACGACATGAACGACGCGACGAAGGACGTCACTCGGATGCTCGGCGACCGGAACCGCCACGACGAGAAGCTTCCGCTTTTCGTCTTCGCCGCGGCCGGGTCGACTTCGGCCTCGCTCGACGGGCTCGAACTCCTCGACATTTACGACGCCCCCCGTGTCGTTCTCGACGGTCGGACGGCCGACGACGACGTCGTGGGGGAGGTCGACTCGCTCGTGACCGTCGAGGATCGGACGGCCACGACGGTCGCCGCGACGGTCGCCGCGGCGGTCAACGGCGACGTACGCGAAGACCTGACGCATCTGCCGGCGGTCAGCTACTGGGCGGACACACCGGAGGCGTACGCCGACCTCGCCGTCGATGCCGGCATCGACGACGAGGCTGCAAGACAGCTCCGGGAAGCGATCGCACTCGAGGCGTTCTATCAGTCCTACGAGGACAAACGCCAGCTCATCATCGATCTCTTGTTCGAAAAGCGGACCGGCCTCGCGGAGCAGGTCTCCGAGCAGTTCCGAACCAAACTCGAAGCCGAGATCGATACCGCCGAACCGAACCTCGAGGAACGAACCGTCGACGGGACGACCGTCACCGTCCTCGATACCGAAGCCTATACGCACAAGTACGATTTCCCACCGACGCGACTGTTGCT
>SL_4KL_010_BRINEDRAFT_10000672_pt1 | contig 17888 bp, 11 predicted proteins | sample SodLak_010_BRINE_2_FD_10664 | JGI IMG/M metagenome (IMG submission 10664)
ACAACCCGATAGGCTGATTCCGGATAATTATCCCTGTTAACCAGCTTTCTCACCCCGGCCAGAATATCCTCAATAATATCTCCGGGCTCTTCCGAGCGGGGATTATCGGAGGTGACAAATATTAAATCCGACATTTTTAATCCGATCTGCCCCATTACCGGTCTTTTTTCTTTATCCCGGTCTCCGCCGCAGCCAAAAACTGAAATAATCCGGCCGCTGTGAAACTCCTGCACCGAGCGCAGAACATTCTCCATTCCGGCCGGAGTATGAGCATAATCAACAAAAACCTTTATATCGTCAATCATATCCTCTATATCAGTGTTATCTGCTGTTTCAGTGTTATCTGCTTTAGCGGTTGAATCTTGCTCCCCTCTATCTGCTGTCTCATTATCTTCTATTTTTACCTTGTCTCCTGAATCCGCTGAATAATTTGAGTCTCCTGCCTCAGCTTCTAAATCTCCAGCTGCCTGCTCTTTATCTTTCTGAGCACCCCGAACTCCATCTTTGAACCCCATATCTTCTGCATAAAACCTGCTGCCGGAAAGCTGATTCTCTCCTACCCTGATTCTGACCTGCTCAAAACGTCCCGGCACTCCGGGAAACCCGGCCAGAGCCTCCTTCAAATCCCTCGGCCGATAACTCTCGGCCAGCAGCGGTGCCAGCGAAGCCAGACAGTTGTAAATGTTAAATTTCCCGGTCAGGGTTGATTCAAACCTGCTACCCTCTAGTCCAAAGGCCAGCCTGCCAGGAGTAAAACTGATATTGCGGGCCTGATAATAGGCCTCACCATCAATGCCAAAGGAAAACTTCGGCCCGGTAAAGTGCTGAAAGGATCTTCGCAGCCGGTTATCATCTATATTGTAAAAGGCCTTACCACCCGGGGTTAAATTTGCCTCAGACCTGATATTACCTCCAGGACCGCTATTTTCTCCCGATTCGTCATTTTTTCTCGAACCCTCATTTTTTCCCGATCGATCATTTTCCCGATTGTTTTCTCCCGGTCGATCATTCTGCCGGAATTTATTTCCTTCTCCAGGACTATCAGCATTGCTTTCCTGCTTTTTTTCCTCAAGATAATCCAGCAAAGAAAGCTTGGCTCCCAGATAATCGGCAAAATCAGCATGAAAATCCAGATGATCCCGGGAGATATTGGTGAAAATAGCTGCTCTAAATTTCAGAGCCTCAACCCGCTCCAGACTCAGAGCATGGGAGGAAACCTCCATGGCAGCAGCCTGGCAGCCGGCTTCCACCATCATATTTAAATAACGAAAAATCTGATTGGCCTCTGGAGTTGTCCGGGGAGTATCGATTATTTCTTTTCCGGTATCCACCCATATTGTCCCTATCAGGCCGCATTTAACTCCCAGCTCCTGCAGGAGATGCTGGATAATAAAGGAGGTTGTGGTCTTGCCATTGGTACCGGTTATCCCGTAGATATCAAGTTTATCCTCGGGATGATCAAAAACCTCGGCAGCAATCAACCCCAGCATTCCAGCAGGATTATCCACCCTGATATAAACCGCATCGGGCTTAAACTCCTCGGGCAAATACTCTACCACAAATATCCGGCTGCCCCTCCGGTAGGCATCGGCAATATATTTATGACCATCGGTTTCTCTTCCCCTGCGGGCCAGAAAAATGCTGCCCTTTTCAGCCTGACGGGAATCCTGAACAATATCATTAATCTCCCTGGAAAGCTTTTTCCCGGCATCACCCCGGATATCAGTCAAATTTAGTCTCTGACACAGCTCTCTAACCTGCAATTAAACACCCCCATTTTCCTGGCTCTAACCTGACTTATTCCTATCTTCAACTAAATTTAATTAAAATAAACCTGCATGCCCATTAAAGGGGCCTAACAAAAAATAAAAAATTTATCTGCCATTTTTCAAGGTAAACCGCCATGCCCCTTCGGGACACAACAATAGTTGAAAATATTACAGCGTATTTTCAAGGTAACTAAAAAATAAATTACAAAATATATGACTAATATCAGCCTGTAAGAATTCCCGTACTCTATCCAGTAAAAATAGCCATAAAACCTTCGTTACTGCTATTCCACCTCAATGCTGGAAAACAGATCAGCCCGTTTTCCCGGAGCAGGAGACTGTCTCCTGAGGCTGCCGCTGACTATTCCATTTAATCTAAAACCATAGAGCCAGGCTTTCTGCTCGGCCTCATGGGGCGACATTCCTCTCAGATCAGGTACCATCGCCTTTTTGCCCTGATAGCTGTCATCGGTATAGAGCCTGACAGTCGCCGCTTCCGGAATAACAGTGCGCGGCCGGGGTATCTGGACCCTGACAGTTTCACCCTCTCCTATTAGTTTAACATTTAATCCCTCACTTCTCAATGAGGAAGCAACCTGATGGGCATTTTGATTGCGATAATCCCTGATTTCTATTTCCTGCTGAAAGTCCAGCTCAAATTCCAGATCAAGTTCGGGACCAACAAAGCCCTCATCTTTGGGTGTTATGTCCAGATACTGAATCAGGCTGGAAGCAAACCTGTGAAACAGCGGAGCCACATTCTGGCTGGCATAATAAACACTATCCTCCAGCCCGTAAAGCACCGAGACCACCACCAGCTCGGGGTCATCACCGGGAATCAGCCCGACAAAAGAGGTATCATAAATATCCTGATCGCCATAATGTCTGGCAGTGCCGGTCTTACCACCAATCACATGGCCCTCAATCCGGGCCGCTGTACCTGTCCCCCGTTCCACGGCAGCAATCATCAGCTCTCGCATCTCTTCAGCCGTGGTGGAGCTAATCGCCTGACGAATCTTTTCGGGACGATTCTGACTCACCACCTTGCCCTTGGCACTGACCACCCGGTCCACCAGCAGCGGTTTCTGAACATAACCGCCATTGGCAATCGCCGAGGCCCCAACCGCCAGCTGCAGGGGAGTGGTGGTCAGCCCGTGACCGAAGGACATGGTAGCCTGCTCGATGTCGGTAAACTGCCCGGGAGCAACCTGCCCCGGGCTCTCACCGGGAAATTCAATCCCGGTCCTGCGGCCAAAATTAAACCGGTAGGCACCCTCCAGCATCTCCTCCGGTTCCAGAGTCAGGCCCACCTGGACAAATCCCGGGTTGCTGGAGTTTTTAAAGATTTCAGCAAAATTCTGCCAGCCGTGACCCTCCCGGGTCCAGCTGTGAATTCTCTCTCTTCCGACCTCAATATGGCCGGGATCACTAAAAATATCATTCATATCATAATAGCCGTGCTCCAGGGCCAGGGCCGCGGTGAAAATCTTATAGATTGAGCCCGGCTCAAAACTGTCCTGAACTGCTTTATTCCTCCAGTAGGAACTGTCATAGCTGCTGAAGTTATTGGGATTAAAATCTGGCTGATTGGCCAGGGCCAGAATCCGCCCGGTGTTGGCTTCCATCACGATCAGAGAGCCCCCGGAAATGGTGTGGTCCTCCATGGCCTGCTTCAGCTCCCTTTCGGCATAGTACTGAATCGTTTCATCCAGGGTGAGGTAAATATCATGCCCCTCCTCCGGAGCTATGTAATCTCTGATCCCGTCAGGAATTGATCTCCCGGCAGCATCCCGTTCCTCCTGAATCAACCCCGGTATGCCTTCCAGTTCATTATTAAAGGAAAGCTCCAGACCCTCCAGACCATAATTATCCATACCGGCAAAGCCCAGTACCTGACTGGCCAGTGAACCCCGGGGATAGTACCTCTCAGTTTCCGGCACGAAGGAAATCCCGTTGAGATCCAGCTTCCGCAGCTCTTCATAAACCTCCTCCTCAACCTTGCGATCCAGGTAAACAACCACCGCATCCCGGGTCAGCCTGCTTTCAATCAGATTCCTGTCAATAGACAAAATCCCCGCCAGAACATCACTTTTTTGGGCGGGGTTGGTAATCTGACGCGGCATAGCTACCACGGTATGTTTTTGGTTGTTTAAAGCCAGTTCAGTTCCGCTGCGGTCATAAATTGTTCCCCGGTTGGACTCCAGCTGCAGGCTGCTCAAACGCTGTTCCAGAGCCCTGCTCTGGTAAAAATCCCGCTGAATTACCTGAATCCAGATCAGCCGTCCGGCCACAACCACCAGAACCGCCAGCAGCAGAATAAAAAACAGCTTGGTTCGTTCTTTAATTCCTATGTGTCGTTTGTCGGCCATAACTATTCACCTGCTTGAACTCACTTCCTTTGATTAGCTCATTTTAATAAATTTTACCCAGCCATAAAATTTAACCAACCATTATTTAATATAATTTATCTAAATTTAATATAATTTAACTAACTATTAACTACTAATATTTAGACAAATACCTAGTTTGTAGATGTTAAACTAAAATGACCAGTTTATTTCCAACAGTTTCAACCATTTCATTTCCATTTTCTATACCAGATCTGATAGAATAAGTGTATATTTATGAAAATCAATCAAGATTTAACTATTTATGATTCCATTTTTAGGATTACATTGATAAAATTGGATTTATCTTTAAAGAATATCAGGTAATTTTTTCATCTATTGTTTTGTACCGCAGGAACATTGGGAGTTACCTCTACCTATATTTTAAAAACTATATTTTAAAAATTATAGTTCCTGACATGGCAGTTCTTTCAGCAAAATATTTAGTGAAAAATTACTTTTGGCAGTATACCCTGCCTGATATTCCAAAACAGCTTCTTGAATAAAATAACACCTTAAAGTCAGGGCCTGAAAACTCCCTGGCAAAGTCCCTATCCCGGTTGCCTAATCCAGGGTGGCAGCCCGAACTCTACTGCTAAAACCATCCCAGAGAGAAGCCCAGATACTGCCGGCTTCTTCCCCACCCGGTTCAGTCTCAATGGGAGCCAAAGCCAGCCGCTGAACCTGACTCGGTTCCACCATGCCCAGTTCACTGCGGGCCACTCGCTCCAGCCGGGAAAGGGATCTCATGCTGGCCACCTGCATTTCCAGCTCTTTATTGGTCGAGCTTAGCTGACTTAATTCTCCCTGCAGTTCTTCCAGCTGATAGTTAAGGTGAACAATGCGCAGGGACTGGCTGATGACCAGAGCCATCGGAATAATAAAAACCAGAAAAATCACCAGAAAGCAGAACAGCAGTCTTTTATTCTGACTGATAGATTCTCTCTCTTTTTTAACCGAAAAATTATCATAGCTAACAGTATTACTATTCGTGAAAGACATCTAAAATCCTCCTTTCAGACTGAATTTATAATGCTTTAATTTTTTTCAATGATTTATTATTAAATTGTAATGATTTATTATTAGATGATTGCACTTCATATTAGATGATTGCACTGCCTAAAGTCGATATCATCAAAATTTCGAAATTTTAATCCCCGTCATATCAGTTATCCTGTCAATCAAATTGCTTATAAAATGACTTTTCGCAGTGAAGCCATTCTATAAAATTTAACAATATAGAATACCTGAATTAATGCTATAACTGAGTCTCAAATTCTTGATTTAATCAGCTATCAAATTTGATTTTTAAAAAATCTACTTTGCGAATTGAACAAATAAATTATCTGCTTACTGAACTGACTTAATAGCCAGGTTCTTAAATTGTTCTTCTTGTTTTTATTTTTATTATTTTTTGTTATCCTTGTTTGTTTCTATTGGCAGATCTCAACCTCTAATATTAGCAAATTTTTTCCGCAGCCCGGAGTTTGGCGCTTCGAGACCGGGGATTCCTTTCTATTTCCTCCTGGTCTGCCTGGAGGGGGCTTCCTGTTACAACCTTAAGCTCTGCTACCTTATCACACCTGCAGATGGGAAAATCCGGGGGGCAGACACAACTTTTAGCCTTTTCTCGAAAAGTGTGCTTTACCAGCCTGTCTTCCAGAGAGTGGAAGGAAATAACACAGAACCTCCCTCCCTTATTTAGCAGTCCTGGACCCATTTCCAGCATCCTTTCAACTTCCTTCAGCTCATTATTTGTCTCAATTCTAAGAGCCTGAAAGGCGCGTCGGGCCGGATGACCACCTGACCTTCTGGCACCTGCTGGAATTGCTGCTTTAATTACCTCCACCAGGTCGTATGTACTGGCAAGCGGTTCCCGCTCTCTGCGCTTTACGATAAACTCCGCAATGCGGCTGGCCCACCTTTCTTCACCATATTCCCGTAATATCTCTGTCAGCTCCTCCTGAGAATAGTTATTGACAATTTTCGCCGCTGTCATATCCTGTTCCTGGTTCATTCTCATATCCAGTGGGGCATCTTCCTGGTAAGTGAAGCCGCGTTCAGCTTTGTCCAGCTGCGGGGAAGATACTCCCAGATCCAGCAGAATTCCGTCTACTCCCTCAATACCCAGCTGAGCTAAAATTTCTCCGGCCTCCACAAAACTGGAATGAAAGAGCTTAATTTTTTCCGTCGGCAGATTTTCCTGACAGTACCTGATAGCCTCCCGGTCTTTATCTATCCCGATTAAAAACCCTTCTCCCTGCTTGAGTCTCGCAATAATCTCCCGGGCATGTCCGCCCCTGCCAATTGTACCGTCCAGGTAAATCCCGTCCTTATCTATCTTAAGCAGTTCAATAACTTCCTCCAGTAGTACCGGCTGATGCATTTCCATCCCTACCACCCGCTCTTAAGTCAATCAATCCTGAATTATAACTTGAAATCTAGCAAAAATATATCTTTAATCCCAAGAATATATCTTTAATCCATTAAATCCCGAGATCATCCATGGTAGCAGCAATGTCTTCGTGAGAATCTTCAGCATCTTCCAGAAAGCTGTCCCATTTTTCCTTGGCCCAGATCTCGATTCTATTGGCCAGCCCGATAATCACCGTTTCCTTATCCAGGTCGGCATATTCCCTCAAATTCTGGGGCAGGCTGATCCGGCCCTGCTTATCCAGGGTGCATTCGGTAGCTCCAGAAAAGAAAAACCTGACAAAACTTCGGGCATTCTTTCTGGTTATGGGCAGCTCTTTCAGCTTCTTTTCCAGCTTTTTCCACTCCGGCAGGGGATAGAGAAAAAGGCAGTTATCCAGGCCCCGGGTAACCACAAAGCTCCCATCCAGTTCTTCCCTAAAGCTGGCCGGCATAATAATCCTACCCTTGCCATCCATATTATGTGTAAATTCTCCCATAAACATATCAATGCCACCCCCTGACCTCCACAAAATACCACTTTACACCACTCACTTACTATTATATTCTATACCCGGCCAAAAAGTCCTTGTTTTTTTGGAAAAAAAATACCCACTTTAGCAAAAAAGTGGGTTAAGATAATAAGCTGAAATATTATTTTGTAACTTAATCATATAAATGCTATTTATTTGTAGAATAATGCAGAATTAAAGTAATATTATGGTTCCACTGCGAAAAGACATTTTACCAGCAATTTGATTAACAGGATGTCTGATGTCAAGGGGATTATAATTTAGAAATTTTGATAATATCGAATTTACGCAGGGCCATCATATTATTTAAAATTCAGGGCTAAATGCAGTCCCTAAATAAGCAGACTCTAAATAAAATGCAGCTCTTAATCCAGAGCAATTCCCAGCAGCTTCTTAACCAGTTCAGCATATTCCAGTCCGGAAGCCTGCCACATCCTGGCATACATGCTTTTTTCGGTAAATCCCGGGATGGTATTAATCTCATTGAGATAAATTTCTTCTCCTTCAGTCAGAAAAAAATCCACCCGGGCCAGGCCATCACAGTACAGCAGGCGAAAAGCCCGGCGGGCAAGAGATTTAATTTTTTCTTCGGTTTCTAGGGAAAGTTCAGCCGGTGTTATCAATTTGGTCCTGCTGGAAAAATATTTGGCCTCATAATCATAAAACTCATGCTCGGGAATAATCTCACCGGGTCTTGAAACCTCACTGTTTTTCCAGGTTCCCAGCACCGAGCACTCAATTTCTCGTCCTGGTATAAATTCCTCCAGTAGAATTCTATTATCATATTCGAAGGCCATCCGCACTGCCGGCATCAAATCCTTAATCTCTTTGACCTTGGAAATCCCAATGCTGGAACCCAGGCTGGCCGGCTTGATAAAGCAGGGCAGCCCCAGTTTTTCCACCACCCTATTTTCCAGTCCAGCTATCTCCCCCTTATCCTTGATGTCCTGAGCTGTCAGCAGCAGATAATCTGCCTGCTTGATATTATGCCTCTCAAAAATATTTTTAGCAAAAGATTTATCCATGGCCACCGCCGAAGCAGCGGTTTTTGAACCCACAAAAGGGATCCCTGTCGTCTGCAAAAACCCCTGCATGGTTCCATCCTCACCGTAGGGACCGTGCAGCAGGGGAAAAATCAGTTCTATTTCTTCAGAAAGATTTTTCTTTATACTTTCCAGAATTGAACCGTAATTGTTTTCTTCCTCCTCGGGAATCCTATCAATCTCAGTGGTTATCAATTTCCTGGAAATTTCAGGAGACAGCCATTTGCCGTTCTGAGATATGGCCAGCGGCACCCAGTCAATCCCGGGAATATCCACTTCTGCGAAAACCGACCGGGCTGACATCAGGGAAACCTCATGCTCCGCCGACCTCCCCCCAAAAAGCAACCCAACCTTATGTATATCTTTAACCTGTCCCTCATTTGCAGTCACAAAACCTCACCTCTTTTTCTTTTTACTCATGCCATTATATAAACTTTATCTCATGGCATTATATTAATCTTCATATCATGCCATTATATTAATCTTCATATAAAGTTCTTTTTATCTTCAATTTAATAAATATCAATTTCATTTTGCCAATATCAAACTTCTATTTATATATATATTTTGCCAATATCAAACTTCTATTTATATATATTCATTTTGCCAAATATCAATCTTATATTTCTATATATCAACCCATTATTTGCTTAATATAAACACTTAATTAACTTGAAAAATAGTAAGTAAATGTAAATAATTTGCTTCTTGCTGTGTTCTTGTTGTGTTTCTTTTATAGAAAGGGGTTTAACTTGTTATTAAATGGTATAGAATGGGGTTTAACTTATTATAAAAAGGGGTTTAACTTATAATTACGCCTAAATACTTCCAGCTAATTGTTGTGCTCCGAAGGAGCATTCAAAAAAAGCATCCGAAGGAGCAGGGGAATTTAACTTAGAAATAACAGGTAAATTTTTATGTCCTGTTGAGGCTCAAGGAAGCATAAGGTTTGCTTGATATAAATTTTTTATAAATGTTTTCACTGCGAAAAGTCATTTTTCTGAAATTTATTTGACAGGATCCTTGGCATAATAGGGATTATAGTTTCAAAATTTAATGATATCGACTTTATTCAGTGCAATCATAAATAGTGCTTTTTCAATACCTGCCGGAATAAAATCTATATTTCCCCCAATTCCAGTTTAATTCTCTGCTCTATCATTGTCTCCAGCCCTTAAAGTCTCCAGCCCTATAATTTCAAAAATTCCGCTCAGCGGGCCAGAAAGTCCTGGTCAGCAGCATAATCAATCTGCATCACTTCCCTGACCCGGTCCAGGGTCTCCTCACCCTCCTGCCGGGCCCTTTCAACCCCGGATATCAGAATTTCTTTAATCAGTTCCGGCCTTTCCTGATAATAGCTCCTTCTCTCCCGCATCGGTGCCAGAAAACTGTTAATCCTTTCAGCCAGAATCCCTTTACATTCTACACAGCCAATGGTTCCCTGGCGGCACTGCTCGGCAATCTCAGCTTCCTCTTCCGGGTTAAAGACCTTATGATAATCATAAACGGTACAGACCTCGGGATTCCCGGGATCGTCCTTCCTGATCCGCTGGGGATCAGTAACCGCCTTATTAATCTTCTGCCCGACCGCCTCTTCATCATCAGCCAGATAGATGGCGTTGTTCAAACTCTTGCTCATCTTGGATTTGCCATCCAGTCCCACCAGCCTGGGAACCTCACTAATTTTGGCCTCCGGCACCGGAAACACCTCACCATAGAGGTTGTTAAATTTACGCACAATCCTTCGGGTCTGCTCGATATGAGGCAGCTGATCCTCACCCACCGGCACCAGATGAGCCCGGCAGAAGGTAATATCAGCGGCCTGACTTACGGGATAACCCAGAAAACCATAGGTCATCTCCTGATAATCATACTGCTCGGCTTCCGATTTTATGGTGGGATTCTTCTCCAGCTGATTAACCGTCACCAGCATGGAATAAAAAATGGTCAGTTCCGCAATCTGCGGCACCAGCGACTGCACAAAAATGGTGACCTTCTCAGGATCAATCCCGGCTGCCAGGTAATCCAGCGTCACCTGTCTGACATCCCGCTTGAGCTTCTCCGGCTGGTCAAAATTGGTGGTCAGTGCCTGGACATCAGCAATTATAATAAAGGTATCATATTCATCCTGCAGCCTAATCCTGTTCTCCAGGCTGCCAACATAATGACCCAGATGCAGCTTGCCGGTAGGCCTGTCTCCAGTTAAAATTCTCTTCTGCTTTAACATCAAATCACCTCTTCATTAAAGTTCGAAAAACACTTTCTTTAAAGCTTGATTGCCTCAAAATATTGCTATATATTACCTGCAAATCCTTAGCGAGCCAGAACAGGGTACCAGAACAGGGCACCGAAACACTCCGGATCGCACCGGTTTTGCTTGCTGATTCATCTTTTATTAATCCGGTTAACATCAAAATTTTTCCGGCTCATTTCTATATAAAATTTCAAATTCCACTAATTCATTATTATAAAGTATATCATTAATACTGCTTTGCGACAACTCTCATGCTGCAGTGCTTATACCAAATGTCCTATCGTTTATAGAAATTTCTACCTAAGCTGCACCAACCACAAATTGCTGCCCTGCATAAAGTCGATATTATCAAAATTTCTAAATTATAATCCCCGTCATATCAATCATCCTGTCAATCAAATTGCCAGTAAAATTACTTTTTGCAGCGGAGCCATCTCAATATTAATTTTGTAAGCTTATTACAAAGATTATAATTTTTATCTTATTGTAAAATAATAATCTTAGGTAAGATGTTTTATTAATTTCAAGCTGGTTCCTTGTCAATCAGGAAACTATCTGATATAATTGCTATTAGTTAAAGTTATTATTTTTGTTGATTATTAACAGCAAGGGGGGAAATTATGAGCAAAAAAACCAGAATGACAAAACAGCGGAAAGCAATCCTGGAGGTTTTAAAAGATACCAATATTCATCCCACTGCTGACTGGATCTATGAACAGGTTAAAGAAGAAATTCCTAATATAAGTCTGGGCACCATTTACCGCAATCTCAATGTGCTGGCCGAAATAGGAGAAATCATGATTCTGGATTATGGCAGCACCTACAGCAGATTTGACGGTGTCCCGGAAAACCACTATCATTTTCAGTGCTCAGAATGCGAGGGAGTCTTTGATCTGGATGTCTCCCACAAGGAAGATCTCAATCAGCTGGTTGAAGAGAAAACAGAGTTTGCAGTCGAAGATCATCGCCTGGAATTCTACGGTTACTGCCCTAACTGCCAGTAATTAAAACCGCCAGAAAACTGCTAAAAATCAATGATAAATATATGAAAGTTGTCTAAATATCTATTTTGTTATATCTTTTGGCTTATTTAAATTTTCTTGTTGCTAATTTAATACTGAATAGTTATCTGTGCTGGCTCGATCTTGTTGTCAGGACTGGAAGAGATAAAAAAACTTTAACAATAATGTTTTGTTCGCCTGCAGCTACCTGAGCAACATACAATTTGATAAGAGCTTATCTTTTATTACTTGCTATTCACCTAATAGCTGCCCATCTAAATAAAAAACTCCCACTCCAAATATATATTATATTTAGACATTATATTTAAAATCGTGGTTAAAAAGTCAGCTCAGAAAACAGATATTTTGTTTGTTCAATGATAAAGCAGATTTTTAAAATCAAACCAGATAATTGATTAAGTCCGGAAACCCCGACCCGATCAGATTAAAACATTAATCCAGTAACTATCTTGATATTGTTGTAACTATCTTGATATTGTTATTGAATTTGTTAACTTCAACAGACTGCTGAATAGATTTAACAGCCGTATTTAGAACTAATGATAGCTTAAAGGCCCAATCACAATATATAGAAAAATATAGAAAAGAAATATAAAAGCAATAATAAAAGAAGAATATAGGCAAAAACCATTTATATCATGATTGTACTGGATAAATTCGATATCATCAAAATTTTAAATTTTAATTCCCGTCATATCAGTTATCCTATCAATCATATTGCCTGTAAAATGACTTTTCGCAGCGGATCCATATCATTTAAAATTAATAATAAACAGAAGCCCTGACAGACTCCCCTAATTGTTGTAAACTCCGGGGAGTTTTTATTTTTCAAACAAAAACTGAAAAATAGAAAAACTTATTTCAAAAAAATACCAGAAGTAAAAATTATCAGGGGCCATCTTTCCAGGCCTTTTGACAGGCTTCCTTTGCCAGTTGGTCAGCTCTGCTATTCATTTTATCTCCGCTGTGCCCCTTAACTTTGGTGAGCTCAATCCGATATTTCTTCTGAAGTTCGGCAATTCTCTTCCATAAATCCTGATTCTTCACAGGTTTGCCCGCAGAAGTTATCCAGCCATTATTTTTCCAGTTTTCCAGCCATTCCTCCATTCCACGCAGCACATAACTGGAATCAGTATAAATCCTTACTTTGCTGCCAGCATTCAGGCTTTCCAGCCCCTCAATAACTGCCAGCAGTTCCATCCGGTTATTGGTGGTCTCCTCTCTACTCCCGGAAATTTCCTCCAGCACCTCACCATTCTCCAGCACAATAGCTGCATACCCCCCGGGACCGGGATTTCCCCGACAAGCACCATCGCTGTATATCTCATAAATCCTATCCCGACTTAAAGCAAACACCGAATAGTAGGCCCCATTACCTTTAGCAAAAACATCAATTAAACTCAATCCTGGCTCCTGAAAATCCTTTTTCTCCAGAGTCATTTCTTTTCCGGCAGGCTCCTCAAAATCAGACTTATCTAAACCTGAATTCTCCAAATCAGAGTTCTTATAACCAGGGTGCCTTGAGTCATGTTTACCTGGCTTAAAATTCTTAATTCCTGACTTTCCCAGGCCCATTTCTTCCAGTGAATTTTTCGTTCTAACCACAATTTCTTCCCCTTTTATCCCTGATCTCATCTCTCTTTTCCAGTTCCCCTCACCTCCGACAACCTCACCGTCTTTCTCTCCAGAAAAAATCAACTCTTCACCTGCTGCTTTGGGACCGGCCTCAAGCACAACGGGAACAATAACCAGACCTTCAACAGGACTGCCAGCTTCATCCTCAAGCCCAATCAACAGCAAAAGAGAAGCTCCCCCAGCCAGGCTGCTTTTTTCAGCCTTAACTTCAGCCATAATTTTCCTCTTAAATTTAAAATTTTCAGCAGCACGCACAACCAGCCAATTATCTGAGGCTTTAAAGAGCTCACCCCTGGAAATCATCCTTATCATAAGACCCGGCACCTCCAATCCAATACCCGAATTTTATCTCAATTTCATAAAAAAAACAGAAAAAAACAGAATTAAAATGCAATAATCTCACTTTTGCATCCCAAGCAGTAATCATTACCATCAAACCCAAACATCAATCCCAAATTTTTTCCTCCAATCATCAAACCTACCCCTCAATCCAAACTTATTCCTCAATCTCAACTTACCTAAACCCAAACTAACCTAAACCCAAACATACTTCTCAACCCAAACTTACTTCTCAACCCAAACTTACTTCTCAACCCAAACTTACTTCTCAACCCAAACTTACTTCTCAACCCAAACTTACTTCTCAACCCAAACTTACTTTTCAACTATCAATAATTCCTATCAATTTTTTCCTCAATATCCCTGTCCTCCTCACCGGAACGGGCTGTCGTTGCTCTGCCCTCCATCCCGGCCAGGTAGGCCCGGTAAGTCGGATATGCCAGTTCCAGCTCCTCATGCCTGGCAACCATATCCAGAATATCCTCCCAGAAAAATTCAGCAGTCGACCGCCGCTTGCGGGGCTCGCAGAGATAGCGAACCGTCAGCTGCACCCCGGAGGGTTTGATGCTGGTATAGACAATCGGCGTCAGCTTGGTATACTTCTTCTTGGCCGAATTAATAATCTTATCCCGCATCTCCCGGTTAATCTCCCGGGCATTCTTCCGGGCTACCTTCTCCAGCAGCTTCTTCCCCAGCTTCCAATCGCTCTCAAAGGTCAGCAGGATACTAACCTCATTCCAGATAAACTCAAAACCCTGGGTATAATTAGCCACATTCTCATACAGCACCCTGCCATTGGGCAGATAAATCACCCTCCCGGTGCTCTGATCCGACTCCACCCAGTTTCCGATCTCCATAATCTCGGTCTCGAGCAGCCTGATATCAATAACATCACCCTGAACTGAACCAATCTCTACCCGATCACCCATGACAAAGGGCCGGCGAAAAAGAATATAAAGCCAGCCCACCATATTGGATATCAGATCCCGCAGGGCAATAGCCAGTCCTGCAGAGAACAGCCCCAGAAAGGTCATCACATTCTGCAGACCTCGAAACCAGAGGGGAAAAATAATAATAATCCCCAGAATATAGGCTCCATAAGTAACAGCTTTCTGCCACTTAAATCTGATCGTCACATCCTCAAATTTCTTATTTAGATATTTCTTAATTACTTTCTGCAGAACCCAGAGAATCAGAATAATTACGGTAGTCTGAAGTAAAAGAACCAGCAGATAAAAATTATCCTGAATATCCATCTCCAGCAAATCAGGCAGAAAAGTAGTAATTTCCTCCACTTTAATCACTTCTCCAGGCATAATAAATCTTTATATATTTTAAATGATTGCACTACATAAAGTCGATATTATCAAAATTTCTAAATTATAATCCCCGTCATATCAGTCATCCTGTCAATCAAATTGCCAGTAAAAGGGCTTTTCGCAGTGGAACCTTTAAATAACTGCTTCAATCCGGTATATTAATCAACAAAATATTATCTCAAATTGAATCAAATGGTTTGCCCACAGAAAGTTATAAATATTAGGCTCATTTAAATTTCCTTGTTACTCTTGTTGCTAATGTAATGCTGAAAAATTATCTGTGCTGACCTGATCTTGTTGTCAGGATTGGAAGAGATAAGAATATTTTAACAATAACTTTTTGTCTTCCTATTGCTTTCTGAACAAAATGCTATTTGATAAGAGCTAAATATTATTATTGTTACTATATATAGTGGGTTGTAAATCAATTTAACATATAGTATGTTTTGATTTTCAATTTACGAAACAGAACTTTTTGAACAGACCTTTCTGTGGGGGAACCATCACTTAGTTTTGCTGAAGGCAGACAAAATTTTCTCAATCCTGTCAATCCTGCTGCTGCAGATCATCCCAGAAAGCCACAGCCTCCCTGAGATGAGGAATCACAATCGATCCCCCTACAATCAACCCGATATTAAACACCTCAAAAAGTTTCTCCTCCGAAATCCCAAGCGACCAGCATTCCTGAATATGATACTTAATACACTCATCACACCTCAAGACCAGCGAAGCCACCAGCCCCAGCATCTCCTTGGTCTCACGGTCCAGCGCCCCCTCATCATAAGCCCTGGTATCCAGATTAAAAAATCTCCTGATCTGCCGGTTAGAGCCCTCGAGAATTCTTTCATTCATAGCTTCGCGAAACTCATTAAATTCCCTGACCATCTGCTTTTCCCCGCCAGCTTCTAGTCCCCGGCTATCACCACAGCCAGCACCGTTCTCCTCAATCTTCTTACTCTTTCCATCCTTCCCATCAAGTTCCGTCTTATCTCTTTTATTTCCTTCTTTTTCAGCAACCATATCAAATCACTCCAATAAAACATATAGTTAGTTTAAATATAGTTAATTTACATCTAGGACATTTGGCTACTCCCTGTGATAAAAAATCACAGCTCACCTGAATAAATATCAAACCATAAAAAACTTATCAACCAGTGCCACAACCCCTATCAAAATCACATTAGCCTGGTAAACAAAAAGATTCCAGTCATGAAAGACAACCAAATCCTCTATTTCAACCGGTGATTTATATATATTCCTGCTATTTTTTACAGCCCTGATCATCACAACCGGAAACCCGATAAAGGGAATAAGCCAGAACAGCGAAGTCGCCAGAGAAAAATTAAAACTGTAAAGAGCATAAATAACCAGCAGATTAATAAAATATAGCCCGTTCAGCACTTTAATCTCCCGATAATTATTGACAACACTGGTATTTCCCGTCAGATATGTATCAAGATTATACTCATAAAGAAATACATTAAATTTAAGCAGAATCATAATAGCCAGCAGAACTACAAAACCAAGCCTCGGTTCCGCCTGATGGGCAAAATAAAAAGTCGAAACCAGCAGATATTCCAGCAATCCTACTATTACCCCTACGGTAATATAATTTTTCTCTACCACCATCAATTTCGGCACCCCATAATAAAGCAACAACAGCAACACAAAATTAAAATACCAGAAAAACGAAAGCTCAACAACAAAGCCCACAATCACCACCAGACTCAATGCCAACAGCAGAAAAAACCCGCCAATAAACCTGGGATAAATTTTAAAATCATCAGAAATATCCGGTGCAACAAATTTAGTCTCCTGATTCGCCCTCCGATAAAACATAAAATTTATATAATAAATTAAGCCAAATTGCCTATCTTCCTCCAAAATTAAAACATTACCAATCTCAGCAAATAACAGTATCAAAAATAGAAACACAGCCGGAACAACATATAACTCTCCTTGCCACCTCAGCGCCATAGCAGTCGCAGTCAGCACCGGAAGACAAAACAAAAAATAATATCTAAATAAATTCATTTTCCCAACCCGCCTCATCTGCAAAAATATTTTATTATGCAATTTAATCAGAACATATCCAATCACATCAAACTATCTGAGAAAAAATTTCATCACCAAATATCATAATAAAAAAACACAGCCCCTAACATAGGTCTCCCAAAATATGTTAAAAAACTCTATCTATATAAATACTAACAAATTTTAAAAACGAATACTACCTCCAAAATGTACCTTCGCAAATCTAATACTACAAAATTTTTTTACATATAGATACAAATTTAAATATTTAAGCTCCATTTACATGCTATTTACTACATACTCATAAATTATAAAATAAACAGGATTAGACCCCGATCAAAGTTTCACACTACATTCTTAGATATTAAATTTAATCACATCTAAAATTTATCCATGTTTTTATGATAAAGCAATTTAAGGCATAATTCAATTCTTAAACCCAATACAGAAGAACTATAAAAAATGGCTCCCCGAGCAGGACTCGAACCTGCGACAAAGTGGTTAACAGCCACTCGCTCTACCAGCTGAGCTATCGGGGAGCAAATAAATATTATAAAATTTTTTTGACTCTTATAGAAATAAATTTTTAAAACAACTGGATATAACAACTGCAAATATAGAAATTTGGCGGTGACCTACTCTCCCACAAAGTCACCCTTGCAGTACCATAGGCGCTGGAGGACTTAACTGCTGTGTTCGAAATGGGAACAGGTGTTGCCCCTCCGCTTTTACCACCGAAATTTTTCATCCCACACTGAAAGACGCACAGGGTATAGGGGAGAGAGAAGAAGTCAATCTATTAGTACCGGTCAGCTTAATGTGTTACCACACTTACACCTCCGGCCTATCAACCTGGTCTTCTTCCAGGGATTTTATCTCCTTAAAGGAGTCAGACACCTAATCTTGAGGGTGGTTTCACGCTTAGATGCTTTCAGCGCTTATCCCGGCCATACTTGGCTACTCAGCTATGCTCCTGGCGGAACAACTGATGCACCATCGGTATGTCCATTCCAGTCCTCTCGTACTAAGAATAGATCCTCTCAAGTGTCTAACGCCTGCGACGGATAGGGACCGAACTGTCTCACGACGTTCTGAACCCAGCTCGCGTACCGCTTTAATGGGCGAACAGCCCAACCCTTGG
>SL_4KL_010_BRINEDRAFT_10000673_pt1 | contig 17874 bp, 29 predicted proteins | sample SodLak_010_BRINE_2_FD_10664 | JGI IMG/M metagenome (IMG submission 10664)
AACAAAACGATTAACCAACTATAGACAGTATCTTGACATATGGCTGATGTAGAGGAAATAAAACAAAAAGAAAGAACATCGAAGCACCCGTTAGCAATAGAAGATCATCAGTACACCCCGGGACAGGAAGATGTCGAAGAGTACGAGACAAATCAACCAGACACCAGCGGCATCATCGTCATATCAGTTATTTTGATGTTCGCCTTATTTCCACCAATAGGGCTACTGGCTGCTGTCTTTATGTTGATGGGTTGTTTTGTATACGCAATATTCCAACCGTACGAGTTTGAAATCGAGAGATGACACACGAACTATTTTAACCTCATCTTCCGTCTACTACGGTATGCCAACAGCAAGACGCCGTCCGACCGAAGTCAAAGCGGAACACACAACAGAAGTTCCTCCTCGAAACGCTATTCGTGGCTGTGCAATGTGTAATGGGCGGTTGCGAATCACTGGAAAACCTGCATACCACAAGTGGCGTGGAGAACGACGCGTGTGTGTCACGTGGGCGTGTCAGGACTGTGGAACAGGAGGAAATGTTCTTAGAGATACGGATACGGGGGAGGTAGTGAGACTTTCACACGTTATCACTGGGAAAGGATTTGAAACACTAGGTGAAGAAGAGTTCACCGTTGAACCTGAAAGTTGGACAGTAGACTAAGGAAGGATATCTTTTTTGAGGACGCGTTTGACAGCTGGTGCGTCGAAATCACCGGGGCGAATACGGACGAAGTTGAGGAAGGGTTTGGAACGTTGAATCTCTGTTTCAGAGTAAATCAACCGTGCAGCGTCGATAGTGGCATTAGCACCGATTAGTGGTGCTAAACTTGCAAGCGCACACGCGAGATCATAGGAACGTGCATCGTTATGCGAACGTGGATTTGTCCGTGTTGCATCAATCATATGTAAGCGAGAGTCTCCATTCTCTGTCGGGGCAAGAAGGATATTTTCAACGTGTAAATCACCGTGGGCCACTCCTGCATCATGCATCTGTTTCAACGTTCGAAACAGTTCAGGGGCGTACTCAACTACTGATTCCTGTGGGAGTTGGTCTAACGGGGTAAAATCGTTGAGATATTCAAGGACGAGGACTCCATACTGTTCGTGCTGGAACACATCCAGTGGTTTTGGAGTAGGAATATTCAAACGTTGAATCTGTTCTAGTCCATATCGATCGTGTTCTGCCATATCAAGAACATCAATATGTGGAGTGAACATTGGGTCACGGAATAGATCTTCAGACTGGTCTGCCGCAGTAACTGCTACATTCCGCATTCGGGTGAAGAAACCGTGAACGTGGAGGTGTTGTGGAGCTACGATCTTGGCAAACCATTGCTGATTAACAGTTATCGGAATAGAAAGCCAGTTATCTGCCTCCAAGATAGAAAACGATTCAAGTTCCAGTCCTTGTCGTTGCGCAACGTGTTCCGCAATACTTCGGATATCATCTTCTGGAACTGAAATGCGGAGGAGTTTTTGCAGCGGCACATCCCTTCATACGTCATCCTGCCGTGTGTAAGTATCGGTCACGCATACGGTTTCACGGGGATAGAACTGTGAGAGGGTGCCCAAAACCAACCCACAGTATCAGGATGACAACTACATTTAAGTCAGAACTCGACAATTCAAGTGTATGGATGAGGATTTCTACTACGGTGGCGTCGAACCAATAGTCGACGCAACAGAAGACGACCCACTATACTTCCTCTTCTACGATCCGCGGATGGAAGACGAACCTCACGTGTATATGCCAGACCTTGAGGCTCAAGAACCATTTGCACACTGGCCTGAAGAAAAACAACCCGGCTACAACCCGTTTTGACACCTCACGTCGTCGAATGAGCACCGCACGCAGTGCATCGAAGGACTTCTTCACCGCTTTGTGACTCCAACCGTGTATCAGGCAGTCCACACTGACTGCATAGAACATACACGTCAGCGTACTCTTCAATGTGTCTCGTAATTCTGTCTTCACTAAACGAACCGGTGAATAGTGCGCGATTGTTTTCGCGCGAAACGCCGGTTCCCAATTCATTCTGAAGGAATGTGATAACGTGGTCTGGTTCTCTGTTGAACGTATCTGAAATCTGCCTCACGTTTGAGAGGATAGTTTTGTTGCCGGATTGACGAGTCGAAATGTACGGAAGTTCAAACCGCTCATCAGCAGAATTATAATCCGGTGTATGTTCCATCGCCCTGTCTAACTGCTCTTCATAGTCCATAGGTTATTATAAAACTATACTATTATAAAACTTATGCTTTCTTTGCTCGTTGCTCTTCATAGTCCATAGGTTATTATAAAACGCTCATAAGTGAAAATCGCCGTTAAAAATCGTAGAGCAGCCACTCACAAAAACACCAAGATATATTATCAACAAGTGAGTCAACTGTAGTATCCAACGAACCAAACGCGTCGAACAGGTCGGTTGCACGCACTGCGGTCTTGAGAAAGACGCTGAAGAGACAGTGCTCATTCCGCATATTGCGTGCCCTGAATGCAATAAAGGATCACTCGAACAGCGGTTTAACTTTCCCAATACAGATCGAGAAATCTGTTCGTGTGGCAGGTATCCCGTTGAAGAAGATGAACTGCTAGGAAAGGATTGTTTGGAATGTCTCAGTGACATTTTCGTACCAAACAGGTAAAACAATACAAAAAGACATACAGGTGAAACAAAATGACCCTTTCAAATAACGAGGAATCATCTAATGAACAATTAGAGGCTCTCAGACAGCGAGGGGTGAGACTGGGCATCATTGGTGTTGTTCTCAGCATTCTCCTTATTCTGCTCAATATGCATCCAGTGATGGTTGCAGACGGTGGTATCCATCGGATGGCCCAGTATGCGTTCACCGGCGTTGGAGTGATGTTTTTGATGCTTATTGCACATAAGACGTGGAAAATATGGACTAACCGTAACTGACGGGGGTGAGATTGAACTACACTGAATACAAATATACTTGTAGAGACGTGTTTGAACCGTTTGTTGAGTCACTTCTTGCAGTTGATCTACCAACAGCAACAGCGATTGTACTTCTTATTATAGCCGTCATCTCTGGATTAGTCCCCGGAATCCCGGGCGGGTTGATTGCTTCTGTGGTGATCGTTTCGCATTGGTATGTTGTTGGCGTACTTGACCCATTGTTTGTGGCCATTTTAGCAGGCTTTGCATTACTTACTGGAATCCTTGATATCCTCGCCGGCGTTGTTGCTGGTGAAAAAGGAGGTGCGTCACGAGTGGCGACAAGTATTGGTGTGATTTGTGGGTTTATTGGATTGATTTCGACCGGCATATTCGGGTTATTTCTTGGGATGGTCGGGGGTATCTTTGTTGTTGAATTGGTACGACAACGGAGTACAGATAAAGCGTTCAGATCAGCATTATATTCGATGATTGGAATACTTGCGTCGAACATCTTCCAAGCAACCATACTTGGATTTATTACCGTCGGATGGGTTGTCTTGGTTGTTTTCTGAGTTTGGTTCTTGTCTCTCTAATAAAAAATAAACCACAAGTATTAAGTTTGCATATGGTGATGTATTGGTATGGGAAGTGCTAATCTCACCCCAATCACGTCGCACAATGCTCACGGAGAAAAGGCCCCCGAATCGTTCACTATCGCAGAACGCCTTCAAGAAGAAGATATCGACGCACAGTCGCTTCCGACGGGAGACCACGCTCTCTACGTCTCTGACGATGATCTGGACGCCAACATCCGCCGGATGCTCAACCAGTCCCATTACACTGAAGGACTCCCTCAAACGGCTGCTGAGGCCGACGGATACACCTGCTTCCGTCCGAAAGATGGGATGCATCCTGATAGCCGCTGAACGGCTCTAACGCCTAACTGTTCGAATACTCGATGAACCCGTTTCAGGGCACTGATTGATTCTGTTGTTGAAGCTTTTAGCCACTTGAACTCCTACTAGTATGTATGAGCGAGTCTGAAGCACAAGCAGAAACAAGTAAAGAGACTGTCAAAGTGACAGAAGAGGCCGCTGAACAGGCTCTTTCACTCCTGCAAAGTGAAGGAATGGATGAAACTATCGCGGGTCTACGAGTATTTGTCCAGCAAGGTGGGTGTGCTGGGCTATCCTACGGGCTTCGATTTGACCACGAACCAGAAGAAGATGACACAGTGTTAGAACACCACGGGCTTCGTCTGTTCATCGATCCAGCTTCACAAGAGTATGTTGGTGGGAGTGTCCTTGACTACGAAAACGGATTGCAAGCAGCTGGCTTCACGTTTGAAAATCCAAATGTAGTGAGTGAGTGTGGTTGTGGTGAGTCTTTCAGAACGTAGTCATTCAATTACAACTGTTTTTCTTGTTAACTCTATCAGACTTTTCACGCCAGACGACTATACTTAGATATATGACGGCTGACACAGGTGAGATTGGTGACACAATCGCTTTTGAGGCGAGCGTTGGCGATGATGTCCTCATTACTGCCGAAGACGCTTCTGGCCCAGAGCGAGGAACAGTAATCGAAAAGAATGGTTCTGCCGAAGAGAAAGGTGACGAAATCGAAATGATCTGTCAACAAGATGGCACAGATGCTGTTATTCTCTACGCAAACGTTGTCAAGGTCAATGATATGAGCATCGAGTATGACCTTTATGCTGTTAAATTCGCCGGCGGGAAGACAGAAGATTTAGGAGAAATTACGGCTCTTCGAATCCGCTGAACAGGATATCTTTTCTATCACATTCAGGCCAGCTACTCGTCTTTTCTTGAGGAGAACACATATTCATTCCCGAACACAATTACTTTTTAACAATCGATGACTGATCCAAAGAAAATTGCCAGAATTATTTGTGGTGTATTGGGTGTAGTTTGTATATTACTGGCCCTCTCAGTTTTATACCCGTTTTCTCTATCAGAAACCCACGCAGTATCTGACGATAATCCATATTTCACAAACGTAGACGACGCTGATGAATACTTTGAAACAGCTGAAATTTTGATTGATGGTGAACCAGAGCTTGTCCATGAAGCTACTGCTGCTAATGATGGCGAACGTCACCAGATAGTAGATAGTGAGTATACGTCTATTGAAATATACCAATCATCACCTGACGCAGACATCTATTCACGGTACGTGTATACCGATGATTTTGAAACCGCTGAACGGCAGATAGAACATATCGAAGATGATGAGGATGAGGAAATCAATGATATCCAACGTAGTGATGACGAGGTTGTCTTCTACACCGTAGAAGATTCAGATGACGATCTTAAAGATTCAATTGCTGGAGCTGCGTCCTTGTATGTGACTCAACTCCACATCACATCGTATGAATTAGTGGATACTGATGGAGATATCGGTATATACGAACCACAGGATGGATGGTATGACAGGCAAACACCACACAGGATGATGGGATCTAGTGGAGAAGTACACGTGGATACAGAGACTGGTGAAGTTCAACAAGCAGATGTTGAATGGACACTCGTAACAGATACTGAAACATACGCAGAATACGCATTGAATAGTTGGGTAGCAGACGAAGAAATGAACCAACAAGTACAGTACGAGTTTGACGAGGAGGACGTCTCAGAAATCGAAGAGCCTGACTGGGTTGAACAAGACTGATCAGATGACGCATCTGGATTCCAACGGTTGTTTATAAGCCATCACCGACGGTGAATACGCCACACAAAACCATTCAAATATTGATGCTGCTTCCCATCGTGGAGAATGAATTTTTGACTGTGTAGGCCTTTTTCCAACTACAAATGGATCAAATTCACTGTGAAGACTCTGAAACGGTTTCGTTGGAAGCAGCAACGCGTGTACGGAATACACTTGTTAGGCGGCTTGAACAGGATTTCGACCATCTGTCTGTGGAATATCCTGATGATCTGGATACGGACGTTACTCGTGATTCGTTCCGATTGAAACTGGTAATCGATGTCACTCGTGACAAAGGACTACTCCACTCCCGTGATGAAGTCGTTGGTGCTATTGAAGAGTATGAGTTTCTGTATAATGGTCAAGATTTCAAGGTTGATCTTGTCTTTGATGACTTAATGCCTGACCACGAAATCTGTGGTCGAGTAACCGTTCGTATGAAAGACTAAGAGAACGGTAATTCAACGCTGAGTCGTCTCACAGCTACTAATGCTTATATGAGCAGCTGCCTAATTTTAAACTACTATGGCAGACAAAAAGACAATTCTTGTTACTGGAGCTACTGGGAACCACGGACGTGCGGTCATTAAACATCTACAGGCATCTGACCACGATTTCAATCTTCGTGGACTAACCAGAGATGTTGCTGGTGATTCAGCACAGGAACTTACTGATCAAGGAGTTGAAATGGTAGAAGGAGACCTCTATGATGTGTCGACGCTTTCTGATGCGTTTGACGGTGCAGACTATGTTTTCGCCCTGACCAACTTCTGGGTTGAAGGGTATGATGGACAGGTCGAACAAGGCAAAAATATTGCTGACGCAGCTGAAAACGCCGGCGTTGAATACGTTGTGTTGGCTGGCGTCGGCAATCAGCAATACGCTGATATCCCCCACTTCAATTCTGTGCAAGAAATTAGCGAATATATGCAGGAGAAAACGTTTGATCTTCACGTTGCTCAACCAGTCTTCTTCATGGAGAACTTGGCATACCTTATTGAGGACAATACTCTTGCCCTCCCACTCTATGAAGACACTGACCACGTAATGACCACGTACGAAGATACGGGGAAGGCTGTCGCTGCGGCATTCGAATCGCCTGAAGAGTTCGCTGGTACAGCGTACAATATTGCGAGTGACCGTCTAACTCTAACTGAAATTGCTGAAGTGATTAGCAAAGTTACTGGTGAAGAATATCAAGCGTATCACGTTCCGATTGAAGATGCGCGTGATGAGTTTGGCGAAGAGTTCGGAATGATGTGTGAGTGGTTCGCTGATGAAGGATATGCGTCGTTCGATGCCAGTAGTGAACGTGTTGAACGTGTTTACGGGTTCAAACCAACTCGGTTTGAAGAATACCTTCGAAACAACGGATGGGAAGAATACGAAGAACCAAACCACGTTCCGGGCTGGATCAAAGCCTTCGAAAACTAAGCTACTAGTTGTAAACCTCTACGCAAATTGAAGTGTGTCAGACCGGCATTCGCTTCCGGGTTTCGGTAGCGAATACGATGGCAAGAGCGGTTAACACTCCCCACGTGGTTGCATTCACAAGCGTATACCCTCCGTCAAACGCAACGGGGGCAATCACGATGGCAGTCACGATAATGGCTGCAACTTGTGAGAGTTGTTTTGTGGGCAGTTCTTCAGCGGTCGTTGGAATCGCGTTCATTACGTGCATATTTTTGTTGGTTCACGCGCGGCGAAGTACTACGTACAGTCTGTACGCCTGAATGAGGCGTGAGGCCACCGAAAGTGACCATCACTTCTCATTTAGCACATCACAATGTTATTACTTAATACTTGTGCTTTAGTCTGGTGTTTTAAACACTATAACCAGAATTATACAATGCCCGTTCTGCTAATTTTCGTTGTTCAGGTTGCTCCTCTACGGGGCCTCCTTCCGGTGCCGGATCCATATTCCCGGTCGTATACAATTGAAGTACATCAACAACCGACTGGGGGAGATTCACGTGACTCGTGCTTGTGATAGCTTCTACAGCGGCCAATGCCTGCGTTCTCACTAATTCATTTCTGTCTGTAACTCGATCGTAAATGAGGTCAAGATGTGGATTGAGAGCTTCTGGTTCACTGTTTGCTACTCCAGCAAACATTTGCAAAATATTCGCTCGTATCCAAGCATTCTCTGTATTGAGTGTCTCGACTCCTTGTTCGATGTGTCGTGTAGCTGTTGAGGGATACTGTTCTGCAAGGTATGAGAAAATACGGTAACTTTCACCGTGGAGTTTTGTTGTGGATTGGTTGTGAAGGTGTTGACTAAGAATATCGTCTAATTCAATAACTGATCCCGGAGATGCTTTGGCTACACGTCGTACGATGGCGATGGCACGTTCTTGCTCCTCAATATCAGCCGAGTCCTCGAGGTATGGCCGAATTGTGGCCGCTGAGAGTGACCGTGGGACGTTTACAGACCGTGTAACAAGTGCATCTAGATCAGTCATCCTACAATATTCACTATCGACAAGATACAAAAACATTCACGATACTGCTCAAGGTGATAGCAGCAGTGGCATTAATCGTTCTCCAGTCTGTCGTGATTTGGAACAAGCGTCGCTCTCACGTATGAACTGTCGGAGAATGCTTGAAACGTGTACCGTCGGGCGCGGCGGACAAGACGCGCCGACGGTTGGTTGGCGGAACGGACACGGCGGACGCACCGGACGCACGGAGACACGCGTGGACGAAGCGCGTGTTCAGTGTTTGCGGTTTGATTGTCGCTCCAACGCAATTACGCTGGTCTGGCGACCGTTATGACGCGGGTTTCCTTCCGCGCTCACTTCTACGTACGTCGCATATATACTTAAATCTTTGGGTTAATCAGGTCAAACTGCACCACGTTAAGAAATCAATCCGTACTAAACAACCATTTCAACCACTCCGCAAGTGGATCCTTAACTTGATACTGATCAAAAAATCGGTGAACTACAGCAGCCCAAATTCCAACAACTGCTCCAGTCATTATCCCAAATAAATGAATGTATTCAGCTACATTTTCTTCATACAAACTGATAATTCCAAAATCATGAGCAACAGTAAATAGAACTCCCACAATCATTATTGCCCCAAACATTATCGATGTACCATTCAAGATATCTATAGATGCTAAATTGTACGTTGAAATGAATGCGAGCAACGCAAGAGCAATTCCACTAGCCCCTAATGCAACACCATCATGAGGCGTCCATGAAATATACGCACCGTGGGATACAATAGGGACAATTGTGACAGTCAGCAAAAATAATATGTACTCTTTCCGTTGTAATACCTGTTCAACAAGTGCGCCGACAACAACTATTCCGATTATATTTGACAACCAATGAAAAAACGACGCGTGGGTAAATGCGGCTCCAATCCAACTCGGTGTGAATGTAGTAATTCCATCAATTGCAAACCAGTATGTTCTATTCTCAGTCGATAATCCCGGTTCAATACTCCAATAGAACACAGTTACAGATGTAATGAGACACGCAAACGTGATTGTGATTGGAATACTTTGCAGCGTACTCCTAACAAATTGCACAGTTAGTTTTCTGCGCTACACCAATTAAAATACACCCCGGTTAGTTTTGTTCCATCCGTTGCTTGTCTACCGGTTGCGGTTCTCCCGCACCGATTTCGACATCACAGTTGAGAATTTCGTAGTGGCCATTTCCTGCGAGTTCATCTTCGAAGTACGGAATTCCATAACTGTCTCCGTTGACTTCGACAGTGATGACACGACCGTCTTGATCAACGCATTTGACTCCAAGTTCCTCAGAGTCACGGAACGGCAGGTTCTGAATGAACGAATCAATCTCGGTAGGCTCGCTAACACGGATTTCGTAGGTGGCAATATCGTATGTCATCTTCAGTTAGTACCAATGCAAGATTAATACTTAATACTTATGGTTAGAGGTAGTGGTAGCACAACTATCTTACACAGACACGCGTAATGTAACGTATGACTGAAGACGACGTTCCATCATTTTCATCGGAGCTAGGTGATATACCACCAGAACAGAAAGCACGGTATGCTGTCACGACTCCGAATGGACAGACGATTACAGAGTTGGCAGACGCATACGATATTGACCCTGACATCATTCGTGAGCAAGCTGTCAAACGTGTCCGAACCAACCAGTTACTACTCAAAATTGCAGGCGAAGATGATGGAAACCCACGGTTGTACCGGAATCCGTTCAACTCTCTCTTTCGTAAAACGTGGGCACTATATGCTGAGACAAAGAGTGCTGAGGAAGTTGATGCAATGATTACCGCATGGGAGTCTGATATCGACGACTACAAAGACAATACCGGGTATGATTCACCGGATGAACTTGTTTCTGATTTCAAAAAAGTTGACCTCTCCCATATTGAGACACATGATACTGGTGAAATTTACTGGGATGTAGTTGTCCCGTGGAGTACGACACTTCAACAGTGTACCGTTGGGAAATTTGTCCGTGACAATTATGAGTTTCTTGAGCAGTGGACAAAACACACAGATATCGAGGCGAATTCAGTACACGGAGAAATACCGGAGGACACTAACACGGAGGATCTAGCTGATCTCACCCAGTTACTTGGACTTGAAACGTATCCTCGTGAAAGTTAAAACAATTCACTTCTCAACTTTTAAATGGTCAATTCCTTTCTGTTTCTTACTCCACGTATGGAGTCGTTTGACTCCACCTAGTCCTTTCAGTATAATCGGGAAGGCAAACTTGTAAAGTCCAAATAAGATACCAAGGAGTCCAATAACTGTGAATATGACACTCCCAAGTGAACCGGCACCAAACAAAATGAGCGAAGAGAACCCATCTGTTGCTCCTGTTGCTGTCGGAGTTGCGAAAATCGAATAAATTGAACAAAGCGCAAACTGGCCGCCAAAAATTACCAACGGAAGTTTTCCAACATCATCGTTATGATGCTCAGGGCTACCTCCAAACATTGCGGATAAAAACAGCACCATGAAGAACATAAAGACGACTGCCATTGTTGTTGCTCCGATTCCAGTGGTGAGTGTTGAAAAGCTCGTGAGAATAGCCGCTAATGATGTGGCACCGAAAATGAACAGTGGAATTGAAACAAGACTTGCAGCTCCGATCAGTATTTTATCATTGATTGATAGTTTCCCGGAATCGTATTTGAGGATTCCTGTGGATACAAGACGGCGGCGTGACCAGTTAGTGAAACGCCGGCGGCGGTTGGTCTTTTGAGGGAGATCGAGCTGGTACTTATTGTTTTTCTTAATCATTGGGACTTTCTGTTCAAGAATGTCGTCAAGGTTGTTACTGTCTCCTACGTGGTGTGCGAGTTTGATGACATCATTATCGATATGGGCTTCATCAATATCTTTAGGCCAATCAAGGTGACAGTACACGCGTTGTGTGCCGTCTTCCTTCTCGACATCGACAGTCACGACGTATTTCTTTCTCCTCTCATCGAGTTTGACGTCACGTATCCATCCAGTTGTCAAAGGAGAAGTAGTGCGGAAGCGTGAGAAGAGGCTTTCAGAGTCGTCCTCAGTATCGACTTCTGTCTTCTGAAGAGCATCCCGTTTCTTATTTCGGAGTTCTTCCAGTTCACGAGAGTGTTCAACAACACGTTCAGCTCGTTCATCAAGCTCATCCGTTGACTGGATTCCTTCCGCCATTTTCGTCTCTGTACGGTTCACTATCACCTTTAGATGAATCAAAAGCAAAAATGCACCAGTTGACGAGTTAGTTCGCTGCTGTGGTTAAAACATACAACAATCCAGATTCTAACAGACGTATGGGATATCGGAGAGACGATGATCCACGACGTCTAAACGAAGATAACGCAGAGTACACCGGTTGCAAGCTGGGAACACAGTCAACGTGTGTCTGGATCTTTGAAGAAGACTTTCCGCTGTCAAAAGGCGATGTGATTCGGTATACAGAGCGAGAAAATGGGAACACAAAACGTGGGAGAGTTATCTCTGACCCAGAAGAACGCTATCTGTTCATCGGCCTTGATGAGAACTCTAAGATACTTGACGAGTAAGAACAACCACAAGTATTTTATTACTATGTAGTGTTGCCAGTAGTATGAACCAGACCGAAACTGATAGTGAACTCTACCGGCTCGTCTACCTTCAGTCCACACACGCGCCACTCTTCGAACGCTATTGGCAGGGAGAGTACCACGATGTCGGTGAAGCGGGAGAGTATGGCCCTGTAGACCCTGAAACCGGGGCTGAATACCGTGCGCTTGGTGGAGCTAAACACCGCTACAACAAGGATTACCGTACTGGTAGTTCGTACCCTGAAACCGTATTCGTGTACGGTGCCACCGGAACTGCTGACACGGTGACCCACGATGAACTCGAATCCGCACTTCGTGAACACGACTTATGGACTGATGCCTATACCGAAGTTATTATTCCAAACGGAATGAAATACGGCGAACCGACGTGGTGGAACGCCTTCCAAATCCGGCCCCCTGAACGTGCCCCACTAATGTCTCGCCTCACTCGAAAACTGGAAAACAAATTCGATAATACTGATGATGGTGAAAGGGAGGTCGGAGATAGTTCCGTCCTTGCCTTTGAACGGAATATCGAAGTCTACCTTCCAAGGTGACTGTCGGCGTTTTGGCTGTTTGTAACGGTGACTTCACCGCCCGATACGATGATTGAATAGCCCATATGCGAAAACGAGATGGTCACATCTTCTTGTGCCAATCGTTCTAATGCACACGGGTCAATAGAATCATAAAGTGGTTCAATGTCCACTTCGTTTTGACCTGTAATCGTGGCTAATTGAGACACAATGGAGACAGTAACTGAGTCCGTGAGAACTTCGCCCTGTTTGTCTTCCATACAACGGCTATCGATTCAACGAATATAACCAAATTGTTTGATTTCCAAATATGTCAGGCCTTATTTATTTTTGAATAAATCAAATTAATTCAACTGTTATTCCACGCATCACCACCATCATTTTGATATCGTTGTTGATATTTCTCAATAATGCGATCAGGATTTTTCTCTTGGTGATTATCTAATCGTTCAAGCACAACCTGCTCCGGATCGTATCCTTTCTCGTCCAACATACGCGTCGCGTTAATGATGGTGTCAGCGAGTTCCTCGACGCATTCTTCTTCATCGTATTCCTCGTCTGTCATATCTTGGACATCGTTAGAAATAATGTAGGCAACGTAGGGGAATCCTCCTCGTTTAAAGTCAACATACCCACCCCAAACGTCTTGAATCCGTTCAATGATGGTTTGCATACTTTAACACTAACAGTCATTCAGGCAAAGTTGTTGGTTCTGCCCAGCAGCCCCGGACGGTGGATGTTTTCCCGTTACATACCCAATTACACAAACAATGGGCGGTAAGGAAGTACAGAAAGAGAAAACAGACACGAGTGATATCGAAGACCGTGTTGAAAGGAGGTTGGAAATTGAGAGACAATTTATTGAACAGACTGAAGAACAGTCTGATGAAGAAGAACCAAATAGGAAGATCAATTTGGAGCTTCAGAAAGGTTCTCAGTACGCGACTGTTGTTGATGTTGAAAAACAATCAACGGCATTTGACTCAAAAATTTCGTTGACTGTTAATATCAATGGTAGTGAACATACGTATAACCTCCCGTGGCCTGATGATCCATCAAATCCCCATGAACCAGTTTCACGTCTATGTCGTGCTGGTGGTGTTGATGTTGATCGATTTGCAGACCTGAGCGAAGTCCCTGTTGTGAAAAATGACGCTGGAACGTGGTACTTGTGCATTCCATCAAGTGGATTTGATCCTGTCACATACGAGGTTATTTTGCCAACTGGTCACAGTAAGACAATCGGGGCACCTACGTTTGATCTTGTGAAGTCCAAAATCTTCTTTCCGATTATGTTCTATATGTCTCGAACTCCATTCGCAGAACCTCATCCAGAATATGGTTTACACTTTCCAGATGGAAGAATGGTCTTTTTACTCCTTCCAATGATCCTTATACCGAGTGCAATCTGGTTTATTTTGACTGGTATTCTAGTTATTGAAATCCCGCTTTTCAGTATGGTTTTCAGTATGATTGTTCTCCTTGTAATTGCTTGGCAATCTGGTGACGTGTATTCCCCATCAGATGAGTGAAGTCAGCAATCTTGCGTAGTGGAGAACGGATATCCACACAAAAATACAACCACAAGTATTAAATGATTATCTGTGGTAGGGTGTAGTAAGATAATGACTGAAACCGCCACCTTCACTGAAAAACTCGAAACTGTCGGCATCGGCACTAAATACGAAGAAGTCGAACTTGAAGATCGAACGATTCGTAAAGGAGATGTCGTTCTTATTGACGACAAAGAAATCTCCGACCGTGACATCGAAAACGGCATTCACAGTCGGACATACATTGGATGGGTCGAATCTGTTCTTGACCCCGATAGTGGGGGAGAACCTATGATATTCACTAGCGCAGAGATCGGCAGAGTCGATGCAAGTGACGCTGAGGTTTCCGGTGAAGGAAGTCGTGTTGACCCTCAAACTGGCCTCACCAAGTTTGTCGACCAGTTCCTCAACCGCTATGACGACTGGATGACGATGGAATGGGGAGAAGACATCAACGGGACTGGTGAAGACCACCGCCGAACCGGTGAATAACACGGAAACAAATTTTTCATATTCCTCTCAGAGGTTGTTCTTTGTCTATATTATCAAGTAAAGTAGAGTGTAAGTTTATATTGACACTCACAACACCCTATGAATTCCACACAAGAAAACTTATAGCAGGTTGCTCGAATCGATGATGATGTATGCCCCACAACGAACAACCCCAAACGCGGTCGCGGCATCCAGAGAGCGGTCTGAATACCATTACAATCATTGGGGGCGGCACACCGTATAGTGCTGAACTCACTGTTAGTGGAACTATCCACCCTACAGATTCCACACCAGAACACGCCATAGTAACTGGAAAAAGCACTGAATTCGCTGTAGATACTGGCCTTGTCCAGTTCCAATTCTCTGGTGAAATGGTTAATGTGAACTCGGTCAACTACGGAGGTGTTTCTCCTTCAGACCGTTCCGAACCAACAATTCACGTTGAGTACTCCGGTTCCAGTTGAAGATATCCGTTCAAATCCCTCGTGTTCTCCCCTCACGGTGTTTAACCTCTGCTGGAGATCGATCTTCAGAAATCGTTAATCCCCTTACATCCACATCAGCATCTGGATCTCTCATAACTTCCTTATTCACAACAGCCAGTGGGAAATTAGGACTAAACAGAACGGCGTCGTGGTAAACATCATCTGTCTGCTCCCACTGAATAGGACGGAGGTCATGACGACTAGATAATGTATACCGGATAAATCCAAACTGACCGGATTCAACGAAGGCTTCGTTCGCTAAAACGTGGTAGACAAATTCCCCATTATCGTGGTAGACTGGAACCATCCATGCCGCCGGCTCATCTCCAGATAAGTCACGGCTGACACGAAGGCGTTCATCATCGCTTGGATCAGTTTCATCATACGTCTGTAGCTCAAATTTTGCTTCTGGGTTTTCAAGTTCAATTGTGTAATCGTCATCACTTACCGATGCATCAATTGAATCAGATGGATATGTGACTGTATCCCCTTCAATAAAATCAACATCTACGTTAATACGATCCATAGAATAGTCAGGGATAATTGCGTCAGGATTCCTCATCATTCCAAGAATACCTCCAGACGCAACTGCTCCAGTTAACGCCATAAACTTTCGACGGTGAACAATACGCTTCATATTTGCTTTCTACTATATCTACACGAAAAACATTACTCGAGTTCACGCCATTTGTCGCCGGTCAGAACGGTGGGGGATATCCAGCAGGTTCATTTCTCAAAATCGACTGGGCACAACTCTTCTAACTCAAAAAATAGTAGCATCATAACAACAATCCCTACCATAGAACCGAACGCTGTTAGCAATAAGAAGGCAAAAAAAGAATCAATCGGGTGGAGTAAGAACGGTGTTAGTCCTCCACTTTGTAGCATCAACCCAAGTGAAAAGAACGCACCGAGGATAATCGCAAGTATAGTGGTATTGATTTCACTAAGCTTAAATCCGCTACTACTTGCTCTGATAAATGGTGTCCCAACAAATGGAAGAGCTAAACGGGCGAATAAACGGTGAACTCGATCTGTAAACGGGACATACGTGAATGATGAATTAAAACCTCCCGGGAGAACGATATCTACTTCCCGTGAACGCTTTCGTGGCGGAACAAACAATCGGGGTGATGAAAACCCATCAATAACAACCGGGAGTGTTTCTATGTCACCAATCCTCTCAAGTTCGACGCCTGCCCATTCACAGATACGTACCAATTTTTCAGAACTGTTCGTTGTATCATCCGGCCATCGAACATGAAACGTTTCTTCTTCACCATCAACAAGAGCTGTGAATTGACAGACGGTTTTATCACGCCATCCGTAATTTGTTTTCTTTTCTACACCAACAACAGGGGCTTTGACTGTTGAGTTTGTTAGATCAATTGTTACAGTTTCATCTACAGTTCCACTCTGGATGTCGTTTTCTCTGGCTTCACGGAGGCGTTCCTCAACATCGACGATACGTTCTGCCCGTTCATCATATTTGTCTAGTTCTTTCTCAACTTGTCTCTCCGTACTCCCCATTCAATACTTGCAGTAAACAGCGTATCCACATATATCCGTCAGTTGCGGCTGCAAACGAGGGAGTTAAAAACAATTAGGAGTCGTTGAGGACTTCTGCGACTTTCGATTCCTCGTCATCTTTCAACAACTCAATGATATCCTCTGCACGTCGAGGGTACTCTTCACGAATTTCCTCTGGAGTCATCTCTTCGACTTCTTTCGGTGGGTCTTGTTTCTCACGTTCGTCTGTCCAACGGGCATCGTCTTGTGTCAAATCAACCACGTCGGGGGAATCTGGTTCATCACTCATTGTCCTTCTTACCATAAACTACAACAACAACTCACTTAAAACTTTTTCTTAATTGTCAAATTCTGTCCCAGTCACTTTCTCAACAGTCTCCTTGATTGTCATCGCCTTCACATCATTTACTAACCCCTTATTATCAACTGTTTCAGCCCAGTTTCTCAACGAATCTACACCTTCACTTGCCGACACACTTCTTCCATTATCATGCATCTCTCCCAACGTCTTTTCTAATCCACGATGAAAATCAGAATCCTTCGACTCAGGATTAGTAATCCCTTCACTCACATCCGCAAGTGACACAGTATCATCAACCAGATAACTAAAACCTGACAAATTCACCTCAGTATCTTCCGCTGAAACAGTCACATCCTTTGTCTGCATCTGAACTTCAGACTCATACATCGTTGTAGATGAAACAGCATCAATTGCATACGCGACATCATCTGGTTCCGCAGTATAGGAAGCCTTGACATTATCATCAAACCGATTCGCAATCGCTTCAACCGTTGCATGGCTTTCCGTCACACCTGACTTATACTGATGTGTTCCCTCACTCGGACGCTCAACAGTCCTATGGAACATATCCCATGACGGTTCACGTCGCAATCCACGATGAACTTCTAACTGACCGTTCGAATTTGTATAATGCTTCTGAGCGAATGCCTGTGAAGCACGGACAAGATCACGCGTAGCCTCAACTTCTGCTTGACTTACTGCATTCCCATCAACAGCAAATTTTCCATTATTACGCACTTCTCCCGGTGACCCAATCGCCTTCTTAATCATCAATTCACCCCGTTGATTTATTTCCGTTGGAGAACTCGATGACTTTCGGTTCTGTAGCGTTGACAGTACAGTTGTCACAGCCTCATCACCGTGTTTTTCTCTTAATGCATCGTGAAGCTTCTTTCGTTGACTATCATCCATCGCCTCAAATGTAGCGACATCATCGTCTAATCGACTCCCCATATGATACCCATTTTTACTCACAGTGTGAGTATCATCAAGATCGATTCCAAATTCATCTTCAATTGCCTCTGGGCTCGTATCACCAAGATCAACCTCAGCGCCGGCAGAATCCTGTGGGCCGAGATCCATTGCATTCGCTGCCATTTCACCAGTTATGCGGTCATCACTGGTGTCATCCCCGTTAACAGCAATGATTTCAGAATCATCCGATGCAGGCGTATCACTCACATACATTACATCGCCATCTTCAGTCTCAACACCAACAGTTGGCCCAACAGCGTCTACGACTTCTCCTTCAACTTCTTCACCATCATCAGTTTTGACTTTCACCTCCAT
>SL_4KL_010_BRINEDRAFT_10000676_pt1 | contig 17857 bp, 23 predicted proteins | sample SodLak_010_BRINE_2_FD_10664 | JGI IMG/M metagenome (IMG submission 10664)
CATATTTTGGTAGAAAATAAAGAAAAAGCGGAAAATATCAAAGAACAATTAGATAATGGAAAAAGCTTCGAACAATTAGCGAAAGAAGCAAGCGAGTGCCCATCAAGTGAGAAAGGAGGTGATCTAGGGTTTTTCGGCAAAGGTCAAATGGTAAAACCTTTCGAGAGAAAAGCCTTCAGCATGGATGAAGGAGAGATAAGCGGACCAGTCAAAACAAAGTTCGGCTACCACATAATCAAAAAGACTGGAGAGAAGTAGAAAACAGTCCTAAGATATTTTCTCCCCCTTCTTCACCTTTATAAAATTTAGCTGGGATTTACAGGTATACGGGTTCGAACAAAAAATGTCAGAAACACAAGAAATTGTAAGAATTGCAAGAACAGGAGTAGACGGAACACAACCAATCTCCAAAGCACTAACAGGACTAAAAGGCGTAGGAGACATGTACGCACACGCAATATCAAAAGAAATAGAAGTAGACGAAGACCAAAGACTAGGAGATTTAGAAGAAGAAAAAATAGACGAAATAGAAGAAATAATAAAGAACCCTGAACAAATAGATCTTCCTAACTGGCTAAGAAACCGTAGACACGAAAGAGATAGCGGAGAAAACCAGCACCTAATAGAATCAGACCTAGAACTGAAAGAAGAATTCGACATAAGAAGATTGAAAGAAATAGACAGCTACAAAGGATGGAGACACGAAATCGGGCTACCTGTAAGAGGTCAGAAAACAAAATCATCATTCAGATCAGGAAGCAAGATAGGAGTATCAACAGCAAGAATCAAAAGCGAAGCATCCGGAGACGGAGGAGAAGAGTAAAGAGGGATAAAAAATGGTAAAGAAACTAAAACAACAATACGAAACACCAACCGAAGGATGGAGCCAAGAAAGAATACAAAAAGAAGACAAACTGATAGAAGACTACGGTCTGAAAAACAAAAAAGAGGTATACAAAGCAGAAAGCGAACTAAGAAACCTTAGAAGAGAAGCAAGAAGACTAATCGCAGAAGAAGACAAAACACAGAGAAGAGACCTTATCAAAAGAGTGAACAGTCTAGGACTAATAAAAAAAGACGGACAACTTGAAGACATACTAACACTAAACGTTACAGACATACTAAACAGGAGACTTCAGACAGCAGTGAACCGGAGAGGTCACGCAGACACCCCAAAACATGCAAGACAACTAGTAACACACGGACACGTGTACATAAACGGAGAAAAAGTAAATATACCAGGATACCTCTTGACACAAGAAGAGGAGAAAACACTTGAACTAAGGATGCCAGAACCAAAACAAGAAGAAAAAGAGGAAGAAAAAACAGAGCAATCCGAAGAAAACCAAGAAGAACAAGAAACAGAAAAAGAAGGTGAAGAATAATGGCTAAAAAAGGAATAGTAAACATTTACTCAAGCTTCAACAATACAATAATACACATAACAGATGCAACAGGAGCAGAAACAATCTCTAGGATATCAGCAGGGATAGTAACAGACAAAGGTAGACTACAAGGAAGCCCATTCCCAGCAATGAAAGCAGCAAAACAAGCAAGTGCAGAAGCACTCGAAAAAGGAATCGAAAAAGTAGATATCAAAGTAAGAGCTCCCGGAGGAAGCAAACAAAAAATACCTGGAAAAGGAACACAACCAGCAATACGAGCAATTTCCAGAAGCGAATTAGATGTCGGGAACATCGAGGACGTAACACCAGTACCACACGATGGAGTAAGAGCCAAAGGCGGCAAAAGAGGACGCAGAGTCTAGAAAAGGTGTCAAAACAATAAATGAACATTGAGAAAGTTGAAGAAACGGAAAACATTCTAAAACTCGAAATTGAAGGAATAAACGAAGCAGTTGCCAACTCACTTAGGCGCTCCATGATGATAAAAGTACCTACATTAGCCGTCAAAGAACTGCATATAAACAGCAACGAATCCGGTCTCGTAGACGAAATGCTAGCCAACAGAGTAGGACAAATACCTTTCACAATACCTAAAAACGTGGACGGAGAGGACGAAGTGCATATAGCTCTAAAACAAGAGGGACCTGGAACAGTACTAGCAGAAGATCTAAAGGCAGATAACGAAGAAGCAGAACCAGTAAACCCAGAAACAGTGATAGTAGAACTAAAAGAGGATCAAAAACTGGAATTCGAAGCAACTGCAGAACTCAACACAGGAGAAACACACGCCAAACACCAAGGCGGAACAATAGGATACGAAAAACTAGAAGAAAACACATACCAATTCAGAATAGAATCAACCTCAGGATACGAAAACGAAGAACTAATTCAAACAGCAATTGACCAACTTCAAAAAGAAATAGACAGCTTCGAAGAATCCGTAAAACAACTTTAAACCTTATCTCCCATACTATTTTAGAGTATAGGTTGACTTTCTTTCCCCCCATTCAAAGTCTAATGTTTTAACTTTATCATAACAAACAAATCATATGTCGGATCCGACCAAGACACTTCTAGAAGTTAACCAGAAATATGACGAACTACTGCAAACAACCAAAGAATACGCAACAGCAGCACACAATCATCCAGAAGTAGCATACGACATGACAGCATCACAAATAACAGATCAAAAACCAAGAAGTATGACAGAAAACGAAGCCTACTCCAACATACTAGCAACAACACCAATACTATCACAAAAATGGCAAGAGACACAGGAGACATTCATGTTTGATCTAGAAGAAGCGATAGAAATACACAGAACACAAAAAAGCCCTGACCAAGAAATAGAAGAAGCATGCCAAGAAATCAAAGACCAATACGACCAATTAGAAGAAGAACTCCAAAAACTAGACCACGCAGTCCAACAAATAACTCAGACAACACCATCAGACCAAATAAAAACATACAAACTACAAGCAAACACTTTCCTAGAAGCAGACTGAAAAAAACCTGCACCCTAGATCAACTGCAGAACAAGCAGTAGTTACCGATATTTAAACAATTAACTGACCAAAAAACATAGTACAGATATTTGCCGGGGTAGCCAAGTGGTCAAAGGCGACGGACTCAAGATCCGTTCCCGCAGGGGTTCGCAGGTTCGAGTCCTGTCCCCGGCAAAAACCTTATCCCTATCAAAAAATATTCGTCTGTCCCCAAAAGAAAATATCATAACCTTTGAAATAGAGAAAACCTGATTTATAAATCTTAGTTGATGAGTTATAATCTACAAACCTAAAGAGTGGCTTCAAAAAGCCGCGAGGTGTTTATTTTCAAATGGATAAAAAAGCAGACCCAACAAACCCTGTACTTATAGATACATTAGAGCTTCTAGAAAAACAAGAAGCTTCAATATGGAACAAAGTAGCTGAAAATCTTGGAAAAGTAAACCGTAAACGTCCAGAAGTCAATCTATCTGACGTAGAAAGACTCTCAGAAGACGGAGACACAGTAGTAATACCTGGAAAAATTCTAGGAAGCGGAAGACTAACAAAAGAAATCAAAATTGCTGCCTTCAAAGCAACAAACTCAGCCAAAGAAAAAATCAACAATAAAGGAGAATTCATGTTTATCGAAGAATTAGTCGAAGAAAACCCAGAAGGATCCGAGGTGAAAATAGTAAAATGATTATAAACGCAGAAAACCGGGTTATAGGCAGACTAGCATCAGAAATAGCCAGAAAAGCAAAAGAAGGAGAAGAAATAAAAGTTATAAACAGCGAGAAAGTAGTCATTTCAGGCGAAGAAAAACAAGTAATGAAAGACTACAAACAGAAATACGAAAGAGGAACACGCCACAGAGGACCATACTTCCCAAAAAGACCTGACAAAATACTGAAAAGAACCATAAAAGGAATGCTTCCTACAAACAAGCCGGAAGGTAGAGAAGCAATCTCAAACGTTAAAACCTATTTAAGCATACCTATAGAAATGGAGAAAGAAGAAATAACAGAAGCAGAAAACGTCAAGAAAGGAGATGAACTAAAGAATAGGAACTATGTAAAACTTGGCGACGTATCAAAACACATCGGCTGGACACCAAGAGGTGAAGAATAATGGCAACACAAACAAACGGAAAAAGAAAAACAGCGAAAGCAAGAGCCACAATAAAAGAAGACGGTGAAGGAACACTGAGAATTAACTCTAAACCAATAAAAACGTGGCCAGAAATGCCACAAAACAGGATCAGAGAACCACTAGTAATAGCCGGCGAAGAAATAATATCCGAACTAGAAATAAACGTAAACTCCAACGGAGGAGGAATCCAAAGCCAAGCCGAAGCCATCAGAATGGCAATTGCACGAGGTCTGGTCGAACACACAGGAGACGACGACTTAGAAAGAGACTTCAGAGAATACGATAGAAACATGATGGTAGAAGACCCAAGGAGAACCGAAACAAGAAAACCTTCACAATCGAGCAAAGGAGCTCGACACAAACAACAAAAATCCTACAGATAGAGGTAAAAAATAGATATGCAGTTCCCCGTAAGATGTTTCAGCTGTGGAAAAGTCATAGGAGACAAATGGGAAGAGTTCCAAGAAAGAGTAGAAGATGGAGAAGACAAAGCAGAAGTACTAGATGATCTAGGAATTGAGAAATACTGTTGCAGAACAATCTTCCTAACGCACGTAGACGCAATCCAAGAAGTAGGAGAACACAAAATAACTTAAAGAAATTTTTCTACCTTCCTACTTCTTTCAACCTTATTTATTCGGAGATTTTCTAATCCAAAATCCTTGTTAATGAAGGCTCGATCATTCTGAGGTTTGGTGCAAGCTCCAAATCTGTTAAATCATCTGAACCGAACCAGTCCAGTTCTGAAAATTTCTCTTCCCGTACTCCTGGTTTTCCATCAACAATCTCGGATATATAACCATGCCAGAGAAATATCTGGTCTTCATGCTGAAATTCTCCAGAAAAAAACGGTTTTTCCAACTCTACTTCAACACCTATCTCTTCCCTGGCTTCTCTCACAGCTGTTTCGGTCGGCGACTCATCTTTTCTTACTTTACCGCCAGGCACTTCCCAGTAACCCTTATCTTCTCTATAAATTAAGAGTATTTGATTATCCCGTATTATCACATTACCTGAAATCTGTGTTAAACTATTTTCTACCAAAAAAAGTCTTTCCACCTCTTTGTCTCTCTGTTCACTCCTAATATTTAGGAATTCTTTTTAAATAAGCTGGACTTATTCTTTTATGAAAAAATGAAGACCATCCTATCCGACATAATGAAAAAGAGCTCGGAGTTCAAAGACGACTTCAAAGATGTACAGGAAGAAGACAGAGAACAAATTGTAAAGAAACTAGAAAAGAAAATCACAAAAAACTTTGAAGAAGACTCAAAATGGGAAGAAGTCATAGAAGAATACGATGGAGAAAACAAAAACCAGTTCATAGAACTCATAGAAGAAATAAGAGAAGAACTAGTAAACGAAACAATAGAAGAAATAGATAAAATCATAAAAAACGAACAAAAAAAGCTGAGAGAATTAACAAACCAGGAAATAAAAGAAACAGCCAGGAAGAAGACAGAAGAACTGAAGAACAAGCTAGAAAAAGAGAATAAAGACCAAATAATAGGATTGGAAGAAAAGAACCAAGAAGAAAGAAATAAGCTAAGAAACAAGATAGAGGAATTAGAAAACACAAAATCTGAGGAAGAAGAACTAAGCGAAGTTAAGAAACAAATAGAGCATAAGATAAATAACCTCCAAAAGAAAGACGAAGAGCTAGAAGATGAAATATTTGAAAACACAAAAGAGAAGGTCAAAGAACATAAGAAACTTGAAAAAAAGCTGAAATCTTTAAAACAAAAATTTGAGACTAAAACAGAGAAAATAGAAGAAAAAAACGATATAAAAATAGAAGAAGCTCAGAAACTTATCCGTTCACAAGTAAAGCAGGACAGAAACGAGATAATAAACGAACTAAGACAAGAGCTATCAAATAAAGAAGAGAAAATAGAAGAATTAAACCGTAGAATCAAAAGTGAGAAAGAATCAAGAATAACTCTTAGAAAAACCCTGAAACAAGAAAACGAAGAGCTTGAAACAAGAATAGGTTCAAATAAAAGGGAAACAGAAAGAAGAATAGAAACCCTAGGCAACTCAATAAGATCCGAATATAAAAACCTAAAAAAAGATGTAGAAAACAAAGCAGACAGAGAAGAAATAAAGACAATAAGAAAAGAAATAGAAACAAAACTAGACAGAAAAACAAGCCAAGAAGAGAAAAAAGAACTAGAAGAAAGAACAAAAGATTTAAACCAGAAACTGGAAAAAACAATCGGAAAAATCAGCGAACTGGACAAAAAAATAGAATCTGTCGAAAACAAGATAGGTTATTAAGAGAAAAACCTGTCCACAAATATTTTGACAAAACGGATTAAGTACCCTTAAAAGTGTTAGAGTCGACAATACTTTCTACGCGGCCGTGGTGTAGTCCGGCCAATCATTTCGGCCTTTCGAGCCGATGACCCGGGTTCAAATCCCGGCGGCCGCATACAACTAAAAACTCGGTTTTAGACCTTTGAAAAAACCGAATTCTTTAATAAGTAAATATCAATTACCAAATTTTTATGGAAGAAAAAAGTTTTGACTGGCTTTCTCTTGATGACGACGAGCAGATAATATGGTCTGGAAAACCTAAGATGAACAGCATCTATCCCTCAATAGCAGTAGGTATCCTATTCACACCGGTAATGGGTATAGGACTTTTGATAATGGCTGGAGCATACCTTTACATCCAAAACACTAATTTTGTGATAACATCCAACGGACTATACAAGAAAACAGGTATAGCTTCTAGAAAAGTCAAGAAAATAGGCTTCAACAAAATCCAAGACACATCTTTCAACCAAGGTATATTCGGCAACTACTTCGGTTATGGAAATGTTGATATAAGCACAGCCGGAGGACAAAACGTCGAGATGAGGTTCAACAGTATCGACAAACCCAAAGAAATACAGGAGTTGATAAGCAAGGAGACAAAAACAGAAGGAAACAAGAAGAACCGTGAAGACGGTGAAGAAGCATCAGAAATAATAAAAGAACTTTCAAACATAAGAGAGATCTTAGAAGAGATAAATAATAAGATCTAGAGTTTTCTTCTAGACCTATCTCTTCTATTCAATGCTTCATCAACAGACTTATCCTCTGTTTCCTCTGCAGCTTCTATAATACCTCTAACTCTTTTATTACCTGTAAATTTAGGTCTTAAATCTCCTCTGAAGATATCTTCAAGATCATCCCATTTCTCCTGTCGGATCATTTCCTGGACATCTTCACGTTTGAGAGTGTCAACCAGTTCTTGTTTGTCCATCTCTTCTATTTTTTGGACGATACCACGATCCTGCATAAGATTTTGTTTTCTTTTAACAGATATTAGACCGTTTACAACCCTCAAAGCCTCCATTAGTTGTGCATGTTCATTGTGGTATATGCTCATCTCATCTTCCAGACTTGCAATCTCTTCTGCTAGCTCTTCTTTTAAGAGATCATCTTCTGTACCTCTTAACCTTTCAAATTTCACTCTTCTTTTTTCTGCTAGTCCTTCATGCTTATCTCTTTTGAGTTCTAAATCTGCTTTTAGTTCAGACCTCTGTTCTACCAGATCATCTAGCTCCATTTCTTCGATACTGACTTTGTCATCTTTTGTGAATCTGTCGATTATACTGCTAAGTACGCTTACCATAATACTGTTATTAAGTATATTCTTTGTTGTAAATAAATCCTACTGATATATCTGTTTGAATGCCTTCCATCTGTAGTTCAGGCATTTGAAGCAATCTTCCGCAGACTCATCTTCAGATTTGAAGAACAAGAGTTTCCATTCATCACCACATTTTATTTTTATACAAGGATAGAGTGCGCCAGGACGGAATTTCAAATGATCAATTTTTGATAAATGTACCTTATCTATTATTTCTTCAGAGTTAAAGTTCTCAAGTATTTTATCCCACTCCTCAGACTCTCTTTCCTCTCTCTCAATGTGATCATCAGTTATTGCTACGTCCCCTAGCTCCGACTCAAACTCATCATAGTTCACTGTTTTTCACCTTTGTAACTTCCTTTTTGTCTCCTAAACGGTTTTTCACTCATCTCTTCATGCACGTGAGCAACTATCCCTGGTGTCCGGGCTATTATGAATATTCCTTTACCCAGTTTATAGTCCCAGTCTAAATCAGTCATTACTGCGGCGATTGCACCATCAACATTCAAAACAAGTTCAACCTTTTGTTGAGCAAGGGCTTCTTTGATGTTTTTCATCTTCTTCACAGCACCGCCTGTTAAGCCAAGCTCTTCTGTCTTCTCAAGTATTCTTGAGGCTCTTGGATCCTCTTCAGAGTACACCTTGTGCCCTAGACCAGGCAACCTTTTACCACTCTCTAAATAGTTCTCTACTATTTCTTCAGCAGAATTCTCTGATTGAAGGATTTCCATTGCTTCCTCTATAGCACCTCCATGACTATCTCCCAGTGCTGATATTCCTGCAGCAACGCTTGTATTCATACCGTTACCCCCGCTTTGAACCGTCCGTGCAGAGACTGTTGAAGGATTTCCTACACCATGGTCAATTGAAATAGATAGTATGGTTTTGAATAACTCGGATTCTTTTTCAGAGGGTTTTTCTCCTTTTAATATAAGCCATATAGCGTCCGCAAAATCCATTTCTGATATATTTTCAAGTTTCTCTCCTCTAATTACGGCATCCTTCCCTGAAGAAGATATCTCAGTACTCCACTCCATAAACCACGTTTTTTCTTTTTTGAGTTAAATAGCTTTTATCAGAATTCTAATGGTTTTAACTGGTTTTTATTTCCAAGTAACCTGATTTAGTGGATAGTAAGTTCTCTAGAATTAAATCATAATGAATTTTTTAGAGCGCTTTCTTTAGTTTTTCTGGTATTTCATGGTGCAAGTTTACTACGTGTGCCCCTGCCTTTTCAAGCGCTTGTTTCTTTTTACTAGGTTTATCCTTTTCTCCTCTAATTATTGCTCCTGCGTGACCGTATTGTTTGGACGGAAGGTCTTCTGTGAATTCCCCGGCTATGAATGCGATTAGTGGTTTTGTGAATTTATTTTGTTTTAGTAGTTCTGCCGCTTGTTCCTCGTATGTTCCCCCTAATTCTCCGTACATTACTACTGCATCTGTTTGAGAGTCTTGTTGGAACATTTGAAGTATTTCTTTGTATGTTGTGCAGGCTATTCTGTCTCCTCCTATGTCGACCGCAGTTGAGACTCCATAGCCTTTTTGCTTTAGTATGTGGGCTGTTTCGGTTGTCATTCCTCCGCTTTTTGATACTATTCCTATACAACCTTTTTTATAGGATTTCTCTGGTTCTGAGCCACCTATCGGTCCTAGTTTTGTTTTTGTGTGAGGGTTGATTATTCCTACGCTCGTTGGTCCTATTATTGTTGTGTTCTGTTTTTCTGCTTCTTTATGTATTTTCCAGACGTCTTTTACTGGTATGTTTTCTGTGATTATGTTGAGTAGTTTTATGTCGTTGTTTATTGCTTCGAGTGCTGCGTCTTTTGCTGCAAATGGCGGGACGTATATGATTGAAGCATTGATTTCTGAGTGTTTTTCTAAGGCTTCTTGAACGGTGTCATAGACAGGTACCCCGGCTACTTCTTCACCTTGCTTTCCCGGCGTCACCCCTGCTATGATCTCAGTCCCATATTTTATCATTTCTGGTACTTTTTCACTTGCCTCTCTGCCAGTGATTCCTTGGACAAGCACCTTAGTCTCTTCGTCAATCAGTATACTCATTTTTCTACAATCCTCTCTATTTGGTTTAAAGTATTTTGAAGGTTTTCAACATCAAGTTTTTCTAATTTGAGTTTGTCGTATGATGTTCCAAATGTTTCAAATGCGTTGAACCAAATGAAACCCATCCCTACTTTCTTAGCTGCCTTGTCTTTTGGTATATTGTTCCCTATATATACAAATTTCTCTGGTTCCTCATCTCTTCTATTGATAAATGCGTTGAATATCTGTTTATCTGGTTTTTCAACACCTACTTCCTCAGATACAACAAAACCCTTGTAGTCTATATCATGTTCCTCAAGCAGCCTTTTGAACCATTTCTTACCTTCGACCGTGTTATCGCTTATGAAACCTATAGACCCAAATTCCTCAGCACATTTATCTAGAAACCCGAATACGTCTTCGTTCTCTAAGAAATCTTGTTCTTTTCGCTTGTATCTTTCAATTAATTCTTCCGCATCCAGTTCAAGATTTTTTTCGTCCAAGTATTTTTGGACATACCTTTTTTTGTATATTTTAAAGTCTTCTTCTTCAAAGTTAGGTGGTTTTCTACCGTTTTCTTCGAAAACCTGTTCAAATAGTTCTTTTTGTAGTCTGTAACATGGCATCAATGTGTCGCCGATATCAAATACAGGTATAAATTTTGTCAAGGTTAAATCACACAATTTTTAAGAAGTTTTTCCAGCTTTGAGCTGATTTTCTGCTTTTTCAACCATTTTTAAAAGTTTTTCTGCTGCTTTAGTCATTGGTAAATCATTTCTATAGAGTTTCATATCCAGATTATGTTCTTGTTTGGTTTCCTTCAATAGTTCAAAGGCTTTATCTGCATTAGGACCATCCCTCCTCACAACTATTGGATAAGTCGGTTTTATTTCCTCCAATGCCTGACAGAAACCCTTCATTGTACGATATATATCTGTATTATTCGCTGTACCCCCTACATGTAGAATGCCCTTCAAACCTGGTTTAGACATTATGACTTTAGAAAGTTTGTATACTTTCTCCGTTGGAGGATTACCGCCGTATTCTGTGTAGTTTGCTGGTCTAAGACCGTAATTTAGTATTGCATCCATATTGGTCAGTGATGCTCCTCCTCCCGCCAAGATCATCCCTATATCTCCGTCTAATTCAGTGTATTTACCTGCTATACCTCTGTGATCGTTTTCATCAATCTTTTCTGCCCTTATTTCTCTTTCAGTTTTTTCACGGGCAAATTCTGTTCTTTCACTGTAATTTCTAGAGTGTCTGTAGGATGCATCATCATCTAGCTCGATCATTGCATCTAGAACTACGTAGCCGTTTCCAGCTTTAACCAATGGATTGATTTCAAGCATTAAAATATCTTCTTCGAAGAATAAATTGGTTATCTTGCTTATAGTGGAGGATAGACTTGTTATTTTGCTGCTTTCAACATTGTTCTTCTTTAAGAACTGTCTGATCTTCCATTGAGAATCTTGTTTGATTTGAAGTTTTGATACTTCTCTATCCTCTACTCCTGTCCCTCCTTCAGAACTGAAGATCAGTACAGGACCTCTTGTCTCAGTGTCATATGTTATTGAGACATAATATTCTTCCGAATAGTCTATTTTTTCTTCTATTAGAACCTCTTTAACATTATGACCTTTAATCTTAGATCCTTCAAGACTTTTAGAGATCTTCTCTGCATCTTCCCTGCTCTTAGCAAACTTTATACCTCCGTTCTCTTTCCTATTCTTGGTGAGAACCTGCGCCTTCACAGCATACTCTTCTCCTTTTTTTCCCGGGGTTTCCAAGCCATAGCTCTCCAAGAGCTCTTTGGCCTCATACTCGTACAGCTTCACAAAACACTGTTACGAATCAAAACGATTTAAAACCAAGAAATAAAATCAGAAAGGGGTTTGACTTAAAACTCCCCTAAAAGAAATACTAAAACAAGAATGGTTTATACCGGTAGAGGAGATAAAGGTAAAACAGACCTATCATCAGGAGAAAGAGTGTCCAAAAACTCAGAGAGAATAGAAGCCTACGGCACCGTAGACGAACTAAACTCTATACTAGGCGTGTGCGGAGCCTACTCAGACACAACTAACGTAGAAAATATACAAAACGAACTACACATCATCCAGGCAGAACTGGCTAACAGAAAACCAGACAAAAAAGTAGGGAAAGAAAACATAGAAAGACTAGAAAACTTATGCGACAAATACCAGGGTGAATGCCCCCCATTAAGAGATTTCATACTAGCCGGAGGATGCAAATCCGCAGCACATTTCCACCACGCACGAAGCGTGGCACGCAGAGCAGAGAGAAAAATAGTGGCACTAAAATACAAAGAAGAAATAAGAGAAGAAGTATTGGCATACATAAACCGTCTAAGCGATCTCTTATTCATGATAGCAAGATACGAAAACCATGTAAACAATGTTGAAGAGAAGAATCCCTCCTACTAACAGATCAGACTGTTAGACCTGCAACAATTATTATAGCAAACCCTATAAACAGGGTTAAAAACCCTACCATGTAGCCATGGATGTGAACCCAGCTATTTGTGCTTTCCTGACCTGTTTTAAGCTCCCTCATTTCTAACCAAGGTGTTGTACCTCTTAAGAACCATCCTTTGATCTCAGATTTTTTGTCTATAAGTTTCTCTGCTTTTCTCCATCCAAAGATGAAGTTACCGATCACAGGGATAATCGACTGGTATCTTAGGAACATTATACCTGTTTCATCCTTCATCACCAGGTTACTTCCGAATCTGTATCCCGCATTACCACGACCTACTACTTTTCCTTCAAGCTTTGCTTTGGAGGCTCTTACTGGCGAAGCATATATGTCAGCTAAGAGGTCAATTACTGTCTTCTTCTCTGCTTCCCCATTCAAAGGGTATTTGTAAACAGTTTTCGCCAGTCTTCCTGCTCCAAAAACTGTGAACCACACTCCTGCAGCCATTAAGTGGGCTTCAGGAATCCANCCTTGGATTATACCTGTAACGTAGACTATAGGGAGTAAGATAAGNAATANTTNNGGCATCGAAACCACCGCTAAGTCCTGTAAGAACTGTTTNTACAATCTCTTGGTATCTATGTCGAACCTGGTTTTNAAGGCTTCAAAGTCCATCAAAGGTTGATCTGTCTGACCACAGAGCGCTTCAACTCTTTTACCAGTCAGTGGATGAGTGGACTTCAGCTCCAGAAGTTTAGCCCACGGATTCTTAATATCAAACAAGAAAGCCTTAGCCAATGGATCCCAATCTTGTAGTCCCGAAGTATTATAGTATATAGATCCTAGTTCCTCACCCTGCTTCATATTCATTACCCCCATTGACTCTGTAGCCTTCATTAAATCCTTGTTATCCGGACTATCCATTATACCATATGAAATCTTGATTAAAGCAGAGGAAAGATAGTTAGGATCAGTGTATTCTCCTGCAAACTTATCAGCATAGTATTCCCTCACTCTTGACAGATAATAGACCATGTATTTTCCTAAAATATAGAAAACATAGGAAATTGCTGCAAAACCTATCAGAACTGCACCGGATCTATCCTTCTTGTTTCTAATAGCTGCTCTATACAATCTTATAGCTGTTAAGTAGAGTAACTGGACTATAGTATTCGCTATAGTCATTATTATGAAATCTCTATTTGTTATGTGACCTAGTTCATGAGCATAAACCGAAGCTGCTTCATTATCATCCAAATATTCAAAAATTCCTTCCGTCACCAAGATCCTTGCATTCCATCGATCAGAACCATAAGTAAATGCTTGAGGGTTCGAATCCTGGATAATACCTAGTTTAGGAACCTTGTAATCATAATCCTCTGTCACCTCTTCTATAACTTCAGCAGACTCTGGACTAATCTCCCTAAGCTCCTCCAAGTCAATCCACTTAGTATCATAGAACCAGGAATAAGTTATATCGCTTATACGCGGGCTAACAAGCCACATAACAATATTAACTAGTACAACGAAACCAGCAACCAAGTAAAAATCAAAAGCCTGATAAAAAACTGCCAAACCACCTAAAACAGTGAACAATAAGGTTGCAAGCAGACCCAGTGTGAAACCTGAAGCCAACGCCAGACGCATAACAATAGTATACAGAAACTTCACATCTTTAAAAACTAACGACCAATAAACAAACTCTGCACGGAATCAATTGAAAAGGTTAACCAGCCTCAATAGTAACTACAAGCGAGGGTAACCAAGTGGTCAAAGGTGCAGCGTTGAGGGCGCTGTCCTGTAGAGGTTCCGGGGTTCAAATCCTCGCCCTCGCACTCTAAACCCTTTTTTGGGTAAAAGTTGCCAAATTTGAGGGTGTGAATCTCCAGTAATTTTTTATTTTGGAATAATCTCTGGATATGAAAATTAAGCTGGCCCGGCCATCAAGTACGCGATTCCAATGATATACACAAGATAACCTACAGTTCTTAAAACGAATATCAATAAGAAAATACTCAAAGGCTTGTATATTCGTACGCCACAATATCTCTCTATCTCTTTTGAGGCTATGAATCCCCATGTGATTAAAAGAGTCAAATAGCCCATAGTTCCAATCATTCTTCCTGCGGAGATTTCGATTAAAAATGTAGCTGGCAATATGATTATCCAAATTGGAGATGTAAAGCTAAATACATAGAAACAGTCTTCAAGGATTTCTTTATTTGACCATTTCTGGAGAATATAACCTGAAATCACCCATAAAATAAGATAGGCGATTAGAGAAGTAATTAACCCAATAATGGTCCAATGAAGAGAGAAAATTGGCATCAAAAAGATATCAACTATGTCTGGTTCGGAATATGTAATGTAGTGGGAGATAGTATTAATTATTAGTTCTGCTGAGAAGAATGACAGAATCATAATAAGAAAAGCTCTTTTTCTACTCCTAATCTTCTCGTTGAAATAATTTTCACGATTAAATACCGATTTAATCACACAACAGATCTTGTGTGTAACTGTTTATAAATTTAATTCTTAATCCATTAAAAGCCGGAAAACTCCTATAGAAAATTCTTCATACAACTACAGAAGAGGTAAACGAACTTATGAGAATTCAGAGCAGATTCCTCGGAATCATTTTACTAATGAAGAAAAATAAAGCATTACAACTAATATTCCGAACAGGTTCTTGGGCTGCGTCGCCCTCGCATCTATCTAAGCATACAGACAAAATGTTCGGATTCTGAGAAAAATCCTTTTGATTAGTTCAATAAATGTTTCTTTAAAATGATTAACTATGAATCTGTTATTTTTCGGAGATTCAATAGTTCAAGGTATGTGGGATGAGAAAGGCGGTTGGGCTTCCCGTATCAGGCAAGATATTTACAGCCAACATTTGGAAGAATCAATGCCTTTCGAACACTACAACATGGTATTCCTACGAGGTGTTTCCGGCGACACTTCTGGAGATTTAAAGAATAGGATACTCAAGGAGGTTAAAGATGCGGCAAAATCCAGTAGCAGCGAAGTAACTGTCGTTTTCTCTATAGGAATTAACGACTGCAGTATTTCCAACGAAGAATATGAGGTATCAAAAGAAGAATATCGAGAAAATTTGAGAGAAATAATCGACAAGTCGAAGAATTATGCTGACAGGATAATTGCTGTAGGTCTAACACCTGTAGACGAGGAAAGGCTGAAGGAAGAAAAAAGCGCAGCTAAACATACAAACTCAGAAGTCAGAAATTACAATGAAATACTCAGAGAAGTATGCTCAGACAAAGAAGTAAAATTTGTCCCTCTTTTCGATGAACTTCAAGATGACGGCGGGTGGAACAAAAAGCTATTTGACGGCATCCATCCAAACTCCAAAGGACATAAGCAAATTTATGAAACAGTAAAAAAACCTATAATATCGGAAATAAACATACAGGAAGGTGAATAAGAAATAAAACTTTTATGATCAAACTTTTTCTTTTTTATCGACAGCATAACGATCATCGGAAAAAATTTATTCACTAGTTATTCTTTTTTCAAGCTTTACAACTAAAATTTCTCTGGATGATGAGGAAAATTTACGTCTGAACGAAAACAAAAATTGTGATGATGACGTGAACACCCACTGACACTTTATAAAAAAGGGTCTGTTTATTTTTGGTAGTATATGCATGTCACTGATTGGATGCAGAGAATTGATCTGCAAAAGGAGATCCAGGAAGTTTATTTGCATACTTTTCTCTTTAAGCTAGGTATCAAGCTTGTAGCAATATTTCTACCATTTTACATACTGGAACTAGGTTTTGAGATATCAACAGTATTCCTATTTTTCCTTGCCTACTACAGCACATATATCTTTTTCAGCTGGATTAACGCAGTAATATGCTCGAAAATAGGTTATAAACATACAATGCTTTTAGCCAGTCCCTTCATCTTGTTGTTCTACCTTGGTTTGAGGCATGTTGAGACCCAGCCAATGCTTTTAGGATTAGCATTGATAGGAGGCATATCATATAACTTATATTGGACAGGTATGAACCCTGAATTAGGTGAAAGCAGTGAAGAAGAATCTAGAGAGGAAGAAACAGGTTTTTTCCTTTCTATGCCTCAAATAGCCGCAATAATATCCCCTATAGTCGGCGGACTAATACTTACAGTATTTGATTTCAACACATTGTTCCTAAGTTCTGCAGCCTTGATAGGAGCCTCCTTCACACCATTCCTTTTAACTAGAGAACACTACGAAGGAATGGAATTAAACATCAAACAGTACCTTGAACAGTACGAGGCTAAAGACTTTCTAACATTCTTCCTAAAAGGATACAACTCGATCGGTGTAAAAATGCTTTGGCCAGTCTACCTAGCAGTCGTAATAGGTGGAAGCCTTAACATCGGAGGAGCAGGAAGCATAATGGCCCTAGGTTCAGCAGCAACCAGCATAATGATAGGAAAAATCACAACAAAAACAAACCAGGAAAAAATAGTTTTAACAGGTATGATAATCGCAGCATTAAGCTACATCGGAATGTCGATAGTAACAACCCCTGTCACCGCATTCACAGTTTCACTGATAAACGGTATAGGATACACAGCAGGCAACGTACCAATATACAGCAAAGCAGTAAACCATGCAGAACAAGAAGACCTAATAGAATACTTTGCAGTCAGAGAATTCGCCCTAGGGCTAGGAAGAATCTCAGCAGTCCTGATAACAATAGCAGCGTTCGCAACCTTCCAAGGAGACCTAAGGTTCTTAGCAGCATTCTCATCAATAGCCCTCTCAGTCATAGGAACAGGATACATAGGCTCCAAAATGTAACAGACAATAAAACATCTCTCAAAAATAACTCAAATCTCCTCACAAGTGTATTATACCAATATTAGCCAAATTTCGTCTAAGATCTGGAAACTTGAAAACTAATGACAATCCAATAGGTCCTTGTTTTTTATGGCTTAGGCATCTTATAGATTCTCAGCACAGGAAATGTTTTGGTCAAAAAAGTTGAACCTGGATCTAACTGAGGAAATACAAGAAATTTATTTGCACAGCTTTCTATTCAAATTAGCAGAAGGTCTTGTATCAATATTTATACCATTTTATATCCTACAATCAGGTTTCTCAGTACTAACAGTGCTTACCTTCTTCACAATCTACTACGGAATGAATATAATAACCCCTTACCCCTTAGGTCGTCTTACAAGTAAAATAGGATACAAACACACTTCATTACTGTCTTCAGTGTTTATTTTAAGCTTTTACTTAGTGATTCGGATTGCAGAATCTGAACCTGTTTTAATGTTTTCAGCAGTTCTAGGAGGCTTGGGATTCAACACTTATTGGGCTGGTATGAACCCTGAATTCGCCAAAGGAAGTGATGAAGATAATACTGAAGAAGAATCAGGAATATTCTTCTCAATGCCGTCAATAGCATCAATATTTGCACCAATAACAGGTGGTATACTACTAGTAATACTATCATTCAACGTACTATTCTTAATTACAGCAACATTAATGTTTTTCTCGTTTATACCTTTTATCTATACCTCAGAATCTAGTAAAGGAATGGAAACCGGTATTGAAGATATGGTATCTAAGGAAATGATTGAAGACCTTTTGACCTACTTTTTTGAAGGCGCACACAGCGTGGGAGAGCGAATACTTTGGCCTATCTACCTAGCAACAGTCATTGGAGGAAGCA
>SL_4KL_010_BRINEDRAFT_10000677_pt1 | contig 17855 bp, 17 predicted proteins | sample SodLak_010_BRINE_2_FD_10664 | JGI IMG/M metagenome (IMG submission 10664)
GTAATCGTCTGGATCGTCGGCCATCAAAGCCTCCTCATCGGTGGGATCGGGGATGTAGTCGAGTAACTCGCCTGCAATGTCCATCACCGTACTGTCCTGCTCATCACGGACGAGAATGAACGTCTCGTCAACACGGTCTTCTATTGTATGCAGTTGATGCTGAATACTGTCGAACCGGTCGTGCATCCGTGATAGGTCGACATCTGTTGAACCAGCCGAGTGAGCGGCGTTGTCCTCTCTAAGCTCTGCCTCAACAGCGACACTGATTAGATGTGTTAGAGATCGATACTCAGGGTTCTCTTCAGCGGCGTTCTGCCAACGATCTTTAGTATCAGAGTTGATCCTAAACCCTATGTATTCGTCTGTCATTCTTTCCGCGGAAGCTACGAATCTGGGATAATAAGTTTAACGATGTTTAAACAATAACTGAAGTTCAGACACGCTTTTGATGTTAAAAAATTGTTTAAACTTCTCTAAATGATGCGCCAGATGTTCGGCAAAGAGTAGCGGCCATCGATCTACGTTTTTATTTTATTCGATTTTGCGTGACCGCTCTCTGAAACAGATTTGTAGACTGCTCCAACTACGACCCAAACACAAGCGTCTTGACCACGACCGGAACCGTCTCTCCGTGTGTGATTGGCTCACCGATATCGAGGTACGCTCCGGTTTCAACCGCGAGTTCATCGATTACGATGAGTGGCCGATCCGCACATCGCGCGTGGAGCAGTTGGCCAAGTGCTTTCGCACAGTTCTGTTGCGTAACCACAACCACTGGAATCTCGTTGAGGTTGCTGTCGCCGAGCACCGCGGCAAACGCGTCGGCGACCGCCCGGAGTCGGTCGTACGAGAGGTCGCCAACGTCGTCGACAGCGATGACAACGCCGCCGACGTCGTGAAGATCATACCGCCGGGTTGCCTGCGAGAGACCCCTCGATAGCGGCGCTGTCAGTTGACCGTCATCGACCTCGGCCAGCGACCCGGTCGCAATCACGGGCAGGTTCCGCAATGGCAAGAGGTCGGCGTCGATGAACACCGTCCGGCCGCTCAGCTGGGTCGTGTACGTTCCAGCACCGATAACGGTCGCACGTAACTCCTCGGCGAGTCGTCTGACGCTCAACCCTGCGTCAGCGGCCGCCTCGGCAAGCGCCGCCGCCAGCAACGGCCCGAGGTCGTTGTACGCGAACGGCTCGGTCTGTGCTGTCGCATCGCGCGACTCGCCAACCAACCGACCAACACCCCCGGTGAAAACAATGCAATCGAGCGGCTGCGGCTCCGTCGGCAACGACCCAATCGAGAGTTCGACGGTGAGCTGATGGTACGGCGGCCCGAGCAGTGAATCGACCACGAGACTAGCCATCGCTGTGGTGAGCGCGGACAGTTGCTCGGGGTCGACCGGATCGCCGACCGACAGCCCCAGACCGTGAGCCTCGCTGAGCAACCGGGCTGGCTCGGCCAGTTTCGTCAGCCGTCCGTCGGCAACAGCGACCAGCCGGCCCCCCACATCGAGACAACGGGTTTCGACCACGCCGTCGGCGTCGAAAATCGCGGTGTTGGTCGTCCCACCGCCGACATCGACGTTGGCGACGGTCACCTGCGAGTCGACTGCATGGGCGGCCGCACCTGACCCTTGGCCGGCCAAAATCGCCTCCAGTGCGGCACCGGCGGTGGCGACAACGAAGTTTCCGCTCTCGTCGGCAAGTGTGTGCACGAGCGGTTCGGCATTCACCGTCCGGGCCGTCTCACCGGTGACGATGACCGCACCGGTATCGATCGCGTCGGGCGACACACCGGCAGTCGCCAGATCGGTCGCAATGAGTTCGGCGACCGCGTCGGTGTCGACGGTTTCGGGGTCGATGAGTGGCGTTTCGTGAACCGGGCCGCGAAAGCGAACGGTTCGGTCACTGATGGTGAGTTTCTCGGTCCCGGTTCCGCCGGCTGTGTCGACAGCCAACTCGCTGACGACGACGTGTGTTGTCGTCGTCCCGACGTCGATGCCGACGCTTGTCAGCGTCGTCGACGCGTTGGTTGGCGTCGAATTAGCACCCATTGTGCTCCACCGTCGTCGCTCGCTGCCGTCTCACTTCGCGAACTCTCGGTCGTCGGCAGTGAGATCGAGCCCACTCGCCTGTTTTGCGCACATTTCGGCAATGAGGTCAGCGATTTCGGCACCGGCCTCGACCGGCGGCAGCCCGCCGGCGTGAATATTCGAGATGACCGTCTTTTTTGCGGTCGGCGTTCCCCGCTTCGGACCGTAAACCATGTAGGCGCTCAGGCTCTCGGCGGTCGCCAGTCCGGGGCGCTCGCCGATCAAGATGAGACAGCACTCGGCATCGAGCTCCTCGCCGATCGCATCCATCACGTCGACTCTGCCGTATCTGACGAAAATCGGCGTGCCAACGTCGAGCCCGCGCTGGTCGAGTCCATCGGTGAGGATCGGCAGCAGGTCGGGGATGTTGCGCTCGATGGCCGTCGAACTCAGCCCGTCGGCGACGATAACCTGCACCTGCGGTGCTTGTTTGCACTCTGTACGAAGCAGCGCTGCGGTCTCGTCGGAAATCTCTCTTCCCTTGTCGGGCCGGGCGAGATAGTCGTCTTTGTCCTCGACGAGCGTTTGGATGGGAAACAGCCCCATCGACTCGACAAGCTCGTCGCTCACGTGACTCTGGACCGCATCACGGGCGACGCCGTGATCCGAGCGGAATTCGAGTAGGGTGCGCGTTTTCGGCCGCGATCCGGCCCGCCCTACGCCGAGCCGCGAGGGATTGCGGTCGGCGATTCGTTGCAACACCGCGTCATGGTCGTCCGGTGAATTGTTCGTAGCCATTGGCTGCTCCTTAGGTGAAGATTGTCGGGTCGCCCGCCTTCTCGGTCAGTTTTCCGTCACGCATGATACCCCGCTCTTCGAGCCACTGTTCGAAGGCGACCGCCGGCCGCAGATCGTGGAGTTCCCACAGCGAGGCCGCATCGTGGTAGCTGTTCGACTGGTAGTTGAGCATTACATCGTCGCCCATCGGGACGGTGATGAAGTAGTTCGCGGCCTCCGCAAGCAACATCGCGAGCCGTTCAATATCGTTCTGGTCGGCCTGAATGTGGTTGGTGTAGCAGGCGTCGATGCCCATCGAAATTCCGTGGANTTTGCCCATGAAGACGTCTTCGAGGCCGGCGCGAATCACCTGCTTGCCGTCGTAGAGATACTCGGGGCCGATGAAGCCGACGACCGTGTTGACGATGAACGGGTCGTACCGCTTGGCGAGGCCGTAACAGCGCGCCTCAAGGGTCAGCTGGTCGACGCCGTGGTGGGCGTCACCCGAGAGCTCCGAGCCCTGGCCGGTCTCGAAGTACATGACGTTCGGGCCCGCTGAACTGCACTGTCGTTTGCCGAGTTCGTAGGCCTCGTCCAGCATCGCGACGTCGACACCGAACTCGTCGTTGCCGGCTTCGGTTCCCGCGAGGCTCTGAAAGAGCAGGTCTGCGGGCGCGCCCTCGCGGATGGCGTCCATTTGCGTGGTCACGTGCGAGAGACAGCAGTTCTGGGTTGGAATGTCGTACTCGTCGATGATTCCGCGCGTGGCCTCCAAAATCTCGGTCGTCGTCCCAACGTTGTCAGTCACGGGGTTGACGCCGATTACCGCGTCGCCAACGCCGTAGGCCAGTCCCTCACGGGTTGAATCGAGAATGTTGTCGATGTCGTCGGCCGGATCGTTTGGTTGTAAGCGAAACGAGAGCCGACCCCGCTCGCCGATCGTGTTGTTACAGCGGGCGGTCACCCTCATCTTCGAGGCGACCAACACGAGATCCATATCCGACATCAGCTTGGCAACCGCCGCGATCATCTCGCTTGTCAAACCGGGGCGGATCGCGCAAATATCTTCATCGGTTGTGTTGGCATCAACGAGGAATTCGCGGAGTTCGCCGACAGTCCAGGCTTTTATTCGTTCGTAAACTGGCTCACGGACGGCGTCCTGAATGACTCTGGTCACCTCGTCGTCCTCGTAGGGGACAACGGGGTTTTCGCGGAGCGTTTCAAGCGTGAGTTCGCTGAGTGCGTCTTTCGCGGCAACACGTTCGGCATCCGACCGAGCGGCGACACCCGCAAGCTCATCGCCAGTTTTGCGCTCGTTGGCTTTGGCGAGCACGTCTGTCACCGAGTCGAATGTCATCCGTGCGCCACCAATTGCGGAGGTAATCGCCATGGTATTTTCTATATACGAACTCTTTGGCCGCGCTCTTCAATGTATGTGGGTAATTACCAAAGACAAGTTTTTGAATAGAAAGTACAGTTGTCCCCGTCGCTTGGGCTGCGCTCCACATCGTCCGCCGTTGGCGTCAGTTTTCGCGATCCTCATCTCCCTTTTCGGCTCCGTCTGGTTGCGAGCACCCAACGCATCGCCACCGGAGACTTTTGTCCGTCGCCCGCGACCATCAGCCATGTCACGCGAACCGTTTGTCGTCGTCGGTGCCGACGCGGCCGGACTGAGCGCTGCCAGCAAATGCCGGCGAGCCGACCCCGACCGCGAGGTCATCGTCTTCGAAAAGGGCGAGTGGATCTCGTACGCCTACTGCGGGATGCCGTACTTTATTGAGGGGCGAATCGACCAGCTCAGCAGTCTCTTGTCGTTGTCGCCAGCGAAGGCAGCCGACCGCGGCATCGACCTCCGGCGGAACCACGAGGTCACCGCCGTCGACCCCGACGCACAAACGGTTCGTGTCGAACACGACGGCGAGCGATTCATCCAGTCGTACGACGACCTCCTCGTCGCCACGGGTGGTCGGGCGGTGACTGGCCCACTCGACGTGCGCGACCTCGACGGCGCGTTCACACTCCACAGCATGGACGCGGCGGCCGCCATCGACGCCTACATCGCCGATCCCGCCGACTACGACCTCGCACGCATCGCCGACACGCCCGCGGATCGCTCGCTGGTCGAGGCCAACGCTGCGCTTGACGCACCCGAAACGGCGGCGATCGTCGGCGGCGGCTACGTCGGCATCGAGATGGCCGAAGCGCTTGTCGGCCGCGGGCTCGATGTCCACCTGTTTCACCGCTCCGACCATCTGTTGCCGGCGTTCGGCGAGGCCGTCGCCGAGCGGGTCGAAGCCGAACTCGGCGCGAAGAACGTGACCGTTCACACGAACACGCCGGTTGAGGCGCTCGCTGGCGACGACCGAATCGAGGGCGTCGTCTATCGCACTGCTGCCGACGACGCGGAGACCGAACTCGGTGTCGAACTCGCCGTTGTCGGCATCGGCATTACACCGAACACGGAACTGCTCGAGGGGACCGGCGTCGACCACGGCGATGGTGGAGCCATTCTGGCCGACGAGTTCGGCCGAACGACGCTCCCGGACGTGTACGCCGCCGGCGACTGTGCAACCGACCGCCACGTCGTTACCGGCGAGGACGCGTGGATGCCGCTGGGGCTCACGGCCAACCGCGCGGGTCGGGCAATCGGCGCAACCGTCGGCGGCGACCCGACGCCCGTGGGCGACATCGCGGGCACCGCCGTCGTCAAAGCGTTCGATCTCGAATGCGGCCGGGTCGGTCTGCTCGACGAGACCGAAGCGACTGCCGCCGGCTTCGATCCGGTTNCAACGACGNTNACNGCCGGCTCGCGCTCGGGCTACTATCCGGGCAACAGCGCAACCGACGTGACGCTCGTCGCCGACCGCGACAGCGGCAGACTGCTCGGCGGGGCCATCGTCGGGGCCGACCGCGCGGCCGTTCGGATCAACACGCTGGCAACGGCGCTCGACGCCGAGATGGACGTTTGTGAACTCGAACAGCTCGATCTGGCGTACGCGCCACCGTTCAGTCCGGTCTGGGATCCGGTACTCGTGGCCGCGAAAGTGCTCAACGGCCAGCGCTCCGACTAATCCGTCCACTCGTGCGTTCCGACGAGATGCGTGACTCGCCGTGCAACCGGGGTCTGCCCGTTCTAATGCACGCACGCGATGGGTGCGCGCCCGTCCGCTTGGTCTATGGGTGACTCAGTTCACACACGAAATGTACCTGTGCGATTGCGGCACAGAACCAACATAATTATAAATGTGGCTCAAGCGTACGTTGGGACGGATCACCACATCATGAAACAGAAAAATTTAGCGCGGCTTCGAAGGCAGTGCGTCGACGGAAACACGCGGGCATGCAACACGCTTGAACGGCTCTGTGAGTCGGGGAAGAACGAGGTCTGTCACTACGTACCGTGAGCGACGACGACGCCGATGCGGAGCGCGAATCCTCATTTCTCGGCGCCCTGTCGATTATTGGACTACTCAGCTTCTGCTGTATCGGACTCGCCGCCATCGTTGGTGGCGCAACGGCTGCCGGCGGAGCCGCGGGCACGACGACTGCGGTTGTCGGCGCTGCAACGCCACGCGGCACGCTCGTGAGCGCGTTGGTAACGGCTGCAACCGTGTTCGTTGTTGCGCTCGTCACCCGCTGGCACTTCGGCTAACCGACCGTTGCGCACCACGTCTTCGCTCACCCGCTTGCCGACCGCGTGCGGCAACACGGTTTTGGTTCATCGCATCTTGCGCAGGTGTATGCAATCACCGCGCTTTCGCACCGCCGATGGCGACCCGGTTCCGGCGGTCACGACCGACGAGATGCGCGAGGTCGACCGCGTTGCCGTCGAAGCGTTCGATCTCTCGGTGCGCCAGATGATGGAACACGCCGGGCGAACGCTCGCGGCGGTCGTCCTCAACACCGACGCTGAGCGGGTCACGGTGTTCGCCGGCCGCGGTGGCAACGGCGGCGGCGCGCTGGCGTGTGCGCGACATCTCGCCACCCGCGACCGGTTGGATCGAATTGTCTGTAGCCGCCCACGCGATGCCTTTTCGGGTGCGCCGGCACGCCAACTCCGGTTGCTCGAGCACATGGGCGCCCCGATTCAGTTTGTCGCCCCGTCATCGACCGAATCTGCCGAATCGGCTCCGTCGTCACACTCGGCAGCATCGGCGACGCCGACGCTCTCACCGGAAACCGATTGCTTCGTCGATGGGCTCATCGGCTACGGCCTCGATGGGTCGCCCCGCGCGGCCGACACGGAACTCATCGAGACACTCGACGAGCACGACGCGCCAACCGTCTCATTGGACGTTCCCTCGGGTGTCGACGCGACCACCGGTCGAGCGCCCGGTGTTGCGGTCGACCCGGCACACATTCTGACGCTTGCGCTCCCAAAAACTGGTCTTACCACCTACGCAACCGACCCCGAACGGTTGTCGCTCGCCGACATTGGCATTCCGGCTGCCGTCTACGACGCGGCATCGGTGTCGTACCGCCATCCATTCGGCGATGCGTTTTGTGTCCCGCTTATCGCCGCGGCTGACTGACTGGTTGACTGGCTGACTGACGAAAGAAATGGCGGGCTGACTAGCTGGCTGTCGTCGATTACCCCTGTTATTCCGCGTTGGTACCGAACGCGACCCCGCGAATCTCGAAGCGTGCACCGACGTCGCTTTCGACGAGTTCGATCTCCCAGCCATGGGCCTCGACTATTTCGCGAACGATCGACAGCCCGTAGCCCGTTCCACCCGGTCGAGTTGAGTAGCCGCGTTCGAAAATCTGCTCGCTGGGTTCGGGGAGACCAACGCCGTCGTCAGCGATGAAAAATCCGCCGCCAGCGGCGAGCATCCCCACGGTGATCGTGTCGGCCTCGCCGTGGTCGACGGCGTTGTGAAACAGGTTCTCGAACAGGGCGGCCAGCCGGGTTCGGTCGGCCTCGATGGTCGCGTCGGTCTCACAGCGAAGGGTCGCCCCACGGGTTTCTGTCATCTCCCAACTCTCGCGGGCCATGCTCGCGATGTCGACCCGCTCGGTCTCTCCAACCGTGTTGCCCTCTCTGGCGAGTTCGGTGAGTTCGTCGATGAGCCGCTCCATGCGCGTAAGCGACCGTTCGATCGGGCCGATATGCTCGCTGTCACAGTCGGCCGCCAGCAAATCGAGTCGGCCAGCGGCGACCGTCAGCGGGTTGCGGAGGTCGTGGGTGACCGTGCTGGTGAACGCATCAAGGCGGTTGCGCTCGCGTTCGAGTTCGCCTTCGCGCTGTTTCAACGTGGCCAACTGCTCGATTCGCGCCAGCGCCGCCGTGACGGTTTTTGCCCAGCTTTCGAGGCGGTGGGCGTCCTGTCTGCTGAAGGCGTGGGGCTGTTTTGCACCGATGTTGAGCACGCCGTACCGACCCAGCGGCACGATGAGTTCGCTTCGAATCGGCGTGTCTGGATTGTGTCGGTCTGTTTCGGCTCGCATGTCATCGACGAGTCGGGTCGACTGCTCGGTGTAGGCAGTCCACGACAGCGACGGTTCGTCGGGGGTGTAGGTGGGCGGTTCCGCAATGAGTTCGTCGCTTGGCTCGGACATCGCCACCGGTTCGAGTGTGTTGCCCTCGTCGGTGATGAGCCAGACGCCAGCGAGGTCGAACTCGAACACCTCGGTGAGGCTGTCGACAACGATGTCGGCGGCCTCGGCCGGCGTTTCGGCCGCGAGGAGCGTTTCGGCGGTTCGCTGCAATTGGGTGAGCGTGCTGGCGTACTGTGCCAGTTGGTGCTCGGTTTCGCGTTGCTTCGTGATGTCTTCGAACTTGCTGAACGCGGCGACAACGCCGCCCTCGTCGGTGATAACCCGCGTGTGGCACCGACAGAATCCCTCATCGCCCTCGGAGGTATTGAATCTGATCGTCTCGCGTTGCTCGCCACCGGTTTGCCACAGCGCTTCGAACTTCGTTTCGATGGTCTCGTGGTCGGCGTCCGAGACGAGTTCTCGCCACGACCGCCCGCGGAGTGCCGATTCGGGTTCGCCGAGAATGGATTCGGCCGCCCGGTTAACTCGGACGATTCGAAACGAGCGGTCCCACTCGATAAAACCGATCGGCGACTGTTGAATGAACGTCGATAGGTCGTCGCGGTCGTTGTTGCGGCCGTTGTCGTCATTGTCGTTGTGGTCGCGGTCGCTGTCGACACCGCGAATCTCGCGATCGGTGGATTTGGCTTCGTCGTCGCCCCCGCGAGTCGGTTTTTCTCGGGATGCCCGATCGTCGCTCGCCTCCCGTTCTTCGAGCAGTCGGGTCAGCCGGTGGGTTGCCACCGCGTGCTGTGTGGCGAGGTGGTCGCGCTCGATGAACTCGGTTGCACCCGCCGCAATCGCCGTTCGAACCGCCGACGCGCTCGGCGCATCCGCACACACCACCACGGGTCGGTTCGGTGGTTGTTCGCTCACTCGTTTGAGCACGTCGAGCCAGTCGAACGTGCTCTCGCTGTCGATGAGAACGCCGTCAACCGCGGTGTCGTCGGTTCCGTGCTCGCCGACCGGTTCGGTTTCCACGGCGACACGGACGCGCCCATCGGTTTCGAGCGCGTCGCTGACCGTCTGCGCCCAGTCGGACGCCGTCGAGTACAGCAGGAGCGACGAACGCAACGGAGGTGACACAACTGACCCTTTGAACCGGGCTGTATTAATTCGTCGCTCCATCTTTGCAAGTGACTGTCTCGCAGTCGTCGCCTCCCGACTGGCCGTCGCTCGCGGTTCGATTGTGCCGGCACGTGCGGGTCGTGGGCGACGCTGGTACTCGGCTCGATCGCCGAAACTCGCCGTCTGTTCGGATTCGCTTCGTCAGATTTCGATCTGACAATGAGCGAAAAACATTGGTTAAGTGTGTTCGACCCCTACCGAATGTATGTCCGATCCAACCGATCTTGGGGCGCTCAGACGCGGGACGTCGTTGGTCAAACGGGGCTTTGCACAGATGCAGAAAGGCGGCGTCATCATGGATGTCGTCACTCGCGAGCAGGCACGGATCGCCGAAGACTGCGGTGCGGTCGCGGTGATGGCACTCGAAGCCGTCCCCGCCGATATCCGCAAGCGCGGCGGCGTCGCCCGCATGCCAGATCCCGCAAACGTCACCGAGATCATCGACGAGGTGTCGATTCCGGTGATGGGGAAAGCCCGGATCGGCCACCACACCGAAGCCCAGATTCTCCAGTCACTCGGCGTCGACATGATCGACGAGAGCGAGGTGCTCACGCCCGCTGACGACGAGTACCACATCGACAAACGCGACTTCACCGCGCCGTTCGTCTGTGGCGCGCGCAACCTCCCCGAAGCACTGCGGCGCATCCACGAGGGCGCGGCGATGATCCGCACCAAGGGCGAAGCCGGCACCGGCGACGTCAACCAGGCGGTCTACCACCAGCGGACGATGATGAATCAGATCCGCACGCTCGAAGGGCTCGATTTCGACGAACGCGAAAAGTGGGCGCGCGAGCACGGCGCACCCCGCGACCTCGTCCACGAGGCCGCCGAGATGGGCCGCCTTCCCGTCGTCAACTTTGCGGCTGGCGGCATCGCGACGCCCGCCGACGCCGCGCTGATGATGCACCACGACTGCGACGGCATCTTCGTTGGCTCGGGCATTTTCGGCGCGGAGGATCCCGAACGCATGGGCAACGCCATCGTCGAGGCCGTTTCGAACTGGGACGCCCCGGATCGACTCGCCGAGATCGCGACGACCGCCGGCGGCGGCATGAAAGGCCAGTCGAACGACTCGATTCCCGAAAAAGAGCGGCTTCAAGGCCGCGGCGTCTGAGCGGTCCGCGGGAGCGACGTCGGTTTTTTTGCGGTGTCGACGCGGCAGTTTCGGGTTCGGCGATGTCGACTTCGCGTCTGCGGATTTGGTAGTTACCGTTCCGTTGTAACCGAGTCGCCGCCGACACGATCAACGCACAACTGCTCACTCGTCAAACAGCGTTGCGCCCGAACTCACCTGCGTCTGGTAGGCCCGAGCGTCGACGCCGGCGTCGGCGAACGCCTCCAACATCGCAGTGGCAACCTCGCGGCGCGTACCGGGGCGACAGACCGCCAACATCGAGGGACCCGCACCGCTCACGGTGACGCCGGTTGCGCCCGCGTTGCGCGCGGCCGTCTGAACCGCCTCGTAGCCGTTGATGAGCTTTGCGCGGGCGGGCGTCACGAGCGGATCGCTCATCCCACGGCCAACGAGTTCGGGATCACCGCGGCACATCCCGACGGCGAGCGTCGCGGCGTTGCCGACGGTTTCGACGACCTGCTTCATGCTGGCGGTCGAGGGGACGACCCGGCGAGCATCCCGCGTCGAGACGGCGATTTCGGGCAGACAGGCGACAAGCGGAATGTCGGTTCGGACGGACTCGACGCCGTCGGCCGTTGCGATGGTGAAGCCACCGAGAATTGAGGGCGCAACGTTGTCGGCGTGGGCCGCCCCCGAGACGACCGCCTCGCCCTCGGCGGCGATCGGGACGAGTTCCTTGCGGCTGAGCCCCCGATCGTACAGCGCGTTGAGCGCGACGGCCGCGCCGGCGGCGCTGGCTGCCGATGAGCCGAGTCCCGAGGAGGGCCGAACGCCCTTGTCGATCTGAATCCGTGCGGGTGCGTCGAGCGCTTTGACGACCGCGCCGACGGTGTTTTTTTCGGGATCGGTCGGAATGTACTGGCTGCCGACGCCCGAGAGTTCGATCGTGGTCCGTTCGGCGCGCTCGACGCGAATCACATCGGCGGGCCGGTCGAGGGCGACCCCAAACACGTCAAAGCCGCTGCCGAGGTTGGCGCTCGTCGCCGGCGCTCGAACGGTAATCATGCGTCCGGGTTATCGGAGTTGCCTCAAAAAGATAGCGAAGCCGTGCGGGCGCGTTACTCAGTCGTTGGCCGTCACGTACACCATCGGGCCGATGATGATGAGCGTCAGTCCGAAAAAGAGGTAAAACGATGGCAGGGTATCGAGCGGCGAGAGCACGAAAACCAGTCCGAACAGGATCGTGTTGACACCGATGAGCCGTTGGGATTTCAGCGGTAGCGCCCCGAGCGTTGTCAGGATGAACCCCACGAGCAGGACGATCCCAAGGTCGTAATCGAGGAGAATCCCATCGATGAGTAGTGACGACAGCATGCTTGTCGTTAGGTGACGCTGAAACGCGCATTAAAGTTCCGTTCTTCGTTGCCCGCTTCGATTAGCCGGGCCCGCGAATGTCGAGCGGCCGAATCCACCCGTACCACAGCACGACCACCATCCCGCCGTAGCCCATCACGTAGACAATGTCGCCAACGGTGGGAAAGCCCGCCTGGCCGAACGCCCACCGGGCAACGCCCGAGCCAGCGATTCCCGCCAGTAAGACGAGCGCCAACAACAGCATATCAGAGCTGAGAAACTCCCGCAGGTTTACCTCCGCCATACTCCTCATTCGGTGGCCAGCCGGGTGAATGATTCGGTTCGTCGAGGCGGGACGGATTACGGAACCGAAGTCACCGACAGCCCGTCGGCTTCGAGCTCCGCAACAATCGCGTCGTGGTCGGCGGTCGCCTCATAATAAAACACGAGGTGGAACGTTCCGCCACGAAGCAGTTGTTGGCACTCCCAGACGAACGCGTCGTCGTCGAGCGTGCGGCCATGAAACTGGTTCGAGGCGAACTCGGGATCGTCGTTGCCGGCGTAAATGTAGCTCTCGCCCTTGCCCGCGTGCGCTGCAATAATCTCGTTGATGTCGACGGTGAGTTCGTGCATTTCGAGATCCTCGTCGCTCGCGAGGTCGGTGTGGACGATGACGCCGACGAGGTCGATGTCGCCGGGTTCGAGCAGGGCTTTCGTTCGCGTGTAAAGGTCGTTTTCGAGAACGTCGCTCATACAAACCGGTGACCACCGCCGGCGTAAACGGCTGGCGGTTCGGTTTTCGGGTCAGTCGGCCGTCACGGTGTGTGACGCCGAGACCAACGCCAACACGTCGTCAAAGAAGCCGAGCGAGTCGTGTGGGCCGGGGTTGGCCTCGGGATGGTACTGTCGGGTGATAATGCCGAGTTCGTCGCTGGCGAGTCCCTCGGCGGTTTCGTCGTTGACGTTGCGCTGGGTTACCGCGAGATCGCCGGGATCCGAGACGGTGTAGCCGTGGTTCTGCGTCGTCATCACGACCTGGTTGGTTTCGACGTCGATGACGGGCTGGTTGACGCCGCGGTGACCGAAGGCCATCTTTTCGGTGTCGCCGCCGAATGCGCGGGCGACGATCTGCTGGCCGAGACAGATGCCCGCGATGGGGAGTTCGCCCGTAAAGGTCTCGACGAGCGACTGGGTGTTCGTGAAGTTCGCGGGATCGCCCGGCCCGTTTGAAATAAACAGGATGTCTGGGTCGAGCTCGCGAACGTCGGCCTCGCTGGATTCACACGACAGCACGTGGACGTCCGCGCCGCGGTCGGTCAGCGAGCTGATGATCGAGCCCTTCGCGCCACAGTCGATGAGCGCGACATCGGCCTCGCCACCACCGAGGTGTGTCGTCGGCTCGGGTGTCGTCACCTGCGAGCCGATGTCGATGTGGTCGCTCATCTCTTTGCACGAACTGAGCTCGGCTTTTGCGGCTTCGGGGGTGGCGTCCTCGCCGGCCGCAATCCCGCATTTCATCGCGCCCTGATCGCGAATCGAGGTGACCAGATCGCGCGTTTCGATGTGGTCGATGGCGGGCACGCCCTCGCTTTCGAGCCACGTCGCCACGTCGTTGGTGAACTCCCGGGCGATGGCCGCACGCGGGTGGACGCGACTCGATTCGAACCGGTCGGCCCGGACGCCGTAGTTGCCGATCAGCGGGTACGAGAAGGTGAGCACCTGCTCCTCGTAGGAGGGATCGGTGAGGCTTTCTTCGTAGCCGGTGTAAGCGGTTGTGAACACGAGTTCGCCGCGTGTGCGTCCCGGCGCGCGGCAGCGTGCTTCGAGGACACGGCCGTCTTCGAGGGCGAGATACGCGTCTGACATTACGAGTTACGTATCCTCCGTCGATAATAAGTGCGTCGTTCGAAGCCGAGTTACGAAATTCGTAATTGCTAAGCGCCCGCACGTGCTTGCCCCGACATGGACGACCTCGACCGTCGGATCCTCAACATCCTCCGCCGGGATGCACGGACGCCCTACACGGAGATCGCCGACCGCGTCAACACGAGCGAGGGAACCGTGCGCAACCGCGTCGACCGGCTCACCCGCGAGGGTGTGATCGAGCGCTTCACCGTGACGACCCGCACGGGCAACGTGAAGGCGATGATCGAGGTGTCGGTCGATATGAACGTCGACACCGGCGAGGTGTCCGAGCAGCTAGCCGACTGGGAAGAGGTCGATTTCGTCTGGCAGGTTTCAGGGGAGGACGATATTGTGCTCGTCGTCGACTGCGTCGACACGCAGGCGGTGAACGACCTGATCACGAAGGCGCGCAAACTGAACGAGGTCAAGGGGACGAAAACGCGGCTGATTCTCGACGAACGACTTGGGTAGTCGGTCGTGCGTGACGCCAGTGCGCAGGTGTGGGTTGATCACGTGATCGACGCGGTATCGAACCCTTATTTACCCCGCTTGGATACTATCGGAGTATGAGCGCTGACGACGCCGCCGGCGACGGCGAGCCGCACAAAAACGCTGGACAGGATGTAATCGCCGTCGACGCCGACGACACCGAACTCGAACTCGTCAACCGACTTGACGCCCACACGGGCGAGGGCATCCGCCACCGGGCGTTTACCTGCCTTGTTTTCGATACCGAGGGTCGCCTCCTGCTCGCCCAGCGCAGCCCCGACAAACGCCTGTGGGATACCCACTGGGACGGCACCGTTGCCTCCCATCCTGTCGAGGGCCAGAGCCAAGAGGACGCCACCATGCAGCGTCTCGAAGAGGAACTCGGCGTCACCCCCGACCAGTACAGCGACCTCCACGTTAGCGACCGATTCGAGTACAAGCGCTACTACCTCAACGAGGGCCTCGAATGGGAGGTCTGTGCTGTTTTGAAAGTCACCCTCGAAGACACGACGCTCGATCCCGACGAGGACGAAATCGCGGGCTTGCTCTGGGTCGACTACGAGCATCTCTACGAACATCCACGTTGGTACCGCCAACTTCGGCTCTGTCCGTGGTTCGAAATCGCGATGCGCCGTGACTTCGCCTGACGTTCGGTTGTCGGCTGCGGTCAAAACGACCCTCCTCGCCGACGCCCATGCGGCGACCCGCGGCGAGCCAACAGAGATTTGTGGGATTCTCTCGGGTCGCGCGGACGATGAAACACAGTCACCGATCATTTCGGCTTTTCACTCGGTAACGAATGTCGCCAGCGACACACGCCGGGCGTACGAGCTCGATCCCGCCGAGACAATCGAGCAGATCGACGAACTCGAATCCGCCGGCGACACCCTCGTCGGCTTTTATCACTCCCATCCCGTTTCGCCGGCCGAACCAAGCCAAGCCGACCGCGAGCAGGCGGCGTGGCCGGGGTATCTGTACGCCATCGCTTCAGTGCCGGACAACGATATCGCGGTTTTCGAGTGGACCGGCGAAACGTTCGCCCCACGAACGGTTCGCATTGTCGAGGCCGACTGACTGCTTGGCTGCGTGACTGACGACGGTACTGAGAGGGGAAAGGCGTTTACCGCCACGCCGACAGGTCAAATTATGACGCTGGAGGATTTCAACGACGTCGTCGACGCCGAGGAAACCGCTGACGACGCTGCTGGCGACGCCGGCTATACTGCTCCTGCTGGTGGCAACGCGGCTGACGCCGACGCTGCCGACACCGCTCGCGCCGCCGGCGACCCGTCGGCGACCACCGAAAGCAACGGTTTCGAGCGCTTTGCGGTCGAGCCAAGCGGCGAGGATGTCGGCATCGGCACCCTCTCGGTCTCACAGGGGCTCCGCGTTTCCGAAGACGGTGATGAAACGACGCTGCGCGCGTTCGTGACGACCGGCAACCGCGACTCGGTTCGCCTCGGTTCCTACCTGCTCGTTCCGTACCCCGACGACGAGACGCTGTTTTGCCGAATCGTCGGCCTCGAATACGCCCAGGAGTTTCACGCCGACGACGCAACCGAAATCCACGCCCGTCGGATGATGCGCCAGTCGAGTTTCGAGGAACGCGACTACAAGTTCATGGCCGCGTTGGAGCCGGTCGCCGTGCTCTACGAGGACGACGCGAACGGTGAGCGCGAACTCAAACGCCGGATGACCGACCGCGTTCCGAAACCCGGGGCCGTCCTGCAGGAGGCCACCGACAGCCGCGAAATCAAAACCGGGCTCAACATTCCCGAAGAGGGCGTGTTTCTGGGCCACCTCTCGGTCGGTGGCGAAAAAGTCCGAACGGCGGCAACGCCACCGACGATCGATTACCGGATCGCCGACGACTACGACAGCGGCGATCCGCTCGTTTTCCGGCACACCCTGGTTGCCGGCGGAACCGGCTCGGGGAAAACCCACGCGAGCAAAAACATTCTCCGACAGTATCTTCGCGACGAACGGACGTACCCGATGGACGATGGGCGGCGCGTTCAGCCCGCAGTCGTCCAGTTCGATCCCCAAGACGAGTACGCCCAGATGCATGACGACAATCCGGAACTCGACGGCGACTTCGCTCGCCAACTCGACCGCGAGGACATCGCCTACGGCGGCATCGACGACACCATCGCACTGATCCCGACCGAGGCGGGAACGAGTTATGCTGGCGAGGGTCACCGCGCCGAGCGAATCGGATTCACGATTCCCTTTTCGATGACCAAACGGCGGCCGTGGCTGGTTGCGGGCAGCAGCCTCAACGAGAATCAGTATTCCGCGCTCGATACGTTGCTCCGGCGGTTTTTCCGCCAGTACGGCGCGAAGGGAACCTACGAGCGCTTTCTCACGTTCCTCGACGACCCCGCGCTCAAAGAGGAACTCAACGAATCGGGTCGGGTTCACGAAGCGACGTTTGACGCGGTCACGCGCCGGGTTCGCGCCATTCCTTCCGGCGTGTTCGACCAGTCGGCAACGCCCATCACCGAACTCGATCACCAGCTGGTTCGCCCCGGGGGACTAACCGTGATTCCGACCTACCACCTGAGTTCGAGCCGCGTCAAGGAACTGTTCGTTCTCGCGGTGGCAACCTATCTCATCGACGACAAACTCTCGAACACGCCCGACAGCGACCGAATCAAGGAGACGCCGGTCGTGTTGGGGATGGACGAGGCGCACAACTTCCTCGCCGACGCCGACACGGTGCAAGCGCGCAAGGTCATCTCGAAGTTCACCGAGGCGGCCAAACAGGGTCGAAAAGAACGCCTCGGCCTGTTTTTGATCACGCAGGATCCCCAGGATATCGCCGATTCGGTGTTCAAACAGCTCAACACGAAGCTGGTGTTGAATCTCGGCGACGACGACGCGATCAGCAGCGTCAACATTCCGCCAAACCTCCAATCAAAAGTCCCCTACATGGAGAAGGGCCAGTTCGTCGTTTACTCGCCCGACAACTCCGAACCGGTAGAGCTCATCGGGCTTTCGACCTGTCTCACGCGACACGGGTCGTGAGGAGTGGGTGGCGAGGTGCTGGGCGGTGCGAGCTCGTTCTGTAGACGTGTGGCATCGAGGTACGTGTGCGTGGTGAACCGCAACAACCCGCCGATTCGCTCAGAAAATGTTCGCCTGCTGGTAGACGTTGATTCCAGAATCGGTGATCTCGTAGGGTTTTCGCTCCCGCGAGTGACTGGCGTTGCGAATCTTCTGAATCTCGATTGCGGTTCGGGTCTCTTGGGAGTTCTCCGTGCGGATGTACTGGAGGAAAAACACCGCGTCGGTCAGATACTCGACCATCCCGTGTCGTGATGCGTAGATGTTGTTGGGATCGACCTCGGAAGTCAACATCGTCGTCACGCCGGCCTGCTTGAGCGAGCGCGCAAAGTTGAACACCTCGCTGCGGCGACGCGCGGGATGTTCGTACATCATTTCGAGCAACGACACTGAGTCGAGCACGAGCCGACTCGCCCCGAAGTCGCGGATCAGCCGCGAGATGTCGTTTCGGATGCTGGCGAGGCTGTTTGCCATCTCGACCGGATCGAGCACGAC
>SL_4KL_010_BRINEDRAFT_10000678_pt1 | contig 17851 bp, 11 predicted proteins | sample SodLak_010_BRINE_2_FD_10664 | JGI IMG/M metagenome (IMG submission 10664)
TGTCACGCGAGCATCGCGAGCGTGACCTCGAAAGACGAGCGAAGCGAGTCTTTCGGTGCGCGGGAGCGTAGCCGGTCGGGGCTTTCTTGCTGTTTGTTGCGGTCGTGTCATCCACGATAATTAGTACAGCGTTCGCCGAGGCTTTCTTGCTGTGTATACTCGTGCCAACTCCAGTCGGAACGCTCTGTGGAGTAAGAACGCCTCACCTTGCAGCTACAATAAATACAACCACTGAAACGGTTCCGGCACCAAAGCCAACCGATGGATGTCGACCAACTCCGTGAGCGCGCAGGCTCGCTCCCCCGCGAGCCTGGCGTCTACCAGTTTCTCGACAGCGATCGAGTGCTGTACGTCGGCAAAGCTGTCGACCTGCGTGACCGCGTGCGCTCGTATGCCGACCCGCGTAGCGAGCGCATCCGGCAGATGGTCGCGGCCGCCGAGGAGATCGATATCGCGGTGACGGACACCGAATCACAGGCGCTGCTGCTGGAGGCGAACCTGATCAAACGCCACCGGCCGAAGTACAACGTCCGGCTGAAAGACGACAAATCCTACCCGCTCGTGGCACTGACTGACCACGAGTTTCCCCGGCTCAAGATCACCCGAAACCCCACAGACGGCTCGACGGTGTTCGGCCCCTTCACCGAGAAGGGGACAGTCGAGATGGTCTGCAAGGCACTCCGGGAGATCTACGGTGTCCGGGGCTGCTCTGACCACAAGTTCGCCGGCCGGGACCGCCCCTGTCTAGACTACGACATCGGGCTCTGTACCGCACCCTGTACGGGCGAGATCGGCGATGAGGCCTACATGGTCGACGTCGAGTCGGTCGAACGCTTTTTTAGTGGTGAGACAGGCGTGCTGACCGACCCGCTCCGGCGTGGAATGGAGCAAGCCGCCGAGAACGAGCAGTTCGAGCGGGCTGCGAACCTGCGGGATATGCTCGATGCCGTCGAGCGATTCCGCGGAAGCCACGACAAGGCAGTCAGCACGGCAGAGGAGGGCGGACACCGAACCGACGTACTCGGCGTCTCTCTTGCCGGTCGGTCGCCAACCGTCGCGGTGCTCCGGGCCGAACGCGGCCAGCTGGTCGATCGTGAACAGCACACGCTCGTCGTCCCCGACGACCAGGAGGAGACGGCGATCGATCTCCCCGATCCAACTGATGCGGGTGCCGTTATCGGCGCATTCATCCCGCAGTACTACGCCGGCAGCGAACTGCCGGATACGATCCTCTGTCCGGAACAGCCAGTTGGCGAGGGACTGGATCGCTGGCTCGCGAGCGTGGGTGTCGAGTTGCGCGTGCCCGGTGCGGGACGCGAGGCAACGCTCGTCGATCTCGCGACGAAAAACGCCCGCAGCCGTGAGACGACACGGGACGGAAGCCGCGCACTCGCAACCGCACTCGGAACCGACCGCATCGACCGCATCGAGGGGTTCGACGTTAGCCACGCTCAGGGACGGGCGGTCGTCGGTAGCAACGTCGTCTTCGTCGACGGAAACCCACAGAAACCGGACTACCGCCGAAAGAAACTCGCCGAGGAAAACGACGACTACGCCAACATGCGAGCACTGCTTTCCTGGCGCGCCGAACGGGCCGTCGAGGGCAGAGACGATCGGCCGGAGCCGGACCTGCTGCTCGTCGATGGCGGATCCGGCCAGCTTAAAGCGGCAGGCGAGGCGCTCGAATCCGCCGGCTGGGAGGTCCCAGTGATCGCACTCGCAAAGGACAAAGAGCGTGTGATCACGCCCGACCGGACGTACGACTGGTCGAGTGGCGACGAGAAGCTACAGCTACTCCAGCGCGTACGCGACGAATCCCACCGGTTCGCCCGCCAGTACCACCAGACGCTGCGGGATGACGTGTCGACGGCGCTCGACGAGATCGACGGCGTCGGGCCGGCGACCAGAAAGCGGCTGCTCGGTCGGTTCGGCAGCGTCGAGGGCGTCCGGGCTGCCGGCGTCGACGAGCTGCAGGAGATCGATGGGATCGGCGAGCAGACGGCAGCGAAAATCGACAGACAGCTCTCCTAGTCCTCGATCATTTTGTTTTCGAGAACTTCGTTCTCGGCGTAGACGACCCAGACAGAGTCGGGTGTGCCATCGAGGGAAACAGTGATCGAGTCACCAGCCGAGACAGTATCAAACTCCTCGACCCAGACAGCCTCGTCACTGATCCGCTCGTCGGTCCCGAAGACGTTGATCCCGAGACGCTCCGCATCGACCGTCTCGCCGTCTTCGTGTGTAATGGTGAGTTCCTGCTCTGTGTCGTCGTACTCGATATCGAACGTGACCTCGGGAGCGACGGTGTACGAGTCAACAGGAAGCGGCTCTTCGTTCCCTGTCCACTCGACAGTGACAGTCTCACCGAACGAGACAGCTATCTCGATCGAGTCACCCGAGGTGAGTTCGTCGTGCTCGTCGGCAAACTGTGTCTCGATCTCTGTCTCTTCGGATTCCAGCTGGAACTGGTCGGCTGATCTCGGATCGCCACGGTAGGTGACAGTAAGCTGGTCGTCCGAGTCGTCGAATGAGAATCGGCCAGGCTCTGCGGAGAATCGGAACAGCATCTGGGAGACTTCGAACTGACCGCCATCGGTCGAGAGCTGCACAGCCACGTGGTCACCGTAGGTCACGTCGCTGACGGTGAAGCTGTCATCGGACTCAAGCGTGTCGCCGGCGAACTCAGAAAGCGGTGTCTCCTCGCTAACGGGGTCGGCCTGACTCGAACGTGACAGCTCGAATCGATCGGTGTCGACCGTCGCGTCGGCGCTGTAACTGATCGTGAGTTCGTTCGCGTCAGTGTCATACTCACCCGAGAACGCGTCGTCTGCCCCGACAACACCCCGTCCGAGCGAGTGGACGACATCCTCGCGCTCGGGGTCGAGCCAGTTCACTTCGACGCTGCTGAACGGCTCGAAATCAAGATCAAACTCCTCGCCGGGCTCGATCTGCTCATCGCGGCCCTCCCACGGCGGCTCGACCGGTTCGTCGTCGACACGCAGCTCCAGATTCGCTGGCGAGACGGCCTCGGAGCCGTTCTGGACGAGCGTCTCGTCTCTCACACCAAACCGGGCGTCGGGCGAGTCGTCCGGCAACTGTCCGGACGGTAGCGGCTGTTCGAAGTCGGCGATCAGCGTCTGCTCGCGCTGGGTAAACTCGACTTCGGACGGTTCGATCCGGTTGGTGTCGCTTTCGATTACCTCCTCTGCTGCCGATTCGTCGACTGCATCTTCGCTCTCGAAGTGGACAGCGAGGCTTACCTCCTCGGTGGTCTCGTCGACGACAGACCGCCCGCTCGCGAACAGTTCGATACGCTCGTCGAGGTCGGTAAACAGCGGGAACTCGTTCGGATCGAAATACGCCTGCACTGTTGGGTGATCGATCGCCGGCGCGAGCGTTGCTTCCAGTGATTCGTCGTAGAGGCCGGCATCCGAATCCTCGAATGCGTCGACGGCAGCGTCACGTCCCGCCTCCCATGGCTCTTCGTCGTCGATCGCACCGATCGCCAACTCGTCCTCGATATGTGTGGCCGCCTCTGGTGGCGCGTCGACATCCTCCGCGGTGAATGAGCCAACGACCACAGCAATGCCCTGTTCGAACTCGGCGAAGTTCGTGGTGGCGGCCAGATCGATCTCGGACGGCGAGAGGCCAATCTCCTCGCCGAGCCCACCGGCGGGATTGGTTGCTCCGTCTGCATCTATCTCTCCCGGCCGAAACAACAGGAGATTCTGTGGCGATTCACCGTCGACAGCGTCCGGGAGAGCACCGAGGACGGTCTCGACGTCGTCGGGAAGCTCTTTATCAGTCTCCTCTCCAGTTCCCTCATCAGTCTCGTCAGTGTCGTCGTCTTCGGTTAGACAGCCTGCAAGGAGGGCAAGGCTAGCGGTACCAGTGGCGGTGACAAACTCTCTGCGATCCATCACATCAGGAACAACCAGCCAGAGATAGTTTATACTTTCCGAACATTTCCGAGTCAGAAACAGTGTCTCGGGGGCTGCCGTCGTCGAATGCCAGCCATTTGATATCGCGATATGAAGTTTATGACTGGGGAAAGACAGATCTCGCCCCAGGAGCCCAAAACAGCGCAGCCGCCGTGAGATGTTCCGCTACGGGCAAAAAAACAGCAAGCGGTCAAGCTACTTCGTTGCTTCCTGTGGCTTCGAAAGCGACCGGATCTCGTCGATATCAAACCGTGCGCCGCCGTCACGGCTCGTCGAGACAGCGATCGACCAGCCGTGGCCGTCGACGATATCGGTGACAATCGAGAGCCCGTAGCCAGTGCCGGACTCGGAGTGAGTCACTCCCTGTTCGAAGATAGTATCCTGTTTTTCATCGGGGATACCGGGGCCATCGTCGGCGATGAAGATGCCGTCCTCGGTTGTTCCGACGCGGATCTCGGCATCATCACGGCCGTGTTCGATCGCATTCCGGAAGAGATTCTCGAACAGCTGCTGGAGTCGGTCAGGATCGGCGTTTAGCTCGGCCCCCTGTTCGAGTTCGAGTGTCGCCGCGGCAGTGTCGACAGCCTCCCAGGCCTCGGAAACGATCGTTTCGAGAGAGAGTGGCTCGCGGTCGAGATCCTGATCACCCCGGGCACGCGAAAGTAGATCCTCGATGAGATCCTCCATCCGTGTGAGCGAGCTGTCGATCTTGTCGAGATGCGGGTCGACATCTTCCGCATCCCTGGCGAGTTCAGCGTGTGCCCAGGCGACGTTCAGCGGATTGCGCAGGTCGTGGCTGACAACACTCGCAAAATCGTTGAGCCGCTCGTTGCGCTGGGCGAGCTGTCGTTCACGCAGCGTCCGTGCAAAGGCGGACTCGACGGTGCTTGCAAGCAGCCGAAACAGCTCGATATCGGTGTCGTCGAACGCCTCACGTTCGTCGGAGTAGGCACACAACACACCGTACTCCCCAACAGGGACCAGCAGCTCAGATGTGACCTTCCCGGGGTGGTGAGAGTTCGCTGTCGTCGCTGGGACGAAGCCGAGTTCGCGGTGCTCGCCGGTCTCGAACACCTCCCAGATGAACTCACTGTCCGGGCCAAGCGACGTCATCTCCCCGACGCGGTCGTCGATCGCATCCGACCACGCAAGCGGATCGAGCTGTTCGGTCGCGTCGTTGTACCGCCAGACAGTAACCAGCGGAAACTCGAGCACATCCTCGGCGGCCTGGGCGGTCTCCTCGGCGATTTCCGTATCCGACTCGGCGACGATCAGCTCCCGGGTGATGGTGTGAAGCGACTCCAGTTTCTGTTGGAGTTTGACCTGCTCGGTGATATCCCGCAGAAACACCGACAGCCCATCCTCCGAGGGGTAGGCGTTGACCTCGAACCAGCTATCGTTCGGGTGATAGCGCTCCTCGAAGCTCATCGGCTCCTGGCTCTGCATCGCGTCTTTGAACTCCCGGTAAAACCGTGAGCTAATCGCCGCCGGGATCGCATCCCACAGCCGGACACCGATAGCCTCCTCGGCGTCGATGCCGAACACCTCCTCGGCGTCGCTGTTGAGCAACACAAACCGGTCCTCGTTGTCCAGCGCGAAGAAAGCATCAGTGATCCGTTCGAGCATATCGTCGAAACGCTCTGTCGAGCCGTCGAGATGCTCTCCCGTTTTGTGGTCGGTGATATCCCGGATGAAACACTCGATGCCCGCCGGCTCGACGGGGATGATCCGACAGTCCAGCCACCGGTCGGCCGGCTCGTGGTACACATCAGTCGTCTTGGCGACGCGCTCTGTCGCCACTGTCCGGCAGAGCTCTGCAAGCGCTGATCCCTCCCAGGCTGGCAGCAGTTCCCAGAGCTGTCTGCCGATTGCATCGTCCGGTGAGTGACCAGTCCAGTCTTCGAGACGTGGATCCCAGTCGACGACCTGCAAGTCGTCGTCCAGCGCGAAGTACTGACCGAGGGTTCGGGGCTGTCGACGGTCGGTTGTTCCCGAGGCTTCGAGGAACTTGCCGACGAGCTCGTTGGCGGCCCGCGAGCGGCTCTCACCGGCGTAGATCTTGTACAGCGAGACGTTGTCCGGAACGGCCGCGACCGAGCCACTAAGATCGAACACCGGCACATCCCCCTCGCTCTCGGAGACGGTATCGACGGTCTCCTGAAGCACCTCGCCGTCGATCAGCCCACAGACGATGCCGTCGATTGTCGAGCCATCGAGAAAGCTCTCGATGCTTGCTGGCTCCGTCGTGAGCAGATGGACGGGACGGTGAAGCCGCTGGTCGAGCGTGCGGACAACATCAAGCCCGCGATGCTCGTCACCCACAAAGGCGATCACCAGCGGTTCGAGCATACCGCCTCTTATGCGCGGCTTCAAATATAAGAACCGGTACTAATTATCGCTGAAAATAATCTGAAATTGACAGTTCAGACTGTATTAACAGTTACCATAGACGATCTCACCGCCGACGATTGTGAGTTCGACGGCGAGATCGCTGATCGCCTCTGTCTCCCACGGAGAGCCATCGAGTGCGACGAAATCAGCCTGTTTGCCCCGCTCAATCGTCCCGCGTTGATCCGCTGCGAAGCCTGCGATCGCGCCGCCACGGGTGTAGGCGTCGATTGCGTCCGTGACATCGAGTCGCTGGGTTGGCTCCGGGGCTGTCACAGCCTGCTCGATGCCGAACAGCGGATCGAGTGGCATGCAGTCGCTGCCGAAGGCAAGCTGGGCTCCCGCTTCGGAAAGCGACCGGAGCTGGTTCGTTCGCCGCCGTCGTTCGGGACCGAGTCGCTTGTCGTACAGTCCATCCGCTCTTGCCCACTTGAGGAAGTTTGGCTGGACGGAGACGACGTGATCGCTTTCGGCCAGCCGGTCGATCAGCGCTGGTGTGAGCATCTCTGCGTGTTCGATTCGGTGGCGGTCGCAATTTGTTCCGTCGTAGGCATCGAGCACCTGCTCGATGGCCTCGTCGCCGATCGCGTGGATCGCACACTGGAGCCCGGCGCTGTCGACGTGGCCGACGAGATCGGCGATACCCTCGGGTGGTAGCACCCACTCGCCACGACCGTCGCCGTCGGCGTAGGGCTCGGAGAGTCGGGCTGTCCGTGCGCCGATCGAGCCGTCGGCGTAGCGTTTGATCGCACCCATCTCGACGCGGTCGCTGCCGTGGTTGGTCCGCAGTCCGGTTTCGAGCACCGCATCGAGGTGGTCTGCCCAGTAGTTGAGCCGCACGCGGAGGGTGAGTTTACCTGCCAGATCGAGCTCCCGGTAGACGCGTGGTGCGTGTGAGTTGCGGACCATATCGTGGACGGCAGTGACGCCCTTGCTGTGGGCATACTCCTGGGCAGCGAGCAGAAACTCACGCAGCTGTTCGGGCTCGGGCTGGCGTTTTTTACGGAGAACAGTGAGTGCTTCCTCGACGATCACACCAGTTGGTTCGCCGTTTGCTGTGTCGATATCTTCGGGTGGCATCTCCTTGCCATATCGGTCGAAGACGACGCTGTTGACCGAGGCGGTGTGGAGATCCTCGCGGAAGGCAACGACGGGTCGCTCGGTGCTGACTGTATCGAGCTGGTCGCGGGTGAGATACTCGCCGTCCCAGCGACTCTCATCGTAGCCGAAGCCGACGATCCAGCCTTCCGTCTCCGCCCGCCGATCGTCGAGCCTGTCGAGACACGCCTCTGGGGAATCACAGTCAGAGAGGTCGGCTTCTTGCTGTTGCTGGCCGAGTACATCGAGGTGGGTGTGTGCATCAATAAAGCCGGGCAACAGCATTCGATTCTGCAGATCGATCTCCCGGGTTTCGATGCCCACAAGAAAGGAGATTTCCTCGCTTTTGCCGATCCGGACGATTTCGCCGTTTCGGACTGCAACGGCCGACGCCGTGCCATCGGGGGTGTGTACCCGTCCGTTCGTGAGGACGAGATCCGCAGCCTGTGTCATACTGGTACTGGCTACCCCGAGGGCGTTAATCGTTTGGGAGGCTGGGGATAGCCAGCAGCTGTCCCGTTCTCAGTCCGTCGCTGGCTCTGAAACAGTCTGTACAGCGCTCCCGGTCGCTTCATCGGAGGCCTGCGAGATTGCGTGTGTTCCCTTCCAGCAGAAGTGTCCAAGCGACAGGAGAAACGGCATGGGATCGTCGAGTCGAAAATCATCGAACCGTGGCTGCTTGAGACAGGATCGTGCGATCTCCAGCACCGCTCCGGGAAACGATGGCCGTTCGACAACCGAAGTGTCATCAGTGAGTAAACTCTGTAGATACATCGCTTCCCCGTAGAGCTGGTGGGTACCAACCCCGACCTGATAGTTCGGATCGATTCGGTCAGCGCGGTCGACAGCCTGGAGATAGTAGTACCACGGAAACTCGGCGCCTGCACGGATCGCACAGGGAACCGACTGCCAGAAGCGGGGGTTGATCTCTGTGAGATAGAACTCGCCCGTCTCGGCGTGTTTCATGTACTCGATGCAGGCCACCCCGTGGTAGTCGATCGCTTCGAGTAGCTTCCGCCCCACCTGTTCGAGCTCCGGAATCGCGGTCGTCTCCCGGTAGACGCCGCCCCCGCCGGTGTAGGAGTCGCCCCGTATCTGCCGGTGTTGAAAGGTCGCGAGTGGCGTTCCGTGATCACACACTGCACCGAACAGATACTCGTTTCTCGACGGAATGAACTCCTGGACGATCGGATCGTGTCCCACTGTCGTCCTGACCCGCTCTCGATCGAGTGGCTCGTCCCGCGCACAATGAAAGACAGTGTCTGTGGTCGCCGACTCGGTCTCGCTGTAGGCATCCAGATACTCACTGACGAGGAGATTGTACCGGGATTTGATGACGATTTCGCGGTCACGGTCTCTCAGCTCCGAGAGGAGACAGCTCTCCGGAACCGGAACGCCTGCGTTCTCCGCAGCAGCCACCAGCTGCAGCCGATCGTGGACAGTCCGGAGCGTCTCCATCGGTGGTGTGACCAGCGAGACGTGCTCTTCGAACGCCGACTGATACTTGCTGAACAGATACGTATCCCGGCACCGAAGGGGAAGAATCGTCGAGATATCCGGTCTACTGGCGAGTTCCAGCAACGCGTCGCGGTACGCGAGCAGATCCTCATCCGGTGCTGGCAGGCGAACACACTCCGAACAGAACCGTGAATGGGCGGCCGGTACGTGTTCGTACTCCGAGGCAACGACCGGTTTGAGTCCGTTTCTGGCGATCGATCGCACACAGGCGTAGCTCTTCGGTTCGAGCCCCATCGGAAGTACGACTCCCTCCCGGGAGCTGGCCTGCTGCATACTCTTTTCTTCTGTAGGATTAATAAAAGTATGATTCAGTTATCCAAGATAGACAAACAAATCGTATCATAGCCGGAATCTGCTCAGATCGAGTACGCTTGTCAGACTCAGAAAGAGTCGGTATGCACCTATTTCTCGTCTGTCGGCACACCACACAGTCGCCCGTCGTCGAATCGGCGGGCTCGCAAAAATCGTGTCCGGTAGCGGTTCGCGTCCTCACCGATGTCGGCCTCGCGGATTTCCTCGACCCGACCCTCGGCGACGGCATCGATCAATCCCTCCAGCTGTTCTTTCTCGCTTGGTGCGAGTTCGAACTCGTAGGTGTCAGTCGTCTCGGCATCGAGTTTCGTGAACTTGCGAGCCGCGGAGATGACGAGCGAGCAGGGCTCCCGGCAGGGGAACTGTCCGTCGCCACCGGGTGTCTCCAGTTCGGTCTCCTCGTCGTACTGCCACTCGCGGCGTTTGAGACACTGCGAGTCCGTACAGCAGCTTTCGGCGACCCACTCGACGTGTTCGTGCCCTTCGCCGCGATCCCAGGTCTCGACGATCTGGTAGATCCCTGTCTGGCGTTTCATCGTCTCGTGCCAGTGAGTTACGTCGAGCTGACCGTTTCGCTCGCGGTGCCAGTTGGTGATCGTCGCCGGATAGAAGTAATCGATCGTCTGGATCAGTTCCTCGGGACCGAGTCCGTCGAACTCCCAGCCAGTCCCCAGCGTCGGTGCGGTTTTCAGCGGTCGGTACCGACCCCTGTCGTCGAGTGTTGCGAGTTCGCGGGCACGTAACGGATCGCTGTAGGCGTCGAGATCCGCCCCATTCTGATCCTCGACGTGTCGGAGCCGATACTGGCGTTTCCCATGCTCGCCAAGCGTCGCGGTGATCTGTAGCTGACCCCAGCTCTCGGTCACACCTGATGTGAGCGCATCGTACCGGTCGTGGATGAATTCTACCTCGCTCTCGGCCGATTTACTCGCACCCTCTGCTGACTCACTCGCATCCTCGATCCAGCGAAGAAAGGCCCAGCGGTCGTCTTTCTGTGGAGCGATTGCGTGCCAAAAATACCAGTTCGTAACGTAGGGAGAGCCAGTCGCAAGATCACGGAATGCGGCCTCGGAGAGCCCAGTCAGTTCGACAGCCGGCGTGCGATAGGTGTACTCGCCGTCGTACTCGACACCGAGCCCGTCGAAGGAAACTCCGTCGGGCGCGGTCTCGACCAGCGCGTCCACGTACTCGGGAGACATAGCAGGTCGTTGGGAACGCACCGGAAAAAGGGGGACGTTTGGCGTCGAATACTGCCGCGGTGGATGTGACAATTGTTGACGAATCTGTTTCGAGTGTTTGATGAACTGAAATTCTGAATGCGTCGAAACAGATAGTAAGAAAGTCTCACTGAGGTGCGGAAGAAACGACTTGGGTCAATCAACTTGGTCTACCCAAGTTAATCTGAATTAGCTTGGAACTGAGCAGCCTGTAGCAGCAGGAAAGCCCCTCAGCAGTGGTTTCTACTGGTCTGAAGCTACCACAACTACTAACAGCAGGAAAGTCCCTCAGCAGTGGTTTCTACTGGTCTGAAGCTACCACAACTACTAACAGCAAGAAAGCCCCCGGCATCTCGACCACCGAAAGACTCGCTCCGCTCGTCTTTCGAGGTTTCGTTCGCTTCGCTCACGAAACTCCCGCGGCTCGCTGCGGTCCTCACCCTCCGGGTTGCGGTCCTTACTTCGCCGGGGTTCGTCGAGATGCCGGCCCCTTTCAGTCCCGCCCAACGTGGCTTTCTAGGCCGGGCGGGACTGAAAGGGGCGAGGTGCTGGACGAAGGCAGACGACGTAAGCACGCGACCGGAGGGAGCGCGCGCAACGAGGCTCCCGAGTCCAGCGCCTCGGGGCTTTCTTGCTGTTCACAACAGTTCCAGTCTTGCAGTCACACTCTTCTCAGAGAGCTTTCTTGCTATTCACGAGTCTGGATGGTACTCTCCCATCAAAACCAAATCCTCTCAATCAGTCGTCTGCCGTCTCCGAGACCACTGCCGCAGAGTCTCCATCAACTTCAGTCGTCGTCGCTGCTCGCACTTCCTCGATCGCGCCCTCAACATCGGCACCGGCGTCGGCAGTCCGTTCCAGAATTACGTCAGCCATCAGGGGCTCCGTGCCGACAGCGCCGGCATACCAGATGTCGTGGCCGTCGACCGTCGCAGGCACATCATAGCCGTCCCGATAATCCTCGGTCAGCCCCATATCCTCCGGGATATCCTCCTGGGTGTGGTAGCCATCGGCGATAAACAGCGGCACGACAACAATATCCGGCGTCTCAAAAAACTCCGTCACGTCGTCGACCTCGGGATCTTCGTCCATAAAAAGCGCCTGTACCTCGTCGAATCGGTCCATCTCACGGATGCGATCGGCGTGGTACTCGATTGCCTTCGCGGAGTTCTCGTTGCGTTTGGTGCCGTGACCGACGACCGCGAGCCCGAATCCGTCACCCACCGCTGGATCACCAGTAACGGATTTCGCCCGCTGGACGATCACGTCGCTCATCGCGTCGTGTGTCCCGACAGGGCCACAGTAGTGGACCGTCTGGCCGGTGTCCTCCGCAGTGAGTGTCGCCGTCGTGGCGCTAGTTCCATCGGAGTCCCAGATCTCCGGATCCCAGCCGTCGAGACGGAGCTCGCGGGGAATGACCTCCTCGGTGAAGTAGCCCTCGCTGATGAACAGTGGAACCACGTACACCTCGTCGGCGTCGACAGTCCGCAGCACTTCGCGAAAGGACGGTTCCTCCTTCCAGAACGTCTCGCGGAGTTCGTCGAACGTGCCCGTCTCGCGGATGCGGTCGGCGTGGTCAAAGGCCGGCGCGTTCGAGCCGGGGTTGAGATGTGAGCCGTGGGCAGCGATGACGAGTGCCGTTTGCATACCAGCACTCTGGGCCGAGTGAGGCTTAGGCGCTTCGTTGTCCACAACATTCATACGGACTGTGGACGACAGCTTTCAAATATTGATGATCCGACAGCTTCCGGACTGGACGCGTGCTCTCATCCTCGTCGCGGCGGTCGTTGCCCTCGCCGGCTGTGGGATGCTGTTCGGCGACGACCCAGAACTGCCAGACGGAGACGAGGCTGTCGAAACCTACGAATCTCTCGATGTCTACAACGCCTCCTTCGTCATCGAGTCGACCGATGAGAACGGTACTGATCGATGGGAGGGAGAGTATACCATGAGACCTGGTTCCGGTGAGTTCTACCAGATGGGTGAAAACGCCGATGGTGAACGAATCAAGTATATTTACGACGGCTCAGTCGAGTGGACGTACGACGTCGACAACGAGACAGTAAACAGAGTGGAAACGGACGGCTACCAGATCCTGAGCGAGCAGATCAGACAGGTCGTCAACAGCGCAAACGCAGGCGAAAGCGACGATTCTGGGCCGGTCATTCCGGTCGGGCCGCTGCTCCCTGTCGCTGATCAGTCATCTGAAGAAGTCGCAACGATCGGTCCGAAAGAAGCGACCTACGATGGCACTGAGACGGTTGCCGGACGGGAGACACACGTCGTTACGTTCACTGCGGCCGAGCAGGATACCCAGTTCGAACAGCAGCTCTATCTCGACACCGAGTGGTACGTCGTCATGAAAGTCGCCACAGAAGCCGAAAGCGACGATGAGATCACAGAGACAACATTCAAGTACACAGATATCGAGTTCGAGCCAGATCTACCAGCGGATCGCTTCGAGTTTGATCCGCCACCGGAAGCCACAGTCGAAGCGCCACCGATCGAGGTGGTGAGATACAACCAGCTGGAGGAACTGCGAAAGGGGGCGTCGATCGAGATTCCTGAAGGAGAGTTGCCGCCGGAATACGAGTTCTTCCAGGCCCGCCACGCCGTCGGCGCGCCAGCGGAGTTTGCCTACGATGCAACAAGCAAGAACGAGGTGATAGAGGAGGTGATACTGCAGTACGCAAGTGATACCTCCGTGTTGGCTATCGGGAAAGCAAACGCGACGTTCGAACAGCCGACTGATGCCGAGAGTGTAACCATCGCCGACCAGACGGGAACGTATAGACTGCTCGACGGACAGGGAGTCGTCGAATGGGAGTGTGATGGAAACCGCTACAGCGTCGCGGGTGAGCTCACCCGGTCAGAGCTGATCTCGGTGGCCGAATCAGTCGACTGCTGATACTGCCGGCTGTAAATTTGTTAAAATATTCGCCACCAGGGGTGGCGGAATTTTTTGATCTTCTTACAGCCCGCAGTATGACCCGGAGATTTTAGAGACAGGCTCGCCTGCTCTCTCCCATGACAGTTGCAGAAAAGACACGCGAAGCGGCGCGCAAACATCCGTTCATCTACGAATCCCTCCGGGCCGGCGTACTCAACTACACCGCAGCGGCTCGGTTTCTCGATATCGGCGAGGAGGAGACGGTCGCGGCAGCGTTGCGCCGGTACGGCGAGGAACTGGATGCGGAGCCGACCACTGGCGACGTCCGCGTCACGATGGAGAGCGGACTCGGCATCGGTGAGGATGACCCGCTACTCACCGTCGGTGAGACCGCGCTTGTGGCAGGCGAAGGATCGCTGACCGGCGTGCTCGGAACTGGTGATCTGTCGCTCGCGCTGTTTTCCCACGTCATCGGGCGGTGTGTCACACAGTCGATCGAGGTCCAAGCTGCTGGATTTACCGAAGAGGCGTTCGTCGTGGTCGTCGAGCGACGCGATGGCCCCGAGACGATCCAGCTTGTCGAAGACTGTATCGAGTGATATCGGCTCCCCTGACCGTTCTTCCACTGGTTTTCATGGCGAGTGGAGACTGTGGTTATAGCTGTAATAAATCACATGTTGCGATATGAAATTAGAACAGTACTACTCGATCAGGTCCCTCGCTGACGGGCTATCGCCGCCGTGTGGCGTCTCCCGCGTACGAATCTGGGCTGTATGCACGGTCTCGGTCGAATCGTCGACGATCAGCACCTCGCCGGGCTGTGTTGGCATCCGGTCGGTCAGCGAGTCAGTCATATAGGTGGGCTGTGTGGCCGCCAGCGCATCGATATCTGCCTGGGAGGTCAACCGATGGGAGATCAGCACATCTGACTGGGAGACGCCAACGTCCGAAATCGCACTCGGTCGCTGTGTCGCAAGCACCAGCGAAACGCCGGGAGCGCGACCGCGTGTCAGGATCGTCCGGAGCGCAGGCTGGGCTACCCCCTCAAAAAAACTGTGTGCCTCGTCGATAAGCAGCCACGGCAACCGAGAGGTATCTTTGCTCACACGCGCGCGATACAGCTGTTCCCCGACCGCCCGGACGACTGCGTTCATCGGTCCGTCATCGAGTCCCGAGATGTCGAGAACGGTGATCGCGTTCGTTGCAAGCGTGGCTGCATCGAGACCAGCCTCGGCGTCGAAAATCTCCCATGACCGGGCGAGTTCAACGTGGTTTTTCGCCGCGCGACGGTCTGTGGCCGGCACGTCAGCCGAATCGATGTGGGCACAGATCTCAGACAGGCTGGACCGGTTTGCCGTTGCCTGCCAGAGCAGTGCGCCTGCACCGCTTTCCGGCGAGAGCCCGACCAGCGCACACCACGACCGTGGTGACAGCGAGTCGGGTGTTACAGTTGGATGGTCGAGCACCTCGACTGGAATCGAACCGTCGCCCGCCGCGAGCGTGTCGAACACTCCCATCGGATCGATCAGCACAGGCGAAATGGCCCCACACTGGGCGAGTTCTTCTGCGATTACCCCCAGCGTGTAGGATTTGCCGTAGCCACGCTTGCCGACAACAAGGACGGCATGTGGCCCGTCGAGGTCGAGATACACGGGTGCACCGTTGCTACCGTCGAGGGCACGGAATCTGCCGAGCTGGCCTGCTGGCTTCCCGTCGATCGCTGTTCGTCCGCGTCCGATGACGAAGCTCACGACGCTGGTTGGGCTCGTCATCGGATATAAATCTCCGCCGAGCAAAATCGGCTCCATAGCGCACAGAGACGCCGTTCACGGGATTCGTGCGATTCGACCGAAACGGCAGGATAAACCAAAATTCGATATATGAAACGAGTCAGAACGGATCTGGCTCGGCATATCCCGGACGCAAAAATAAAGCGCCGAGCAGACCGGTTGCGACACTGGCCGGCACTCTCACGCCGACTGTCAGTTTCGGCCAAGCAGTGAGCGAATGCCGGCAGCGAGCTACCCGAACAAGGAGCCAACAGCCGAACTGAGCCGCCGCAGACGCTCGGAGTGGCGTGCAACTGGCAGGATAACCAGTCCAGCCACCACGAACCCGACGGCCCCGCCGGCGGTTTCGACCGAGACGACCTGAAACGATTCGAGCGCAACGAGAAGCGGGAGAAAGGCAGCAATAATCAACAATCCACGGGAAACAACGGAGAGCACCGCCGTGGAGGGGCGCTCGGTCTCGACGAGATCACGAGCGACTGCGATTATCTGCCAGCCGCCGAACGCACCGAGTGCAGTCCCCAGAAGCAGCACGGACTCGCGGTTTGCGTTGCTCGTGATCACCGTAAACAGAGCAAAGGCGACGCCGGCTCCGAGTGCAACAGTGCCGCGTTCCGGGAACTCGGGTGCGAAGATCCGTCGTGTTCCATACAACAGCAACCCGCCAAGCGCCACGCCGACGACGACGTCGACGAGATAGTGGACACCCAGTGCAACGCGCGTGAGACAGACCAGTGTCACGACACTCCCGGCAGCGAGATACCGCCACCGGCGAGTGCCAATCGACAGGACTGCCGCCAGCCCGAAGTAGGTGATCGTCGTGAGCACAGCATGGCCACTCGGGAATCCATACCCCCCGGAGACCGCCGTCAGTTCGTACAGTGGTCGGACAAAAAATGGCAACACCTCGGGCTGGACGAGTGGCTGGTCGGGCCGGGGCAGCTCGAAGAGCTCTTTGAGCCCCATCGTCAGCCCGAGTCCGGCAATGACGAGTCCAGCGACGACGATCGCGTTCTCCTGCTGTGTCGGCCGAAACCAGTAGAGGCTGACCACGAGCAAGATGACGAACCACGGATCGCCGAGCTGTGTGAGCAACCCGACAGCCAGCGCTGCCCACTCTGGGATCTGGTCCTGTATCGGCTCGAACTCACCGATCCCCCGACTCACACGGTGTCGTCTGGTGAATCAGTAAAAAGAGAACCGGTGTATATAATTCCTGTCATGTATGGCGTTCGTTCGCTGCCAGCCACGAGAACACAGTGGCGATAATGCAATGCTACCGCATTTAATATAGCAATATGCGATTTATCGTCGAGATCTACTGGCAATCGGCCGACAGACAGAATGAGGCCAACAGCCGCCAAAACGGTTTGCAGCGGCCCAGATCCTGTGGTTATTTTTTTGTCCATCTCCTCGGGTAACTGTGCGACTTGTCCAGATCACAATTCCGTCTGGGAAACGGGAAGCGCTGCTCTCGACGTTAGACGACGAGGGGATCGACTACGTTGTCGCCGACGAGACGAGCGGCCGAGAGTTTTCGGGGATTGCGTATATCCCGCTGCCGACCAACGCCGTCGAGGAGACACTCGAACGGCTTCGAGAGGCTGGGTTGGACGACGATGCGATGACAGTTGTCATGGAGGCGAACACTGTCATCTCCCGGCGGTTCGATGAACTCGAGAAAAGCTACGAGGAAGAAGACGAGGACGACGACCGGATCGCACGCGACGAACTGATCGCCGCGGCGGAAGGTCTCGCGCCAGCGACGCCCACCTACGCCATCATGACAATCGTGAGTGCGGTAATCGCAACTGCCGGCCTATTGCTCAACTCGCCGGCAGTCGTCGTCGGCTCGATGGTGATCGCACCGCTTATCGGTCCGGCGATGGCGACGAGTGTCGGGACGGTCGTCAACGACAGGGAGATGTTCGCTCGCGGTGTCCGGTTACAGATACTTGGGTTACTGCTGGCGATCGGCGCTGCATTTGTCTTCGCTTTCGCCGTTCGCCATATCCATCTGGTGCCACCACTGGGCGACGTAACCACCATCCCGGAGGTCCGTGAACGCGTCGCACCCGACTTTCTCTCGCTGGTTATCGCGATCGGTGCCGGTGTGGCCGGGATTGTGAGTCTCACCACGGGAGTGTCGGCTGCAATCGTTGGGGTGATGATCGCGGTGGCGCTGATCCCGCCCGCAGCGACCGTCGGGATCGGCCTCGCCTGGGGACAGCCGCTGGTGAGTGTCACCTCCGGCGTGCTCGTGTTGGTCAACGTGCTCTCGATCAACTTCGCCGCGCTCGTGGTGTTGTGGTACAAAGGCTACCGACCCGAACAGTGGTTCTGGGAAGCCGATGCAAAGCGAGATACCCTCAAACGGGGTGCCGTACTCGCAGTATCGATCGCGTTGCTGTCAGGCTTTCTGATCGGTGTCACCCTGGATTCGTTCCAGCGAGCAACGACCGAAGAGCAGATCCAAAGCGACGTCGACGACGCGATCGAGGCCTTTGATGCTGAACACGAGATCGTTCGGCTCGATATCGAAATCAGCTACCAGTCGGCAGTCCCGTTCCAGCAACCGCAGGAAGTCGTCGTCACTGTCGGGATCCCGCCCGGTGAGTCGACACCCGAGCTTGCGAACAGTATCCGCCGACAGATTGAGGGAACGACCAGCAGCGACGTCGACACTGAAGTCCGATA
>SL_4KL_010_BRINEDRAFT_10000680_pt1 | contig 17851 bp, 16 predicted proteins | sample SodLak_010_BRINE_2_FD_10664 | JGI IMG/M metagenome (IMG submission 10664)
GCGGCCGGTGTCTGTCTCCCCGGTGTGCCTGGCATCTACTACGGTCAGGAGCGCCAGATCAGTCGCTACGGTGAGAGTCGACACCGAGGGACAGGAGACGGACGCGGTCGTCGGTCAGTAGGTTTCAGTTCGGGTAACCAATCTGGCCCTGTCAATCCGGATTCTGATGTTCGCCCCGGTGGCCGACAGCGCGCGTTCATGAACTGGACAGAGTACTCAGAGTCCCATCTCCAGTTCTATCAAAAGCTGATCAAGCTGTATCACCAACTGGACGTGCTCAAGCCAGACGCAGCGCTGTATCCCGTCGAGACAGGCGAGGCGAACGTCCTCGCTTTCGGTCGGGACGCGAGCCATCTCGATGGTGTCGACGGACCAAAGCGAGTGCTCGTGTTACTCAACTTCGATGATTCGCCAGTGACAGTCAGTGTCCCCTCCTGGATCAGCGGGGTCGATCTCTTTACCGGCAAGGATGTCTCCGAAAAGCAAACAGACGAGTCAGGCAGAGATCTTGAACTCACCGATCTGCTGATTCTCGAAGCTTCGGAGCCGTTTGTTGGTAACTCTCTCGGTGGCGTTGCAGGGGTTGCTGGTCAGACTGATGCTGCCCGGACCGACAGGGCGGAGCGAGACCGGTCCGTACGAACCGATGACTGACGTTTCGTCGTGATGATTCGGCTCGTTTCCCACTCACGGTAGAATGAGGCGTACGTGTAGCTCTCTTCTGCGCCGGTCACAGACCAGCTGACTTCGACGCGACGCAATGGCCAAATATGGAGCACCCCAACCTGACTGTAGATCATGCTGTCTACCGGAATAATCCGTCCCTCGGAGGTTCACCGATGAAACTCGCCTTCGTCTGTGTCCAGAACGCCGGTCGCTCGCAGATGTCGACGGCGTTCGCCGAAAAAGAACGAGAGGAGCGCGACCTGACGGATATCGAGATCGTCACCGGCGGGACTAATCCTGCCGAAGAAGTCCATCCGGAGGTCGTCGAGACGATGCAGGAACTGGGGATCGACCTCTCGGATCAAACACCGCAGGAGGTTTCGACCGACGAACTCGAACGCTGTGATATTGTCGCGACGATGGGCTGTTCGACGCTTTCGCTCGATGCCGAGACGGATGTCCGCGACTGGGCGCTTCCCGATCCCGATGGCGAATCTCCCGAGCGTGTCCGCGAGATACGAAGCGAGGTCGAAACACACGTAAACGAGCTCTTTGATGAAATAACCAGTGAGTAACCAGACCGAGTCAGTGACCGAACGGACTCCGGCAATGCTCCGTCTCCGGGCCGCCGGATTCGGTGTCATCGTCGGCGGTTTCGTGCTCGGTGTTCTCGGGGCAGTTGTCTCGTTTCAACTCGCTGCAGTGGCTGTGCTCGTGACCGCTATCGGTGGTGCACTGTTGAGTCCTCTGAAGGAAACGTGGATTGTACAGCTGTATCTCGGTATCGGCTCTGTCGGCGGGATTGGGTTGATCGAGGCGAGTACGTCGGTCGGCTTTGGGTTCGAGGCTGCCGAATTTGCGCTCATCGCTGTGTTCTTCGGGCTGGTCGACATCGTCGCGGGAACCGCAATCCATCGGTTCCAGCGAAATTAGCGTCACTCGAACAGCTCTTCGAACACCTTCCGCTGTGCGGCCCGGAGATGCTGGTGGTAGGTCGGCCGGGAGATGTCCATCGCCTCTGCGAGTTCGTTGCCGTCGACATCTCGTGGCCAGTCGAAGAAACCGCCGAGATACGCTGTCCGGAGTGCGGTCTCCTGACGGTCGGTGAACCGATCACTCAGCGCCGCTTTGAACTCCTGACGTGTCTCGACTGCTCGTTCGCGTTCGTGGTAACCAAGCAACTCGGTGTTCGGATACTGCTTTTCGACGAGTTCGAACAGCTCTCGCGCTTCGGCCTCGTAGGGCAACTCGACAGTAAATCTGGTGTCGCCCCGGTCGGCTGTCACCGCTCGCGGGACGGCTCCGTACTCGGTCAGGGTTTCGAGCAACGACTCCCCGACTGTCAGCTCCAGCAGACACTCGTCCTCGTGGGCGACGATCAGTGTCGCCTCCTCAACATCGACATCGTCTTCTGCGATGGAGAGGAGCGTCTCTGCGTCAGCACCGATCGCAGTCACGTACAGCCGGAGGCGGCCATCTGAGAGATAATCCGTCCCGGCGGACTCGATGACACAGTCGCCTTTCGCCGAGAGTCGGCTGAACAGCAGATCCTGATCGTTGATAGCGAATTCGAGTTCGATTATTTCTGTTGCATCGAGGATCCGCCCCCGTTCGATCGCGTTGATCGCGTTGGCGATCACCCGCCCGAGCGATTCGAGGACGACCCGCTCCCGTTCGTCGAACGCTTCGCTCTCTGCTGCGAACACCGAGAGCACACCGTAGTTTGCGTCCTTGTAGACCAGCGGGATCGTGATGAGCGAGGCAACGTCGTTTTCGGCGGCGATCTCCGACCAGACAGTGTAGCTGTCGCCGATATCCGAGAGGATCTGTGGCTCCTTCTCCCGGTATGCGAGCCCGACCGGCTCATCACTGTGCGTGAGATCGAACGATCGGCCCTGAACGGGGAGATCGGCTTCACCAGCGGCGGCGGTCGGCGAGAGCGTCTCTGATGTAACATCTGGCTGGCCAATCCAGGCGAACGTGTAGGGGGAGGCGTTTGCCAGCTCGCGGACGACACCCGTTTCAAGCTCCTCTCTGGTTGTCGCCTGAACTAGCACCTCGACGGTGTTCTGAATCAGGCCGTTGACGCGGTCGAGCACTCGCTCGGTGTGTTCCTGTGCTTCGCGGACATCCTGTTCGCGTTTCGCCCGCAGACAGGCGGCGCCGGCGCTGGTTCCGAGCAACGCGAGCATCTGCTCGTCCGTTTCGTCGAACGCGTTGGGGTCGGTCGAACAGACGCTGATCGTCCCGTGAACACCGACAGGGTAGTACATTACTGACCGTACTGGGCCGAGTGTGTCGTCTTCGGTGTCGTTGACCACTCGCGACTCCCCCGAGGCGAACACCTCGCCGGGATTGCCCTCGCCAACCGCATACACCGGCCGCTCACCGAGCAGCTCTTCCGTCTCGGCTGTCATCGCTGCAGGCTCCAGCGTGCCCGCCTCGCTGTTGTACAGCCGAAAGATGCTGATATCGAACCCGAGCAGCTCTTTCGCAGCGTTGACGGCGATCTCGGCGACGTGGTTTCGGTCTCGTGCCTGCATCAGAGATCGGGTGGTATCCAGAATCCCTGCCAGTCGCTCCCGGTGTAGCTCTCGCTCTCTGATATCCCGACCGACACCAGCGACGCCTGTGACCGCACCAGTCTCGTCGTGGAGTGGGCCACTGGAGAACTCGAAGGGTGTCCACGTCTCTTCACTGGTTTCGACAGTCGCTTCGAGCGACCGCTGTTCGCCCGCCAGCGCAGCAGTGATCATCTCGGTGAAGGGCTCTCTGTTTTCCTCGTCGACGAACGTCTCGACTGGCTGGCCGTCGAGTTCACCGTTGCCGATTATCTCCTCGAACTGGCTGTTCCAGCGGACGAGACGGCCGGACTCGTCTGTCGCATACAGAGGATCCGGCAGACTGTCCATCAGACTCTCGGTAAAGGCGCGTTGCTGGTCGATCTCACGCTGGTACATCCGCTGTTCGAGCAGATAGCTGATCCAGTCGGTCAACAGCTTCAGAAACGTTTCTTCACCACCCGTAAATTTCTTCTCTCGCGGATTCGTGTCGACAAAGCAGACTGTTCCGTACGGCTCCCCGTCGACATCGATCGTCGTCCCGAAATAACAGCGGAGGCCGAACCGTTCGTAGGGCTCATTGCCGATCCGTTTGTCGGCTTCGGCATCCTGAATCGCCACTGGCTGTGACTCTTCGATGGTGTACTGGCAGTAGGTTTCCGAAAGCGGTGCCTCTGCTCCCGGTGCAAGTTCAGGGTGTTCGCCGACGCTTCTGATAACCTCCTGAGCTTCGTCTGCGATTCGGGTGAGAAATGCATCACTGGTTCCGAGTCGTTCCCTCCCGACTTCGAGCAGTCTGTCGATTTTCTCTGTCTCGGAAAGCTCCCGGTCGATGGCAATCTCGTGGAGGCGTTCGAGCGAGGCGTGTTCGGCTTCCACGCCGCCGTCGGCTGCGAGAGTGCTGGCTGTACAACGGCGGACAGCCTCGACGAGCGCTCGACTGCTGCCGTTTCCGTCCCACCGAACGATGTCGTCGACTCCTGCATCCAGTACAGCACCGGCATCGACTGGATCTCCAGCCCACATGACTGCTGGTTCTCTCTTGGCACCGAGATCTTCGGCTGTCCGGACCGCTTCTGCTGGCACTGTCTCGGGTGATGGGACACCGACCAGACAGTCGAACTCTGTGGTCTCCCTGACTCTCACGTCTGTCTCGGGTTCGAATCCTGCCGCTGATAACGCCGCCACGACCGTCTCGCGCTTTTGTGTCGGCGGTCCAACGACGAGGATGCGAACGTGCTCGGTCATTGCTTGAAAGTACTAACTAAGTAGGTACGTGGCGGCTTAAAGACTGGCTTCTGTTCGATCAATCGTCAGACCGGAAGCTTTCGCTGACCCCTTCTGGGACCTTCCGTAGCTCTGTCCCTTTGCTCTGGCCGGGCAGGATATCACCGAGCACTGCCCCAAAGGCTGCCGCAGCCCAGATGACGGAGATCCGTGCAAACGCCTCCAGTGGGTCTGCCCAGCCACCGACCCGGCCCCACAGCGTCATCAGCAGAGAGGAGGTAAAAAGCGAGATGAAGAGCACGCCGACCAGCCGGCGAGGGAGTATCCCGAAGAACGGTTTTGCGTTCCGAACCTCTCTGAAATCTGCCCAGTAAAGCAACGCCCAGGTCATGATCACGATGAACGTGACGTTGCCGACCAGCCAGACGGGGATTCCAAGCACTGTGTTTTCGATGAAATGCTCGCCAATGTCGAAGACACCATCCTCGACAAGCAACGGAAGCGAGATGATGATGCTCCCGACGAACCCCTCTGCAACGTCCCGTGTCGTGTACTTCTCGATTTGTTTGCTGACCGTATTGGGAAGCCGTTCGAGCGCGACCCGCACGTCGTTGAGTTCTCGCTGTTCCTCCGCAGAGTCGACGGTCTCCTCTAGCTCGTCAAGTTGCTGTATCACATCTTTCATCTCGGTTTTTTCTGGCAACTCGTCGCTTCCAGTTCGTTTCGACATGGTTGCAGTTATTCGTCTTCTTACTAAATGACCGATGATAGCATAACCGGGGTCGCTAGCTGACTCAAAAAATCACATCAGCTTGTCGCTTTTCTGGATATGCGCAAGCATATTTTCGTGAGCTGGGCCGTTCGAACCAATCAGCTCCTTGCGCTCGTCGGAATCGAACTCGATTTTGTACGGTTCGCCGTGTCTGTCGGTGATCTTCGCCCCAGCAGCCCTGGCGATCACAATTCCGGCGGCAGTGTCCCACGGGTACGTTCCGTACTCCCAGATCCCCTCCGCGCTCCCGTTTGCGAGATAACAAAGCGACAGCGCCGCCGATCCGAGCGCCCGCACACCGCGTGTTTCCTGATAGAAATGCGTGAGAAAATCACCGTTCGGATCCCAGCCAGAAAGCATCATACTCTCTGCAAGTTTCTCCCGATCTGTGGTCCGCATACGCTTCTCTCCTTTGTAGGCATCATCGCCCGAAATCGCATGGTACATCTCGTCTGTCTCGGGGACGTAGACGACACCCATCACTGGTTTGCCCGATTCCAGAAGCGCGATCGAAACGGAGTACTGCGGGTTTCCATGCGCGAAGTTTCCGGTCCCATCGATTGGGTCGATCACCCACTTGTACTGGCTTTCGCCCTTCTTGAACGGTGCTTCCTCGGAGAAGATGCTGTGATCCGGAAACTCGTTTTCGATCACCGTCGTGATGATCCGGTTCGCCTGGTGGTCGGCCTCGGTGACGATATCTGATTTGTCCGTCTTTATCGTGATATCCTCGACGCGACCGTGGAGTTCGCGAAGCGGATCACCGACGCTTTCTGCGGCCTCTTTGGCAACCTGCAGCGCGCGCTCGACGGTCGTCGGCTCCGATTGTGGTGGCTCGCTTTCGAGAAGTTCCCGTGGGCCGCCAGTGTCGTCTCGCAGCCCCCAGTTGAGTTTGTCGTTGATCGCCGTCATGAACTGGTCGTCGTAGCTCGTTCGAACGACGTGGGCCTGCGCGCCGGCACCGGTAATATCGACGACCTCACCGCTGTTGAGCAGTTCGTGTGCCCGTCCACCGTCGACGAGCAGTCTGGCCCGCTCACGGGGGAGCACCTCGATTTTGGCGTCGGCCGAGACGACGATTGGTCGGGCACCGAGACTGTGGGTGTGCAGCGGGACGATCTGCAGCGTGTGGTTGTCCGCCGGCATATGGATCGGACCGTCGGCAGAGAGTGAGACACCGGTCGAGCCTGTCGGCGTCGAAACCGCCAGCCCAGTTCCTTCGTACTGGCCCACGTACTCGTCGTCGACGAACACCTCCAGTTGGATGATCTTGCGATCAAACGCATTCTCTGGCGGGACGTGCTGGATCATCACATCGTTGATTCCAGTTGCGTCGGTCGATGCTGTCTGGGCGTGGAGCTGCTGTCGACTGTCGATCTCTCCGCGGCCGCGGAGAATCTCTTCCAGTGCATCTTCGAGCTCGTCGAGTTCGATCCGGGCAAGAAAGGAGAGTGACCCTGCGTTCACTCCCAGCTGCGGAATCTCACGCGGTGTAAACAGCTTCGCTCCTTCGAGGAAGGTTCCATCCCCACCGATTGTGACGCCGAGTGTTGGCCGCTGTCGCTCGTAGACATCTTCGATCCCCTCGGTAATTCCGACGATCGCAATGTCGATCCCTATCTCCTCGGCCCACTGCCGCAGCCGACCACTGGGTGGATCGACATCAGGGCTCGTGAGAACGATGATTTTGTCCGTCGTCGCAAGCCGTCGCCCGTGCATTGCATACAGCATGGTCTGACCACCCTATAACCGTTTTCGCTCGGCCTCGACAGGCCCGGTGCCAGTTCAGCTCGATGATACTCTCGGGTGATTTTGCGAGCGCTGTCTGTTATTATTTATATGGCCCGGGGACTAGCATCCTGTAATGGGTAGTTACGTGTGTACGATTGCCGGCGGCAACGGGGGCGTGGGAAAGACGACAACGACCGTCAATCTTGCTGCTGTTCTGGAGTCGCGGGGATACGATACGGCGATTATCGATGCTGATCTGGCGATGCCAAACGTTGCTGAACTGCTCGGTGTCGAATACGACGACTGTCTCCACGATGTGCTTGCGGGGAATGCGACGATCAGTCGGACGCTTACTGACACGCCTGCGGGAATGACGATCATCCCCGGTGAGCCGAGTCTCGATGCGTACGCCGAAGCCGATCCGGAGAAACTCAAAAAGGTCGCCGAGACGCTTGGCAAGACCTACGATGTGGTGTTGATCGACACAGCGGCAGGATTGAGCAAGGAGACGACAGTGCCGCTCGAACTCGCTGATGGTGTGGTTCTCGTGACGACGCCGGATCACGTCTCGCTGACTGACACCGGCAAAACGGGGACGATTGCGGAGCTTGTCGACAGCGAGATTCTCGGTGCACTGCTCGTGCGCGCAACCGAGGAGACCCCGATCGCCAAGATCGACGAGGAGTTCGAGTTTCCGATTCTCGGTGGGATTCCGAGTGATTTCGATGCTGCAGGCGACGAACCCCTTGTCAACACGAGCCCCGAGAGCGCACCAGCAGCCGCATTCCAGGAGCTCGTCGACGAACTCGAACCTGTTTTCTTCGAAGGAAAAAGCGGAGCGGAGGTCGAACTCGTCCCGAAAGAGTGGATCGACTCGTAATCTAATTCATTTGAGATACTTGCCGACGACAGGGCAGTAACTGCCCTATCACATGGTACTCGGCCATCACGACGATTGGAAATATCTCAAGCAGGATACCAAGATCAATGCGGATGATTCACACTGATCTGCACTGCCAATACCTGTAGTTGGTAATACGGTTTCTTTATTCAGGAATTCAAGTGGAAACAAATCGTTGCGGCGTTGACCGTATAAATTTGTAATACAAGGATTGAAGTATTACTGCCAACTACTCATTACACATGGGCGAAACAGAAGAGGGGACGACCGTCACCGTCACGAGCAAGGGACAGGCGACGATTCCCAAAGAGTTTCGTGATAAACTCCACATCGACACACCGGGTCGAGTCCGGTTCGTTGAGAACGATCAGGGGGAGGTTGTAATCCGGCCAATTAAACGCCCATCTGAACTTCGGGGGGCACTTGCATCCACAGATGACGACCAAGACAAGTCGGCCACGGAACTGCTCCGTGAAGAGCGGGAACGAGACAAAAACAAGACCGAAAAGCTGCCCCCGGAATAACATCCATGACGGTTGTCTTCGATGCTGAGGCGCTGCTCGCCTTTTCATTCGACGAACCGGGAGCAGGCGAGGTTGAACGCTGGCTCGATCTCGTCTACGACGGAGAACGTGACGGATACGTTTCCACCATCAACCTTGCAGAATTTCGCTACATAGCCAGCCGAAAAGCATCCGTAGAGAAGGCCGACGCCCATATTGACGATCTCCGAGATATGGGTGTCACCGAGTACAACATCGATACTCTCTGGAAGGATGCGTCAGCGTTGAAAGCCACGTACAGCCCAGCTATCGGAGATGCGTACGCCCTCGCTGTTGCCAAAGAGCTTGACAGCGACACTGAGCGGGAAGTCATCCTGCTTGTTGGTGCTGATGAGGACTACGACATATTTGAGGACACAGGTGAATTTGCACACCTCATCGAACGGTTCCGGGACGAAACAGACTGATGTCAGCCTGCCTATTCCAGACGAAGCCAGTTTAGCTGGTCTGTTTTCTGAGATTTTCGAGGAACTCGCCGAACACACGCTGACAGTCCCCACAGAGCGTGTAGTTCGCGTACGCTGGGAGGGTGTTACCAACCCGGCGGTACAGTTCGACACCAAGAACTTCCTTGCAGTTGCCGCCACAGAAACTGCACTCCTCGGCGACTTCCCGGTAGCCGTCGCCAATCGATGCCTCCTTCGAGACGGGTGGTTTCTCGTGTTCGTTCCAGGCATCGAGCAGTTCGACGAGTTCACTCGCACAGTCCGGGCAAACCGTCAGTCCGCCGTCGTCCGGAACCGACGCCGGCAGCTCGACACCACTGGCTGGATAGAGCTGCACTGCGAGCAGTCGTTCGCTCAGCTTGCAGTCACAGAACGTACACGATAGCTCGGCAGCCGCGGCCGCAGTCGGTGTTTGCTGGATCTCGCTGCTCATACCAGAGCTCATGATGTGGCCCCTCAAAGAACTGCGTCAGACGGGCGGCAGCCGTCCGTCTGCAGCCACTGCGCAGCTAACTGCTATCCTTGATAAAACGAAGACGGTATGAACCTGCTCATCTAGTAGCCAAATTATGAGCCAGAGCGATGAGGCGAAAGCCCTCGAACACGAAAATGCGATGCAAGATGTCATTGCTGTCGATGCTGACGACAACGAGCAGGGAACGGTCAACAGACTGGATGCACACACCGGCGACGGCATCCGACATCGAGCGTTCACGACACTGCTTTTCGACGAGGATGGTCGTATTCTACTGGCCCAACGCGCTCCCGACAAACGCCTGTGGGATACCCACTGGGACGGCACCGTCGCCTCGCACCCAGTCGAAGGGGAGACGCAGGTTGAGGCGGCGACGAAACGACTCGAAGAAGAGCTCGGAATCTCGCCGGATCAGTACGACGATCTTCGCGTGACCGACCGGTTCGAGTACAAGCGCTACTACCACAACGCGGGTGTCGAACACGAGGTCTGTGCGGTCCTCCAGGCGACGCTTACGGATACGAGTCTCGACCCCGATCCCGAAGAGGTCGGTGGTGTCATGTGGGTTCCCTACGAGCGACTGTACGAGAACCCGCGCTGGTACCGCCAGCTCCGCCTCTGTCCGTGGTTCGAGATCGCGATGCGGCGTGATTTCGACGACGTGTAACTGTTCAGGATTGCGTCATCTCTTTCGAGGCAGTCGCAGTCGATTCCCAGGATGGTGGCACGATCCGCCGGAGATCCGGATGTCCGAGGTGGTTGCGTGCTCGCTTTCCTAACTCAGCAACGGCGTCTGCGTCGGCAATCTCGTCACGAACTGCCTGCCACTCGCTGTGTCTTACGCGCACTGTCGCCGGAACAATCTCGACGCCGATAATCTTCGCGAGCGATAACCGATGGAGTCCAGCACCTTTCTTCGCCAGCTTCCCGTCACGGTAGATATTCACCCCAATCTCCTGTAGGAGGGGGTGTGGTGCGTCAGTGTTCTGCTGGTAGACTGCCGCTGGATTCTCCGATAGCAGTTCGCGCTGGGATCTGTACCCCTGTTCTGTGATCTGCCGATGGAGTTTGTCGATCGAATCGAAGTAGGCTTCGAGTTCTTCCTCTGTTGTGCAGCGCCAGTACGGATCGCCAGCTTCGAGTCGTTCACTGTAGCTCTGGTAAAGCGGTGTCTCCGCCCACTCGGCACCCGCTGTGAATCGCTGCCGAAAGGATTCGTGGACTGGGTGGTTCTCGAACAGACCGGCCGGTCTGTCCCAGTCGCCGTCAGCGACGAGTCCGAACGCGCTCGGCCCAGAGCCGTGATAGAACTCGATCTCGTCCGGATCGACCCACACTGGTCGTGCTGGGTTCGCGTCACTTCTGTCCGCCAGTAGCTTCGCTTTCGTGCCGTAGTAGCCCGTAACGACAGCGAGCGGGACGAACGGAGCGATGCGCTCTCTGGTTTTGTGAGTGAGATACTGCTTGGCGATTCCGAGAAACGACCGCGGACCCTCCGCTCGTAACAGGTCGTAGCCACGCTCAATCGGTTCTCTCATCGAAACACTGTCTGTACGACCGCCTTGCAAATAATGGTGCGAGCGTAGGACAGTCACAGCTGTCAGGGAAAGCAGCCAAACCGATCAGGAATCGCTGGAACCATCCTTCTCCGCTCTCGGGAGTCGGATCTTGACCGTACAGCCATCGTCGTTCTCGAACGTGACTGTCCCACCGGCACGTTCGACAACCCAGTTGACCAGCCAGAGCCCGACACCGCTTGAGTGCTGGAGGGCTGTCTCCTCGCCCGAGAGAATCGTCTGTAGCTCCTGTTGTTCGAGTCCCGGACCGTTGTCACTGACTTCGATCACCACCTGCCGTTCGTCGCTTTCGTCGTCGTTTACCCGAACCAGTACCGACGGCTCGTCGCTGTCGTTGTGCTCAATGCCGTTCGATACCAGCTCCTCGAAGACGGCGACGAGTGAACTCCCACCAGCGACGACAAGCTGGTCGGGAAGCTCGATCTGCACTCCCCCACCAGCAGGTGAGAGGCCACCCGTCGCGCGTTCCTCACGAAGCTCTGTGGCGATGTCGATCGTTGACCCTTCTTCGGCGTCGAGCATCCGCGAGAGTCGGCCGAGTTTGTCGCTCCGGGCGACGATCCCGTCGACAGCGTCGGTTGCCTTTCCGAGATACGCTTTTGACTCCGGGCTGTCGATGCCGGTCTGTGCAAGCTCGATGTTTCCCCGGACGAGGTTGAGCTCGTTGCGGATATTGTGTCGAAGGAGTCGGTTGAGCACGTCCAGTCGTTGCTCGCGCTGTCTGCGTTCTGTGATGTCACGAAGACTTAACACCCTTCCTGACACCGTTCCGTATCCCCGAGAGAGGCGCGAGACACGCACGTCGTAGTACCGGATCTTCCCGTCGCGTTCGAGTTCGACCTGTGCCTGCTCGGCTGCCTCGCCGACTGTTTCTGCGAGTGCTGGCGAGAGTGTTTCGAGTTTGTGGCCGAGGCAGTTGTGTACTGGCTCACCGAGGATTCGCTCGCCGGCAGGGTTGCAGTCGACGATCCGGTCAGTGTCGTCGAGGATGATCATCGCATCGTCGAGCTCCGTGAGCGCGGCTTCCCGGCCGAGTTCCCGGGTCGCGGGTGCAACGCCAAGGAGCTCTGTCTCCAGCACCGCAACAGCGAGCACCACGCCTGCGAGCACGTAGCCGATCCCACTCGGATCCAGCCCTGGGGCGAGCAGTTCGAAGCTGTACATCGCGTTAGTTCCCATCGGAACGATCACTGCCACCAGCAGTGCCACCCCTTGCCACTGATACAGTCGGTTGGTTCGCAACAACATCCGAACCAGCAACACTGCGCCGCCAGCGAGCAGCAGATACGAGTAAACCTGATGAGCCCAAAAGGCGAGTCCGAACTCGACTGCGAGCGTATCGAACGCGCCGTAACTGACCAGTTCCTCACCGGCGTAGACGAGCTGGTGGCTGTCGTTCGTCCAGACCAGCGACCAGAAAAGCAGTGGTTCGACCAACAGCAAAGCACCCAAATTACGAGTAATTCGGCGACGACTGCCGGTGTATTCGAGCACGAACAGAAACCAGGCCAGCGGCAACAGTGCAGAAAGCGAGAGAGCCAACGCGGTCCAGAGTATCATCAGCTCCATCCCTGTCTGTGCGACCTGCAACCCCTCGGCGATCGTCCAGACGCTCGCGCCTGCGGCAAACACGACGAGTGGTTTTGCACCCGGCCTGTCGCGGTACCACAGTCCGACACCTGCCGTACAGATCCCGACCACGCCCGCAAGAAAAATGAGTGGAAAATACAGCGACTCGGTCATCAACAGTTACTGGATGTTACAGGCTCGCAATGATAAGGTAACCGCAACCAGTATACTGATTGAAATGTTTTCTGACCGTCACTCCGAGCTGGGTGACTGTGTCGCAACAGCGGCCCAGACTGCGGTCAGCCCGAGAATGATCGCGGGAATCATCGGAAAGACCAGATACGCCTGCCGCATCGAGAACCCAAGCGAGGAGATGAAGCCGCTCATCTGTGGAATAAACAGGATCACAGCCGGGATGACGAGAAAACAGGTGATGACGACACAGACAAGCAGCCAGCCTCGCCAGTCAATCTCCTCGGCTGCCTCGACGTGCGTCGGTCGGCCGGTCTGCCTCTCGGTCACTTTCCCGTCGGGCAGTGGTGACTCATTCTCCGTGCTCCCGTCGTCGATCGGCTGGGTTGGCGGATCTGTCTCGCTTTTTTGACTCTCTGTCGTTTGCTCCCTGTGATCGGTCGGCATTCGAGTTATTCGGCCTTAGGACTACTTTGCCAAAGCCTTCACGTTCTTCGAGCAGTCTGTGACCCTCGGCGGTCTGGCTCATCGACAGTACCGCCCGGATTCGTGGCTCGAAGGTACCATCCCAGACGAGTGAGAGGACATCATCGACCTCGCCAGGTGTCCCCATAGTTGAGCCGATCACAGAGAGCTGGTTCCAGAAAATCCGGTTCAGGTTGGTCTCTGGTGTCGGCCCCGTTGTTGCTCCACAGGTGACGAGACGACCGCCCTTTGCGAGAGTTTTGAGTGACTGCTGGTGTGTCTCCGCCCCGATGTGGTCGACGACCATATCGACACCGCGCCCGTCTGTCGCCTCACGGATCGCCCTGTCGAACTGCGTGTTCTCGTAGTTGATCGTGTGGTCCGCGCCGATTTCGCGGGCGTATTCGAGCTTTTCGTCGGTGCTCGCCGTTGCGTACACTGTCGCGCCGACGTAGTCGGCAATCTGGACTGCGGCGTGGCCAACGCCACCGCTCGCGCCGAGGACGAGCACTGACTCGCTGGGGCCGAGCTCCCCGCGTGTAAGAAGCATCCGCCAAGCAGTCTGAAAGACCAGCGGGGCAGCTGCGGCCGTCTCCCAGTCGACGTGCTCCGGCACCGGAACCAGATTTGTTTCGGGCACGACCGCCTGCTCGGCGTGGACACCACGGATGTGTTCGCCAATCAGGTGAAAGTCGACGCACATCGTCGGCTCACCCTGCCGACAGAACTCACAGTCACCACAGCTGACGCCGGCAGAGACTGCGACCCGGTCGCCGACCTCGAAGCGAGTAACATCCTCACCGACCTCCGTGACGACACCGGCACCATCGCTGCCGGGAATGTGAGGGAGATCGAGATCCAGTCCCGGCAGCCCGCGTCGCGTCCAGATATCGAGGTGGTTCAGCGCTGCTGCCCTGATGTCGACGCGTACCTCGAATGGGCCGACAGCCAGGTCCGGATACTCGCCGTACTCGATGACATCCCGCTTTCCGTGGGCGGCGAACTGCACAGCCTGCATATCCGGACTGACATCGACCACGATTAAAATGGTACTGATCCAGACAGTGAACAGAACCGTTCTAGACTACTGAATGTCGCCAGCTTCGACCAGTTCTCTTCGTGACAATTGGATAACTATTTTATCGAAACGTAGCGACCATACAGTGAGGAGATCTGATCATGTATGATACCATCCTTGTGGGAACAGACGGAAGTGAATCAGCTGACAATGCCGTCGCAACTGCGCTTACCCTCGCGGAACAACACGGGGCTGAACTACACCCAATTACTGTCGTCAACACACGACGGTACGGCGAACCCGCGTTGAGTAGTTCGGAGCTAGTTCTCACCGAACTGGAGGATCGAGGGAACCAACAGCTCGGCGAGATTCACGAAGCGGCAGAGAAACGAGAGATTGCTATCAGCACGAGCTGTTTCCACGGTGATCCGAGTGAGGAGATTATTCAGTATGCGGACGAACACGACTGTGATCTCATTGTTCTGGGATACCAGGGACACACTCATAAAGTGACAGTCGGCAGCACTGCAGATCGTGTCATCCACAGCACAGAGCGACCAGTCCTCCTCGTGTAAACGACATCCAGTGTGAAATTCCGAAACACAGTACAGATCCCCAAAATTTTGCATATCTCACATTTCATGTGCCGGTGGGGACACGAGGGACTCGCACACGTGCTTCTGTGTCTCGTTAAATCTCTGCGTCGTCCCTTCAGCGTTCCTACGACAGGGTCCCACTCATACTGATTGTTGTGACTCTTTACCGCCAGCTTGTGACAGAACAACCGGTAAAACGCATAAAAATCCGGTATTTCTTGCGTGAGACAGAAAATAATCAGAACAATCAGTATTAGTGTTGGTAGTTTCAGGGATGATAACCCGGGCGAGGTGGTTATATACAGTGTTGCAGAACAGTTCTGTATGGGTGGGTCGGTTCGAGTGCTCTACGTCGACGGTGACGACGCGTTCCGCGAGGAGACAGCGTCGGCTGTCGAACGAGCGAACGACCGGCTCCGGATCGAAACCGCCTCAACTGCGACCACTGGCATCGACCGACTCACGACAGAGAGCTTCGACTGTGTACTCGCCGCGTACGAACTGACAGATGAAACCGGTCTCGACCTGCTTGACCGGGTGCGGACAGCGCAGCCGGCGATTCCGTTTGTGCTGCTGGCCGGCAGCGGCTCCGAACAGCTCGCAAGCGACGCAATCGCCGCTGGTGTCACTGACTATATCCCAAAAAAGCGGGTCGAAGAACAGCCAGTCCAGCTGTCGACGCGCATTCTTGATGTCTTCAACCGGCGTGTTCATCGCAATGCCGAAACGGACCATCTCTGCAAGGCGATTGACAAGGCTCACACACCGCTCGTTCTGACCGATCCCACCAGCGAAGACAATCCGCTGGTGTACGTCAACGAGGCGTTCGAAGCGATGACTGGCTACAGTGAAGCCGAACTCGTCGGGCGGAACTGTCGACTGCTCCAGGGTGAGAAGACGAACCCCGAGACTGTTGCTGAACTCAGGACCGCAATCGACGAGGAGAAACCCGTGACTGTCGAGATGCGGAACTACCGGAACGATGGAACGATGTTCTGGAACCAGCTGACCGTCGTCCCGGTCTACGACGCCGACGGCGAACTCGTCCGGTATCTCGGAACACAGCAGGATATCACCGAACGGAAACAGCGAGCACAGGAGCTGAAACAGTACGAGCGACTGGTAGATAATCTTCCTGTTGGCGTCGTTCGCACCACACCAGGTTCGGAGGGCGCTGTCAGGCTGGTCAACGAGGCGATGGTCGAGCTGTTCGATGCGCCATCGAAGACAGCGATCCGGGAGTCGTCTGTGGCGGAACTGTACGCCGATCCAGCAGACCGCGCCCGATTCAGCGATCGTCTCGAAGCCGAGGGCGTGATCAGAAACGAGGAACTCCGGATGGAGACGTTCGAGGGTGAGCAGATCTGGTGTGCTGTCTCGGCCGTTGCTGTGTCACAAAACGACGAGACAATCTTCGAGATTGCAATCCAGGATATCACCGAACGAAAGCGATACGAACACGACCTCAGCCTGTTCAAACAGGCGGTCGAACAGGCAGGGAACTCGGTGCTCATTACCGCACGTGACGGCACAATCGAGTACGTCAACCCCGCATTCGAGCGAACGACCGGCTACGACGCCGAGGAGGTGATTGGAAAAACGCCACGTGTCCTGAAATCAGAGAAACACGACGAGGAGTTTTACGCGGATCTCTGGGAGACGATTCTTGCCGGTGAGATCTGGGAGGGGGAGCTGATCAACCGACGCAAGTCGGGCCAGCTCTATCACGTCTCGCATATGATCGCTCCGATCACCGACGAGAGCGGCGATATTTCACATTTCGTCGGCATCCAGTCTGACATCACAGACCAGAAACTCCGCGAGAAGCGTCTTTCCGAACTCACTCGCATCCTTCGACACAACTTGCGTAACCGTGTGACAGCGCTGAAAGGCCACGCAGAAACCCTAGAGGATGCCGTTCCTGAGGAGAGACAGCCAAATCTCTCCTATATTCTTGCTCAGGCCGACGAGCTTGCATCGACGAGTGAGAAGGCGACGAAGATCAGAAAGCTTCTCGACCGAGAGCTCGGCACTGACGGGCGCTGTGATATTCAGGCGGTTCTTGCGGATCTCGAAACCGAGTTACAGCGTTCGTACCCAGAGGCCGATCTCACGATCGAATCTGAATCAGCCGACGTCGGCATCGATTCAGAGACCTGCCGGTCACTCATTCGTGAACTGGTCGATAATGCGGTCGTTCACAACGACCGTGAGACTCCCGAAGTGACCGTAAAAAGCTCCGGTACGGAGAACGGACAGATACAGATCAGCGTCGCCGACAACGGGCCGGGGATCCCTGCTCAGGAGCGGATGGCGGTAACAGTCGACCCCGAAAGTCCACTCGAACACGGCAGCGGGATCGGGCTCTCTCACGTCCACATGCTCGTCACTGAATACGGCGGTGATATCCAGATCACGGAGAATGAGCCTCGGGGAACTGTTGTCGCCTTTTCGCTCCCTCGTGCTGAGTAGCCCGTCGTCGAAGACCAACCCAGTTTTCACCCACCGGCACCCACAGAGCAGTAATGGACGAGACGCTGGAAACACAGATCAAAGAGAAAGCAGAGGTAAACGCACTGTTCAACGCGATCAAACACGAAAGCGACGCGCAGGTCGGTGCGATCATGGGGCCACTGATGGGCGAAAATCCCGACTTTCGCGAGTATGGTGACGAAATCCCGGGTATTATCGCACCAGTGATCGAGCGAATCAACGGGATGAGTCACGAGGAGCGTCGTGAACGGCTCGGCGAACTTGCGCCCGAACAGCTCGCCGAACTCGACGAAGAGGAGGAAGACGACGACCAACTGCTGCCAGATCTCTCGAATGTCGAGGAATACGAGGAGGTTCGGATGCGTGTTGCACCGAACCCCAACGGGCCGTGGCACATTGGCCACGCCCGGATGGCCGCCGTCGTTGGATCTTACAAGGAGCTGTACGACGGCACCTTCGTCTGCCGGTTCGACGACACCGACCCCGAGACGAAGCGACCGGATCTCGACGCCTACGACGAGATTCTCGACGCGATCGAGTATCTCGGTTTCGAGCCGGACGAGGTGTTGCTGGCCAGTGATCGGCTGGAGACGTATTAT
>SL_4KL_010_BRINEDRAFT_10000682_pt1 | contig 17828 bp, 18 predicted proteins | sample SodLak_010_BRINE_2_FD_10664 | JGI IMG/M metagenome (IMG submission 10664)
GCCGACAGCTCGTCCCAGGTTTTCGTTAGCTCCTCACTAACGCCGAGCGACCGAACCAACGGCAGCCAGTCGCCGATTTCACACGTCTCGTCGGTCTGTTGGTGTTCGACGAGGAGGGTTTCAAGCGCCGTCTTGACGGTCTCAGTGCGTTCGACCACGAGTAACTCGCCGCGGTCGGCGTCCTGGACGACTTCACCGTCAGCGACAGCCGCCGCTAACTCCTCGAAGGCTTCGACCGAGATATCGTGCCAGACGTAGGTGTATTTCGGATGAAGCGGACAGTCGTAGGCTGTGGCCCACTCGATAGCCTCCTCGGCGGTAGGCGATTCGAGATCGATGTGTGGATCATCTCGATAGGCCTGGACATCCGCGCCGGCGGCCTCGAACGAACTCCTGGACCCACCATTCGGGCGCGTACGACGCCGGCGCGAGGGGGTGGTTGTTCTCGACGAACTCGCCGTAGTTGACGAGGTATTCGCCGATGTCCAGAATCTTTTCGACGCCGTTTCGGAGCTCACGAGCCTCTTCAGGATCGTCGATCCGTCGAACCTCGCCGGTCGCCAGGCGGACGGTCGGGCCTTCGATGGAGTCGACCGGAATCACGCCGGCGGCTTTGCCCGGTCGTTCGGTTTTGATTTGGGTGCCTGTGGCNAGAAAGTCGTCGATAATGTGCATCGTCGCCGGATGGACGCCGGCGGTCGCAAAGCCGAGATTCCGCGAGCGACCGTATCGGAGCCGAAAGCCGCCGGATTCGGAGGGATGCCCGAAAACGGGACGACCCGCAATCAGATCGAGGAGATATTTCGATTTTGGTTTGGCTCGTGGTGGCCCGGCTGGTTCCTCATTGCTCTCGGCGTCTGTGTCGTCGGATTCGGCTTGTTCTGCATCGTCGTCGCTTTCGTCGTCGCGTTCGGTGGCGTCGGACTCGCTTGTGTCTTTGTCGCCCTCGATCGTGCCGTCGATCAGGTCCTGGAGCCATGGCCAGTCGACCTCGTCGAGCTGGCGGGTGTACCGCTGGATTTTGGGCGCTTTCAGCGCGATTCCTTCGGCCATCACCAGACACATCCCGCCGCGCGAGGAGTTGGTGTCGACCCGATCCAGATCACGGTAGCCCGAGACTTCCAGATCGCCCGTCGCCTCACCGTCGAGCATAATCGGCATGTTGGTCGCAATAAATCGGGTCTCTTTGTCCTCCGGGGAGTACTGGAGACCAGTATCCTTGTCGTACAGATTGATTTCCTCGACGTAGCGTTCGATCTCGTCGTCGCGTCCCTTGTACTCCGCGAGGTCCAGGATACTCCGGGTGTAGTCGGCGACTAACACCGACAGTGCCTGGGCGGTCCCGCCCGCCGAGCGGATCGGTCCCGCGTAGTAGACGTTGACGAACTGGGTGCCGTCGTCGTTGTCCAACAGCTCGACGCGGTCGATCCCCTCAATTGGCGCGGCAACCACACCCTCGGTCAGCAGCGCGACGGCAGTTCGGACTGCGCCCTCGATTTTGCCGGCCTTGCTGTCGTACTCTCCGACGCGGCCCTCCGCGAAATCCTTGGCGAGTTCCAGGGCAGCCTCCTCGCGGGACATCTGGCCTTCCAACTCGCGAACGCGTTCGGCAACGTCCGGAATACCCAGAATGTTCTCGACGCGGTCGGCCATATCCTGGGCGATCGGAATCTCGACTTCGGGTTCTGGATCTTTGCCCTGGCCTTTCGCTCGCTGGGCGACCGCCATCGCCTCGTCGAGTCGGGTTTCGATCCGATCGAAATACTGCTCGTCGTCGGCCCGCATCGGCGTGCGGTTCCCGCCTGCTTCTTCGTCGCCTTCTGGAGGGTCGTCGCTCGTCTCGCTCACAGCCAGAGATCCAGCTCGGTTTCCTCGTCTCGCTCGCGGGTCAGTGGCTGTTCGAACGCCCGGAAGTACAACTCGCCCGCAAAAACGGTGCCGGCGTTGATGTGTCCCGCAAGTGCCTGGCCGCTAGCCCGCGACAGTACGGCATGCGTATGGGCGAACAGCTCGCCGTCAAGTAGGCTGACGTTACCGACACAGGCGGCGACCTCCAGCGGTTCGTCGAACGTCACCGACTGATACTCTTTGTCATCCTGGTCGTAAAACCAGATTTCGCAATCCTCGACCGAGCCGATGGCAGTAAACCAACCCGCCTCGGTACCGACCTCAGCCGCGAGCGTTTCGATCTCCTCGCGCCAGTCAGCCCCGGTTTCGAGTCGCGCGACGTACTCACCAGTGACAGTGACCTCACGATAGTTCATAGAACTCTCATTGTCACAGCGACTCAAAAAGGTTCAGTTCGCGCTACTGAGTCCGGCTTCAAGCGCAGCACTCGCCGCCAGCACCGTCTCGTCGCCGTATCGTCGACCCACGACCTGGAGTCCAACCGGCCGCCCCTCGGTGGTCAGACCGACCGGCACCGACGCCGCCGGATGGCCAGTAACGTTGAACGGCCACGTCAGCACATCGCCCCAGCCAACCGCATCCGAGGCGGCTTCGCGGGCGAACCCACTGCAGGCCAGCGTGGGCGTGACGAGAATATCCGCTGACTCAAAAACCGACTGGACAGCGTCGTAGAGTCGCGTGCGGACGACCCCCGAACGTTCGAGATCGCCCACAGTATGCTCCTGGCCGGCTTCAACCATCGCTAGTAGGCTTTGGCTAACCTCGTCTGGATGGGCTCTGAGATCGACACCCGTTGATGTGGCCATCGTTTCGACTGCACCAGCCATCGCGGTGGTGAACGTGATCTCGACTGCCTCCGAGAGCTCAGCCATCGGACAGTCGTGGCCGATTTCGATCTCCTCGACCGTTGCGCCGGCAGCCTCGAATGCCGGCAGTGCGTCTTCGATGGCCTTCTGGACTGCCGGCTCGACATCGAAGACGTCCAGCGCAGGGCTGTAGGCGATTGTGTAGTCGCTGATTGGTCGGCCGACTGCCGACCGAAAGTCGATGTCGACGGGGACGCTTCCTGGATCACCCGAATGCGGCCCCGCCAGTACGTCCAACATGAGCGCGCCGTCTTCGACTGTTCGACTCAGAGGTCCGCACGCGGTGTGGTGTCGCTTCGCGCCGAAACCGTTGGGCCGCGAATCGTTCGGCACCAGCCCGAATGAGGGTTTCATACCGAAAATCCCACAGCAGGCGGCGGGAATCCGGATCGAGCCACCCGCATCGCTGCCGGTAGCGAGAGCGGTCATTCCTGCGCCGACAGCCGCAGCGCTGCCGCCCGAGGAGCCACCGGCATTGAGCGAGCGGTCGACTGGCGAGGCTGTCGAGCCGACGAGTTTGTTGGTAGTAACGCCTGCGTGACCCAACTCAGGGGTGTTGGTCTTGCCGAGGGCGATGGCTCCGGCGGCTTCCAGACGTTTGACGATCACGGCGGTCCTAGAGGCCTGGTAGTCGGCAAATACTTTTGAGCCGAAGGTGTGTCGGACGCCGGCTTTCATCGCCCCCAAGTCCTTGAGCGCGATGGGCACCCCGTGGAGCACGCCGAGTGGTTCGCCCCGATCGACTGCAGCGTCGGCCTTGCGGGCAGCCTCGCGTGCCGACTCGTCGATAACCGTAATATACGCGTTGAGTTCGCCGTTTTTTGCATCGATTCGATCGAGATAGGCATCGACAGCCGCAGTTGCGGAGAGATCTCCCTGTCGAATCTGGTCGGCCAGCCACGTTGCGGGCTGTTCGCACAAATCGGTCACGCGGCCTGAGAGGGTCGCTGTTGCGAAAAACCCGGCGCTGGCCGAAACGTATCTGCCCGTCGGCCGCGTAGATAGCTGTATGGCCGACCACGACACCGCAGCCGACGAGCACACAACTGTAGACGATATGAAACCCCCAGCCGACACCGACCGAACGACCATCCGGGCAGGTCGCAACTTCGAGCAAACCTACCGGCTCGATGCGAGCGAAGCTGGTGCGTTTCTGATCGCGCTCGGCGAACAGCTTCAGGACGGCGACGAACTCACGCTGTCGGACGACGAGTGGGAACTCCCCTTCGCGTTCGGCGAGCCAGTTGAGCTAGAGATCGACTACGAGGGGATGGACGATCCCGAGTTGGAGATCGAACTCGAACTTCCGGGTCGGACCGACGAGACAGCTCCACGTGTCGAGTGAGCTCGACGGCTGTGGAAACGCTTATGCGCGCGCCTCGGCAAGCCGACACCGTACAATGACGGTTCGACTCACAGACTTCTACGCAGACTGGTGTGGCCCGTGTAAGACCCAGGACCCGATCATCGAAGAGCTCGAAGCTGACTACGACGATGTCGAGTTCGCCAAGGTCGACGTCGACGAACAACAGGATGTCGCCAACGAGTACCAGGTGCGCTCGCTGCCGACGCTGGTGATCGAAAACGACGACGGCATCGTCGACCGGTTCGTTGGCGTCACCCAGCGTGCGGATCTCGAGGCTGCGCTCGACGAAGCCGGAGCCTAACGACCGTTTTCCGCTCTTTTCGTTCTCGGAACGCTTAAACAGCGACGCCCACAACGAGCGTGCATGCCAAGCAACGAGAACGCCACCGAACGCACCCTCAACAAACAGATCTGCATGCGGTGTAACGCCCGCAACTCCCCGCGCGCAAACAGCTGCCGGAAATGCGGCTACTCGCGACTTCGCCCGAAAGCCAAAGAACGCCGCGCAGCCTAACTCTCGGCTTCTTTCTGTTGTCGACCGCTCTTTTGTAGCCGCTGCGTTGGCCTCTCAACTGTCGTTTTTGTTAGTCGGTGGCTACTCGATCGCTGCTACTCGGGATATTTCGGCTTGCGTCGCTCGGCACGTTCGAGCGCGCGCTCGATAACAGCCCGAACCGTCTCGTCGTCAATCTCGGCGTCGAACGGATTGCCATGTCCTGGATACATCGCTGAAACCGACTTGGGCAGTCGCTGGAGAATTGCTTCGAGGCTCTGGATGAGTCGTTCGCGAGATTGGCCCGGTCGGTCGGTACGGCCGAAACTACCGTCGTCGAACGCACCGTCGTTGTAGACGACGACATCGCCGCTGAACAGTGCTGACTGACTGATAAGTGAGACGTGATCGTCGGCGTGACCAGGCGTGTAGACGACCTCGAAAACGTCGTCGCCCATCTGGACCGTCTCTCCATCGTCGAGGCTGTGAGTGCGGTGTGGATGATCGGCGTAGGCGTACAGGTCGGGATCGAACGCCGAGCGGACGGCATCGAGTTCGGCGACGTGGTCACCGTGTTGGTGTGTGAGGACGACCTGGTCGAGATGATCCACGTGGTCGGCTATCACGCGCTCGACGCCTGGCATCGCTCCGGCGTCGACGAGCGTCGTCTGCTCGCCGGCTATGAGATACGCGTTGCAGGTAAATACGTCCGCGTCTGCGGTGACGGTGATCGGCTCCATACTGGATCGAAGAGGGCGACCATAAAAAGTACCTGGCTGTGGGTGGATTTTTGTGTGCGGCTGCTGTACCATACACTGTATGGGCTTTGGAAGCTATGATGAGTCTGAACAGGAGAATCAGAACTTCGATACCGACTTCGAAGACGACGAGGGTCACGACACCGAGGAGAACGCACACTCGGGGTCGGTCGATTTCGATATCGGCGCGTCGAACGACGAGCTACTGGACAGGCTCCAGGAGATGAAAGAGTCCGACGATCCCGACGCTGAGACGTAGCTGACTGGCCGAATGGAACCCAAACCCGGCTCCCGCATCCTCGGCATTGCGGCCTCCGACGGCCCCGACCGCAGCCAGCTCGGTGGGGCTGTCGTCCGGGCGGACCGCGTTGTTGACGACCTCGTTTTTTCGCAGTGCACCACCGGTGGCAGCGACGCAACCGACGCCTACTGTCGGCTCTGGGATCGACTCGGCCGTGCCGATGTCCAGTGGCTCATGCTCACAGGCATCGCACCCGCGTGGTTCAATATTGTCGATCTCCCAACACTCGCCGACCACACCGACCGGCCCGTCCTGTCGGTTTCGTTCGAGGCCAGCGACGGACTGGCCGAACCGCTTCGGGCGGCTTTCGACGGTGAGCTCCTGGAGTGGCGACTCGAAACCTACCGTCGGCAGCCCGACCGCCACCCAGTCGATCTCGGCGGACAAACGGTGTACGTGCGGGCTGTCGGTCTGTCGGACGGTGCGGCTGCCGAACTCCTTAGAGCGTTCACGCCCGAGGGAGACAGCCACCCCGAACCGCTTCGCGTTGCTCGACTCGCTGCCCGCGCCGGCCGCCAGCAGTTCCGGGATAGCGAAAAGGGCGAGAATTAAGCGGGTACCACCCCCCTATTTCGTATGGAGCAGTCCGATGGCCGCTGCGTGAACGACTGTACGCGCTGTCCCGAACTCGTCGAGTCTCGAAGCCGGATCGTCAACGGCGTCGGCCCTGCGGATGCCGACCTCATGTTCGTCGGTGAGGGGCCCGGCAAAAACGAAGACGACCAGGGCGAACCGTTCGTCGGCCGGTCGGGCAGCGTCTTAGACGAGGCACTTGGCGAGGCTGGGTTGCTGCGCGAGGAGGTCCGAATTACCAACTGCGTGCGCTGTCGGCCGCCCGAGAACCGCGATCCGACAACCGAGGAACTCGGCAACTGTCGCGGCTATTTACACAGCGAGATCAGCGCGGTCGATCCCACGCTCGTCATCACGCTCGGAAAGGTGCCGAGCCAACACCTGCTGGATCGATCGGTCGCGATTACGAAAGAGGCCGGCACCATCGTCGAAACACGGTTTGGTGACCGTGCCCAGCGACTCCTGTTGTCCGTTCACCCCGCGGCCACGCTGTACGACCGAAGCCAACGGGAGACGTTTTTCGAGACGATAGCCGAGGCCGTCGATATCGCGGAGGTCGGCGAGGGCGGGGACGGAAACGGTCAATCGAGGCTCGGCGAGTTTTACTAGGGGCTGGCAGGCGAAACACCAAAGTCGTCTGCCTATCGTGTGTGGTGTATGCCAACAAAAACCAAACAGACGGTCGAAGAGTTGATGTCCGAACCGATCATCACCGTTTCGCCCGATATAAGCGTCAAACAGGCAGCCATGAAAATGCGGGATCGGGAGATCAACGCGCTGTTCGTTCCTGGGACAGAGGCCGGCATCGTCACCAGTTCGGATATCGTCGCTGCGGTCGCCGAGGCCGCCGATACGGCGGAAGTAACAGTCGGAGAGGTTATGACCTCGCCGGTCGAGCGCGTTCCGCGGTCGCTGCCACTCGGGGAGGCCGCGGCGATGATGACTACCTTTGATATTAAACACCTGCCGGTGGTCGACGAGGACAACGACTACGTCGGCATCATCTCATCGACCGATATTACGATGGTTCTCGCCTGAGGAGCGCTGTCGTCCGCAGCCTCAGAGCGGTGGCAGCCCGTAGGTGTCCCGCACCGTCTGGGCGAGCATCCCCTCTTTTTTGAACACAATATAAATCAAGACGAACTCCTCGTCGACCGGGTTCATTACGAAGACAGCCCGGTCGTCGCTGTCGTCGCGTTCGGCCTCAACGCGCTGGATGAGGGGTTCGAGCGGTGTCGCCCCGGTTCGGAACTCCTCGAAGAGATCCCGTGGGGGTCGCTGTTTGGCGAACGTGTAGACGACGCCGTTCGGTTCGTTGCCGGTAGAGTAGGTCGTCCTGGAGTTCATCGCATCGCCGGCCGTCTGGGCGTCGTACCAGGTTTCCTGGGCGACTTCGAAGAGCCCGCTGACGCCATCGGCGTACTGAATCCAGGTTCGCTCGTCGATTTTACAGTCGACGAAGTGGGCTTTGCTTTCGTCCCACGCGAGGCTCGCCGAGACAATGTAGCCCGGTTTCAGTTCGCGGACGGTCTCGCCGGGCTCGCCATCGGCAGCCGGCTCAACTGCCAGCGGCTGGAGGTCGGCCTTGTGGTCGCCCTCGACGGCCTTGCGGGCTTCCGCGAGATCGACCAGCAGAATCCTGCCGTCCGGCCGACGGTCGAGCACTCGAAACCGGCCGGTCGTCGTCGGTTCCATACGCGAACCAGGGAGTCGACTCGAATAAGCCACCCGGATTCGACGCCCGGCTTACTCGACAGCGGCGGCTGTCTCCCGAAACAGCCCATCGAGAATCTCGGGCAGTGTGGGGTGGTAGGCCCGATCTGGGAGCTCGCGGACATCGAGTCCCATCTCGATTATCACCTGGAGGGTTTTCGCCATCGAGTCGGCGTGGGCGTGGAGTCCCTGATAGCCCAGGACGGTGCCCGTCTCGCGATCGACAGTCAGCCGGGCCAGCCCGTGGGCCACGTCCTTGACTTTAAATACGCCGTCGTCCGCGGCCGACCGGGTGGCGGTAACCGTCTCGTAGCCCGCCGCCTGCGCGCTTTCGGGGGTGTGGCCCACGCGGGCGAACGGGAAGACGCTCGCACCCGAAAAGATGACGTGGTGGTGGATGTTGTGGTACTCGGTCACCGCTTCGCCGGCGTGGGCTGCGAGGATGTTGTCAGCCGCGAGATAGCCCTGTTCTTTGGCAACGTGCAGAATCGGTTCTTTCTGGTTGACATCGCCCACGACAAAGACGCGCTCGTCGTCGACCGCCCGCATTGCATCGTCGACCCACCCCTCTTGTGGCTCGATTGCGGTGTTGTCGATCCCGAGCGGTCCCAGAGTGGGCCGTCGGCCCGTAAACAAAAACAGTTCTTCAGCGTCGATCCACTGCTCGTCGCCCGCTTTCTCAACGTGGAGCCGAACGCCGTCGTCGGTCGGTTCCAGACGTTTTTCAGCGGTCTTTGTTAAGATGTCAATACTGAACTCCTCGCGGTACAGTTCCATCAGCGAATCGCCGAACTCGGGATCTGCCTCGTCAATCGGTCGCTCGTCGTGTTCGATCACCGTGAGATCGACGCCCGCTTCCGCGAGATACGGGACGAGTTCGAGCCCGATGTAGCCAAACCCCATGACGACGCCCGACTCTGGGAGATCGGTCGCATCCAGGACGTCCTTGCTCGTCAGATAGCCGACCTCCTGGATACCAGGCAGATCGGGAACGTAGGGCGACGAGCCGGTGGCGATGACGATGTAGTCCGGTTCGTACTGCTGGCCGTCGACTTCGACAACCCGGTTATCGACAAACCGGGCTGTCTCGTGGATGAACTCGACGCTCTCGCGTTTGCTCATCTCGGCGATTGCCCCGCGGCGGTGGGCGGCGAAGCTTTCGGTGTGGCTGTTTTTCCGGTCGACGACACGCTGAAGGTCGATCTCCGGTGGCTCGCCGACGAGACGGTCATCCCCACGCAGCTGAAACCGATGGGCGGCGGCCGACAAGACTTCTTTCGAGGGCATACAGCCGTTGAGAATACAGAGTCCGCCGCCCGGCTCGCCGTCATCGACAAGCGTCAGTTGCTCAACCGTCTCGCCGACGTGCTCGACGAGTCCTTCGGCGACCGCCGAGCCAGCACTTCCGTAGGCACCGATTACCATCACATGCATGGGCAGGCCAACGAGGCGGATGCCTAAAGCAGTGTGTACCGTGTGCGTCAGTCCGACCTTACCGTGAGATACCGCCACCCGACTCACCGAGCGTGGCCTCGACTTCATCACGTGTGGTTGCGAGCACGTCTCCCTCGACGGTGCGTTTGAGCGACGCGGTAGCCGCCCCATACTGAAGTGCCCGGTCGATATCGCTGCCGGCGAGTAGTTCGGCGAGCACGCCGCCGACGAAGGCATCGCCAGTCCCGATGGCGTCGACTGTCTCGGAGTCAACCACACCCTGTTCGACAACTCTCCCGTCGGTGTAGGCCAGCGAGCCGGTCGCACCACAAGTGACGACAACCGTCTCGATACCGTAGTCGTCGGCTAACTGGTAGGCAACCGATTCGGCATCTGCGTCGTACTCCAGGACGTTCCGCGCATCGCGAACCGGCGCGAAAAGCAACTCAACCTCACTGAGCAACGACTCGTAGCACTCTCGAGCCTCGGCGGGCGACCAGAGCTTCGAGCGGTAGTTGAGATCAAAGGATCGGGTGAGGCCGGCCTCGCCCGCAGCAGCCAGCAGTTCGACCGTCGTCTTGTGGGTCGACTCCGAGAGCGCGGGGGTGATCCCAGTCGTATGGAAGATTGAGGCAGTCTCGAAGACGGTGAGATCCAACTCGCCTGGCTCGAGTGTCGTCACCGATGAGCCGGCGCGGTCGTAGACGACACTCGTCTCGCGCGGCGCGGCTCCGCGTTCGAGGTAGTAGGTCCCTAACCGAGCGTCGGTGCTGTCGTCCCAGACGACGTGAGGGGTGACGCCGTGGCCTCTCACCGACCGGACGACGCGCCGACCCAGTGGGTTGTCGGGAAGCTTCGAGAGCCAGGTCGCCTGGCTGCCGAGACAGGTTGCGGCCGCGGCGACGTTGCTTTCGGCCCCGCCGACCTGGGCCGCAAGCGAGCCCTCGGTTTCGAGTCGCTGACCTCGCGGCGGCGACAGCCGGAGCATCGTCTCGCCGAACGTTACTAGCTCGCTCATCGTCGACCACCGTCCATACCACTAGCTCGGACCGAACAGCCCTTAAATTCAGTCGTTGGCCCACTGTCGGTCGCTCGGACCCTCAGCCGTTCCTGACTGTTGACCGTAAAACCAACCGGTCGACGGCCGAAACCATGGACGAACGCTTTGTGGCGTGATGACATACCTGTATCCGTGTCCGCCAGCTACAGTCTCGGCTTTACCGGCGACCTCATGCTCGGCCGGCAGGTAGACGCGCTGTACGGCAGCGACCGTCGGCCACCGGCAGCTCTCTGGGGGGATCTGCAGCCGACGCTTCGCGGCTTTGATGGCCTGTTTGCCAGCCTGGCGTGCAGCCTCACGTCGGCCGGCGACCCCTGGGACGACCGCCGGTTTCAGTTCCGGGCCGACCCCGAGTGGTCGGCGGCCGCCCTGCGGGCAGCGACCGTCGATTGCTGTACGCTTACGAGCCCGCACCTGCTGGATCTCGGTGTTGTCGGTCTCGATGAGACGCTATCGGTGCTCGCTGCAGCCGACATCGAGACCGTTGGCGCGGGTCGCACGCTGATGGCCGCCAGCACGCCGACCGCGGTCGACTGTCGCGGGCTTACAGTGGCGGTGGTCGCGTTTAGCGACGCCACCGAGAGCTCTGATGGCTCCGATGCAGAAACCACTGCAACCCCCAACCGTCCTGGCATCGCAAACGTCGCGTTCGACCCTGACAACGAGACATCGATGGCGGTCCTCCGATCGGCACTCGAAGCCACCGAGCAGTTTGATCCAGACCTGGTAGTCGCCTCACTCCGCTGGGGATCACCCAGCGATTCCCAGCCGACAGCAAGCCACCAACGCGTTGCCCGACAGCTGGCAGAGATGGGTGTCGACCTCGTTGTCGGCCACGGCGGCCACTCGTTTCAGGGAGTCGAGCTGCTCGAGGCGGGCAGCTCGCCAACAGTCGTCTGCTACGGGCTGGGAGATTTCGTCGGTGATTACGCAATCGATCCGACCTCGCGAAACGATCGGAGTGTGCTGTTCGAACTCGTCGCCGGCAGCGACGGCCGGCTGGTCGAACTCCAGGTGTATCCGGTCGAAATCGAATCGAAAGCCGTCTATCGTGCCAGCGACCGCGGGGCAACGTGGTGTCGGCAGGCGATGATTGAGCGGTCCAAGCCCTTCGGAACCGAGTTCGAACGAGCGGGTAAGAGGCTGCGTATTTCGCTGGGCTGATTCCGCAGGGTAGCCACCGACTACTTAAATTATTTATAAATGTCTACTCGGCGCGTCGGCCGCTGTGACCGGGGTAATCCCGCTCGAAGCGGTCTTCGATCTCCCCGCGGTTGAGTTCGATAATCACTGGCCGGCCGTGGGGGCAGGCATACGGGTTCGCACAGCCGTCGAGCGCCGCGAGGAGATCAACAACAGAGCCCTCAGTTAGTGAGGTGTTGCCGGTAATCGATGGATAACAGGCCAGATCCGCCAGCAGTTCGTCGACTGCCTCCGCAACAGTTTCTGCCCCACCGTCAGTTGATTCGACGAAACTCACTACTGCTTCTCGGAGCAGTTCAGGATCGAGTGTCGTGCTGAACACTGCTGGGACGGCCGTGACCTCGACAGTCCGTGCCTCGCGTTGGTCGGCCTCGAAGCCAATCGAGTTGAGACTTTCGCGGTACTCCTCGAACAGTGCGGCCTCCCTGGCGGTGAGTTCGAGTTCGACCGGCTCGGCGAGTCGCTGGCTTGAGGCTGTGTCGCTAATCGCCTCCTGGAGCCGCTCGTAGTTGACCCGTTCGTCGGCCGCGTGCTGGTCGATCAACACCAGGCCGTCGTCGCTTTCGGCAACCAGATAGGTGTCGTACAGCTGCCCCAACACGCTGAGGGTGGGCAGCGTGTCGTACTGGTGTCTGTCAGTTGTCTCGCCGCCGTTGAGTGTCTGTTGGGTTGTCGAATCCCTCGATTTGGAACTGGTTTGGGCAGCGACGATATCGAACTCGGCTTGGGCTGTCTCGACTGGTTTGGCATCACCCATCTCGATTGTCGTCGGCTGGTCATCCGTAATCGAGTCAGCCGACGACGTAGCTACCGAGTCGTCGGCCGTCCCGACTGCGGTGGTAGCTTCGCTGGAGTCGGCCGACTCGCTGTCGGTAGCTGGTGGCTCGCCGTCGAGTCCCTCGACCGTCCAACTGTCTTCGTCGGCCGGATCAAGTGGCTTGGCGATCGTTCGATCTGCGTGCTGATCGGGTTCGGCTATTGCTGTCTTCGATGGCTCTCCAGGACAGTTCGGTTCGGGAGTCGTCGGTGTGTGTGGCTGTTCGGTATCTGTCGGCGGTTCTGTGGAGGCAGACGGCTGGTTCTGCCGCCCGCGTGAGTCGGGAGCCACCTGTGTTTCGGCTGGAGCCGACCGCCCGCGCGGCGCGCCCGACCGAATCAGCCCGTGGTCGACGAGCGTCGTCTCGACCGCTTCGGAGATCCCCGACAGCACCGCCTCGTCGTTGTCGAACCGGACCTCGGTTTTTCGGGGATGGACGTTAACATCGACCGACTCCGGGGGCACCTCGACGAACAGCACTGCAAACGGATACCGATCCGGTGCGAGTTGGCCACCGTACCCCTCGATAACCGCCCCGCGGAGCGCGGGGTCGGTTACATACCGTCCGTTGACGAACGTCGCCAGATACTCGCGGGTGCTCCGTGTTGTTTCGGGATGGCTGAGCAGTCCGGAGACCGCCTGGAATGGCTCGTCGGTTGAACAGTCGATATCGATCATCGATTCGGCGACTTCGCGGCCATAGACCGACAGCACGGTCGACCGCAGCGAGCCACTGCCCTCCGTGCTGAACAGCTCGCGGTCGTTGTGCGACAACGAAATCGCCACATCGGGGTTAGCCAGTGCATACTGGCTGACGACGGTGTTGATGTGGTCGAACTCGGTGCTGTCGCGTTTGAGAAACTTCTTTCGGGCCGGAGTGTTGAAAAATAGCTCCTCGATCTCGACGGTCGTCCCCTCGGGACAGCCAGCCGGCTGGATCTCACCGTGGTCGCCACCCTCGGCGGTGAGTTCGGCTCCCATATCTCCGCCCTGTGGTCTGGAGCGAATCGTCAGCCGCGAGACGGCCGCAATCGTCGACAGTGCTTCGCCGCGAAAGCCGAGACTGGCGACGCCGCTGTCGAGATCTGCGATGTCCTGGATCTTACTTGTCGCGTGTTCCGCAAGCGCGCGCGGCAGCTCCTCGCGAGGGATACCGTGGCCATCGTCGCTGACACGGATGGCGTCTTTACCGCCGTTTTCGACCGCGACCGCGATGCGACTCGCATCCGCGTCGAGGCTGTTTTCGAGTAGCTCCTTGACCACGGAGGCAGGTCGTTCGACTACTTCGCCGGCGGCAATCCGCTGGACGGTGTCGGAATCGAGGAGTCGAATCCGTGGCTCTGGTGGCTCAGTCATCGTCCGCGTGGCCGACGAGCGTCGGTCTGGCTGCCAGCAGCTCGTTGATCGCCCGCTGGTGGATGCTGACGGTCAGAAACTCGTCTCTGGCGGTCTGGGGGCTGACCCACTCATAATCGGAGTGTTCATGGCTCAACTCGACGGCTTTCGAGTCGGTCTCACACCAGTAGACGACGCTGAACCGCCCGCGGCCAACATCGTTTCGCCAGGCTGCGGTGTGAACTGGTTCGTGGACCTTGACCGACAGGCCGGTTTCTTCTTCGACCTCGCGTTTCAGCCCAACCAGTGGCTCCTCGTAGGCACCCATCCGCCCGCCGGGAAGCTCCCACGTCGAGGGATTCATCTGCATGACCAGCAGCTGGTCGTCCGGCGACAGCACGATTGCCTTCTGGCTGACTTCCGCGATCAACGGTTGCTCAGTCATCTGTTGTGTCCTGCTGTTGTAGTCGCGTCTGTCGCCGACTGACGGCTGGCGACACACTCCGGTTCACGCTCATTGTCCCTACAACGTGGGTGCTGCCTATCAATCCACTGCTGAAATGTGTGGATGTCCGCCGATCAGCCCTCGAACCACGTGAGCGAACGGTCGATTCACTGTCAGAACTGCTGGCGGCCAGTGATCGACTGCGAAAAACGATAGAACACCGCCTCGACCGAACTGTGGACGAACCCTGGCGTTAGTCGTCGTCTTCGACTTCGACTGGATCGCCTTCGATGACATCTTCGGCCAGGACGACATCGAACTCCGCGTCGGAGTCGGCTGCCTCGGCGTCGAGATAGCCGACCGCAAACGCAGTCGAGACGGAGTTCTCCTGAGTCGTCGCATCGAACGTGTACACGGGATCGTCGTCCGGCTCTTCTTCTTCCTCTTCGTCCTCTTCCTCTTCTTCTGGTAGCTCTTCGTCCTCTTCGTCTTCCTCCTCGTCGGGGGCGGGCTCTTCGTCCTCGTCTTCTTCGTCTTCTTCCTGGAGGAGGCTGACATCGGTGCCGCCGTCCGTCGACGGGATCGAAAGAATGCCGTTGTCGTCCTCTTCTTCCTCCTCCGCTGGCTCGTCTTCGGGCTCGCCGTTCGCCGGGAAAACCTCGAACTCGTAGTCGCCCGCGGGCAGATCGAAGTACTCGCCCTCACCGAAGCCGACGTTTTCGAACACCGTTGTCTCACCGACACGCACGTCGACCGCCGGCGCGTCAAGCGAGGCGTGGATCAGACGGAGCCGCGAGTCGTTGATCGACTCTGCTGGTGGCGTGTTGTCGTCTTCGAACAGTTCGAGCTGGAAGCTGACATCGGCACCACCCTCCTCGCCCTGGCCGTCAGCTGGCTCGTCTTCCTCCGGTTCGCCGAGCGCGACGGCGGTCGTGTTGCCCGCCGGAACCGAAACCTGCTCGTCGAAAACGACAAGCGAGCGAGCACCCGCCGCAGTCACGCGGATCTGATACTCGCCCTCATCCAGGTCTACGTAGTCGGTGGTGTCGGTGTAGCCCACTCCTTCGAACACCGGCTCCTCGAGGTCGTCGACGTAGACATCGACGTCCGAGAAATCCGGAATCATGTGGGCCACACGAATCAGATCGTCACCTTCGACTTCCTCTTCTTCCTCCTCTTCTTCTTCGGGTTCTTCAGGTTCAGGCTCCTCTTCGGGTTCTTCGTCCGGGGCCTCTTCGTCTTCGGGCTCTTCGTCTTCTTCCTGCGCTTCACCCGCACAGCCTGCAAGAGCCCCGACAACTGCAACGCCGCCGGTTACCTTGAGAAAATCCCTTCGTCGTGAGTCATTCATAACAACAGACTATGCTTGTGTGTACATACATGTTAATGTTTTTTCAAATCCAGAGATAGTCAGGTAGTTGCCTAATGAACAACTGACTAATACCATCAATACAACAGTACACCGACAGCAAATCGGTTTATACTGCTGGATAGCGGGCTAAATTAGGAGTACCGGGCTTGTCTATTCGTATATGAATCTCTCACTTGCGGTCATCAAACACTGTTCGGTAGTGTATGATATATCGATATATACCAAAACATTGGCAAAAATTATACAGTGTTTACCACTCGGTTAGCGACTGGCTGTGTTGTCAGTACTGTCGAGTTGCTGTTGCCACTCCTGGACTTTCGCCATCAGCTCGACGGGTGGCGTTTCGTTGATATTAGTCTCCGCGATGGAGTCTAAAACCGCTCGGGTGTTCGAATCGACAGGCGACTGGGTGGCCGCCGCGGAGTCGGCCGGTTCGGTAGCAGTCGACTGCTCGTCGGTGGTCGGCTGCTCGGTGGCGGTTTGTTCGCCTGATTCATCGGTGCCGTTGGTCCGACTCTGGAACTCGCCCGCCGAGAGATCGAAAACGGCCTGTTTCGACTCGCTGCCGCTGCCTTTGGCCTCGATTGCTTTTTCCTCTCGAAGCTTGTTCAACACGTCCCGCGCCCGATCGACGACCGGTAACGGCACGCCAGCCAGATCGGCGACGTGGATCCCATACGAGCGGTCGGTCGGGCCCTCCTGGATCGTCCGCAAAAAAGTGATCTCGTCGTCGCCGTCGTCCTCGCCGGCGACAGCCACATGCACGTTCCCCACTCGCTGGAGATGTGCGGCCAGCGTTGTAAGTTCGTGGTAATGGGTCGCAAACAGGCAGTGAGCACCGACGTGATTATGGATGTACTCGGTGGCCGCCCACGCAATCGAGATCCCATCGTAGGTGGCCGTCCCTCGGCCCACCTCGTCGAGGATCACCAGCGAGTCGTCGGTCGCCGAATGCAGAATGTTCGAGAGCTCCTGCATCTCAACCATGAACGTCGAGCGTCCCTGCGCCAACTCATCGAGCGCGCCCACGCGCGTGTAGATCCCGTCGACGATTCCAACTGTCGCCGAGCGGGCAGGCACAAAGCTCCCGACTTGGGCCAACAGCGTGATGAGTGCGGCCTGCCGCATGTAGGTCGATTTTCCGCTCATGTTCGGCCCCGTCACGAGCAGGAAGTTTCGTTTCTCGTCCAGCCGCAGGTCGTTCGGGACGAACTCGGTGGTCTGTTCGACAACCGGGTGTCGCCCCGCCTCGATGTCGAGAGTGCGGCTGGTCGAAAGCGTCGGGCGACTCCAGTTGTTGGCGGCGGCATGACTCGCCAACGAACACAGCACGTCGACCTCCGCAATCGCTCGGCCCACATCCTGCAGCAGCCGTGCGCGTTCGGCGACCTGCTCGCGTAGCTCCTGGAACCGTTCGTACTCCAACTCTCCACGAGCCTCTTCAAGCCGGAGCAGCTCGCGTTCCTTTTCAGTTAGTTCGTTGGTAACAAAGCGTTTCGAGTTTTTCAGCGTCTTGATGTGCGAAAACGACTCCGGAACCGAATCGGCCTGGGATTTACCGACCTGAATGTAGTAGCCGTCTGTTTTGTTCCGGTCGACGCTGACATGCGAGAGGCCATGCTCGCGTTTGATTCGGTCGGCCAACCCACCGAGCCACTCATCAAGCTCGCGGTGGCGTTCGATCAGTTCGTCGAGCTCCTCGTCGAAGCCGTATTTAAATAGGCCACCCTGAGTGACCGTGTTCGGCGGGTCCGCAGCAAGTGCTTCAGCAAGCGTCTCTCGGAGGTCAGCGGCCGCTGAGCGGTCGGGTTTTTCGATTACCGTCGACAGCGGCGACTCTACCAGCTGGCCGCTCGAAATCTCATCGGCGAGCGTCGGCAGCAGGGCGAGCGTCTCTCGAACCGCCAGCAGATCACGGGCGTCAGCACTCCCGCTTGCAGTGCGGCTCGCCAGGCGTTCGAGGTCGTAGGCACCGTCTAACGTCTCACGAAGCCGTTCGCGTGGGAGGGCCGCGCTGGCAAGGGCTGTGACACAGTCGAGCCGCCGCCGGAGTTCGGCTTCGTCCTTTCTGGGCCGGGTTAGCCACTCCCGAAGCAGCCGCCCACCCGGACTCGTTTCAGTGTGGTCGATCGTTTCGATCAGCGAGCCGCCGCGGCCGCCGCTCATCGTCTCGACGAGTTCGAG
>SL_4KL_010_BRINEDRAFT_10000684_pt1 | contig 17809 bp, 14 predicted proteins | sample SodLak_010_BRINE_2_FD_10664 | JGI IMG/M metagenome (IMG submission 10664)
TCAGTGTTAAAATTGTTGACGGTGCGGTTTACACTTATGATTACAGTGAAGATATAGTAGTTAGTGAGAAAGAGAGGGTGAAAAGGCTGCTGAGGGGGTAAGATATAAAAGGCTGCTAAGGAGAAAAGATATGTAAGACCGCTAAGGGAAAAGATATAATAAAAGGTTGCTGAGGGGATAAGATATAAAAATTTGATGATCTGGGGTGACCATCTTGTATCTACTTTTAATTTTTATTTTTGGTTTTCTGATATATCTTTATTTTTACACCCAATCGGTAAAAATCCAGGAGATAGAAGTTAAATCAAACAGTGAATATACCAGAAGTTTCTCTGGAAATAATAAAGGGTCTAATTTTACAATTTTGCATCTTTCTGATTTTCATTTTACCAGGGAAGGCATTCTGGAGGATAAGCTCAAAATGAAAATTGCTGAACTGAATTATGATCTGGTTGCTTTGACCGGGGATTATCTTGAGGATAGCGGTAAAATGGCTGATTTTTTTAGATACCTGGATAGTTTGAATTTTACCGCTCCGGTGGTGGCTGTGGCCGGTAACCATGACTATAATAATAATTTTAACGATTTGAAGTTAAGATTTGAAAGGCGCGGGATAAAATTTTTGCATAATGAAAGCATAATTTACTATCATAACTCCAGCAAAATTAATTTGATCGGGGTTGGCAGTCCCAATCGGGCCAGGGATGATCTGGAAACAGCTTTGCAGAGACGGAGGCCAGACCGGGAGAGTTTCGCAAAATTTGAATCCCAACGAGTGAGTTTTGCTGATGTTAAAAGTAATCAAGCTGAAAAAGATATTGATACTTATAATGATTATATAAAAACAGAAAATAGTAATATCGATATTGAAAATGAAAATAAAGAAACTGAATATGATAATAATTATAATAAAAGCGAAAACGGGGAAAATAAAAGCAAAAATGAGGAAGAAAGCATCAATATTATTCTTTCTCATACCCATGAGATTGTTAATTCATTAGATGATGAGTCTGACAGCTGCAGTAGTTCCGGGGTGGATTTGATTCTTACCGGTGATACTCACGGTGGTCAGATTAATATCCCCTTTATATCCAGATTTATAATTCCACTGGCATTTAACAGGGATAGCAACTTTATTGCCGGCAAATATAACCATGGCAATACGGTAATTTACATAAATAGAGGTCTGGGAACCACCATTTTGCCGTTCCGCTTCAATTCCCGGCCTGAGATTACCCTGGTTAGACTCAAGCATTAATTGAGGAGACAAAATGAGAGACAAATTGAGGAGACAAATTGAAGAGAAGAGATAGGTGTTTCATTTTTATACATTTGATACATTTTGCCTGTTTAATTGTTACACCTCATTACGGGGGTACTATCTTAAATAGGTATTACTATTAAAGCATGGCTTAAACACTGCCGTAGGGGTACCCGCTGCCCCTCCTGTAAGGTCACCGGCATTAAGTTGGTCCAGAAATATAATTGATCCAGAAAAAAACTATTTTCCTATAATCGCATATTGACAATAAACGATAAAACATTATATAATATATCTTAGAAGGAGAGTGATAAAATGCCTGAAAAAGATAATACTAAATTGAGTAAAGAAAAAAAGGCAAACAAGAATAATAAAAATAATAAAGGTAAAGACCTGAGTGAAGAAAATGTTAAGGATACTATTAACAGGGGTAGAAATAAAAAAGAAAAAACCGGGGAAAGTTATCAAAAACCAGGCAGAAAAATGAAGAATAAGGATTATAATAAAGAAATTAAGGATAAGGATTATAAAGTTGATAATAAAGATATTAATAATACCGATAAAACTAAAAGCAAAGAGGAAGATACTCAGGAAATTTTCCCAGAAGATAAAATCAAACAAGCCCTAAAAGAGAAATATGGCAGCATTGCAGAGGGCGGAAGAAAAAGCTGCTGCGGGGATGGCTCCGAATCCAGGCAGCAGGAACAGTCCACTTCCAATTCTTGCTGCGGTGCCGATCCTGCAGATTCGGAGGCAGATTCATCTTCAGCAGCTGTAGAAGAGATTTCCAATGCAGAACAGGATTCCACTGAAAAAGAACAGATTTCCTATGAAGAAAAGCTGGGCTACGATTCGGAAAAGCTGGATGAAATCCTCGCAGAAGCCAGCTACGGGCTGGGTTGTGGAAACCCGGGGGCCATAGCCAGCTTAAAACCCGGCGAGACAGTGCTGGATTTGGGTTGTGGCGCGGGTTTTGATCTGCTGCTGGCAGCCCGGGAAGTTGGTCCCGAGGGCCGGCTGATTGGGGTTGATATGACTCCGGAAATGATTGAGAAGGCCAGGAAAAATGCTGAAAAAAATGGACTGGAAAATGCTGAATTTCACCTGGCTGAAATTGAAAATCTGCCTCTCGAGGACAGCTCAGTTGATGTGATTATGTCAAACTGTGTAATTAATCTTGTCCCTGATAAGAAGTCGGTTTACCGGGAGGCTTATCGAGTTTTGAAGCCCGGTGGCAGGCTGGCAATTTCTGATGTAGTAAAAAAGCGGGAGTTTCCCCGGGAGATAAGAGAGGACCTGGAGAGCTATCTGGGCTGTGTGGCCGGAGCAATTATCAGGCAGGAGCTGGAAAATATTCTCCAGGAGTTGAATTACCAGGAGATTGAAATTAAACCCAAGAATAACAGCGCCGAGATTGTTGATAGCTGGTCGCCAGATTCCGAAGAATCTGGTGTTACAGAAGGATTGGAAAAATCTGAGGAAACAAAATTCTCAGATTATATATATTCGGCTTATATTTCAGCAGTTAAGCCTGAGGACAGGTTTTCTTCAGCAGATTTTGCCTGGCTGTCAAGAGCCCTGGGAAATCAGCACAGAATAGAAATTCTACAGCTGCTGGCAGATCAGCCTGCCGGGAATCGCTGCATGGTGGGCAATATAGTGGATGAGCTGCCAATTTCTCAGTCAACAGTATCCCAGCATTTAAAAGTGCTTAAGCAGGCCGGCTGGATAACAGGTCAGGTGGAGGGTCCCAGCACCTGTTACTGTATCGACAGACAGACGATTAAAAAGTACCGGAAAATGTTTGAGGCTTTTCTTAAAGCTTGATTTATTTTATCAGAATTTGTAAATTTTCAGGAGAGGTATCAAATTAATAGATGAAGGTGAAGGACTTGAACTAATAGATTGAAGTGGAGGGAGCAAACTAATGGATAGACCGAACTGGGATGAATATTTTATGGAAATGGCGCGGCTGGCGGCCAGAAGGGCTACCTGTCTGCGAAGAAATGTGGGTGCTGTGCTGGTTAAGGACAGGCAGATTCTTGCTACTGGCTATAACGGAGCGCCCCGGGGTTTTGCTCACTGCGATGAAACCGGGTGCCTGCGGCAGCAGCAGAATGTTCCCAGCGGAGAAAGACATGAGATCTGCCGCGGGGTTCATGCCGAGCAGAATTTGGTTGCCCAGGCGGCCTTTCACGGGGTTAAGGCTGAGGGTGCTGCTGTCTACTGCACCAACCAGCCCTGTGTTATCTGTGCCAAACTTTTGATAAATGCCGGAATCAGTGAGATCTATTACAGTGAGGGTTATGATGATCCCTTCACCATGAATTTGCTGTCCAGTTCAGGCGTAAGATGTGAAAAACTTGAGATTTGACATGGAGTTATTTTCATGCTGTATACTGCTTGTAAGTTAACAAAAAGATAATAAATTTTAAGAGGAAAAAAATCAGTAAATTTCAGGTCCGGGGGCTTTAAAGTGGGAGTGAATTTGGATACTCTGCGATATTATGATAAAATTGGACTGTTGTCTAAAGTAAAAAACAATTTTTTTATTGGACTACAGTTTTTTAAAAAGGAGCTGCAGCTTTATTAAGACTGCAATTTTAATCAAGCTGTACTTTAATAATAAAGCTGTGCTTTATAATGAAACTGCAGCAAAAAAATTTATCCAGAGAATTGTTCCGGGGAGCAAGTTATTTAGGGAGGTATAAATCAGGTGAGAGCAATTGCAGGTATTTATGGTAAGAGTGATTCGGACACTGAACAGCTTTTAGGAGAAATGCTGAAGAGAATGTCTCACCGAGGAAAATCACAGACTGTCGTCCGGGGAGATGATTTTATTCTGGGGGCACTGGGAGAAGCTGACTGCTGGCAGGACAGCCAGAATAAAAACCGGGTTGTCCTCAGGGATGGTCAGTCTCTGGCTGATGAGAATAGAGAACAGCTTTTTTCCCGGTTGGTAAGCACGACAGGCGAGATAGCAGCCAGAGAGATTATTCAAAAGCTCAGGCCGCCCTGCTGCCTGGCAGCGGTAACCGAAACCGGACTGCTGCTATCCCGGGATCAGCTGGGTTTAAGTTTTCTTAATTATCTTATCAATGAAGATATAACATATTTTGCTACAGAAATGAAGGCCCTCAGAGCTCTGGATAACCGGGAACTGATCAGCCCGCAGGATAAAATTAGAAAACTTGCTCCTGGAACTATTCTAAGCTCTTCAAGGAGAGAAATAATTAATTTTGAAGTTGAATTTTTGCCCACCAGATCAGTAAATCTTGACAGTTCCAGAAAAGAAACCTATAGTGAGAAAGAGATCGATGAGTTCTGCGGGCAGCTTGAGAAACTTCTTCGTTCTGCGGTAGTAGAAAAAATTGAACCAGACCGCAGAACCGGTTTGCTCTTAAGTGGTGGGCTTGACAGCAGCATAATTGCTGCCCTGGCAGCCGAGGAATCGGAGAAGAAACTGCCTTCTTTTTCGGTGGGAGTGGCCGGCAGTCCTGATCTGGAAAATGCCCGTCAGGTGGCAGAACATCTGGGAACCGACCATCGGGAATATGTTTATGGTGAAGAAGAAATGCTGGAGGTTTTACCTGAGGTTATTTATTTTCAGGAAACCTTTGATGCTCCTCTAATCAGAAGTTCTGTGCCTAATTATCTTCTTTCCCGCTTTGTAGCCCGGGAGGGCTGTGAGATACTTCTTTCTGGAGAGGGGTCAGATGAGCTTTTTGCCGGTTATGATTATCTCAAAGAGCGAAATATGAATGAAATCAATACCGAGCTCCAGAAATTGGTGGAGGCCCTGGGTCAGGTTGGACTGCAGCGGGTTGACAGGATGAATGGTGCTCATGGCCTGGACTGTCGTCTGCCCTTTTTAACCCCTGAAATGGTGGAATTTGCTCTGACCATTCCCCCGGATTTGAAGCTGAAATGGGATAATTCCCGCAAAAAAGAACATCCGATTGAAAAATGGATACTGCGCCGGGCTTTTTCAGATTATCTGCCGGAAGAAATTGTCTGGCGAGATAAGCAGATGTTTGGCGAGGGCAGCGGCTCGATTGATCTCTGCCAGGCCTTAAATCGACGAGGAGAAATTGAAGTATATGGGGAGACCATAGAACTTGATGATGACTTTTGCGGAGAGGGCGTTTATGGTGAGGAAATCAGGCAGCAGTTTCTGGAAGAAGAGGGTGTGCTGGTTAGATCTCAGGAAGAATATTTTTATTATCTTATTTTTAAAAGGTTTTATCCTGAACCGACCAGGCTGCCGGATTTAAGCCGCTGGAAAAAATCCTATCAGGAATAAAAAGAGGACGTTCTGACCGGACAGGGTCAAAAAAAGATCAAAAGGGAAAGGATCAAAGAACATAATAACGATAGAAACAAAAAATCAGGGGCCTGTGGCAGGCCCCTTTAATTTTTGGACTTCATATTGATAATTCAGGTTGTCACAAATTTGGATTGTAACAAATTTAGGTTGGCACAAACATCGACTGTCATAAGATTAGATTGTCTTATATCTCGATTGTCATGGGTTTAGTTTTCAAAAATATCGGTTGTTTCATCTCATAATTATTATCAGGATAGTTTCTTTATATCAGGATAGGTTCTGGAGATGGTTCTCGATTGAATCCAGCTGTAGTTTAAGCTCGGCCAGATAATTTTTCAGTTCATCCTGGGATTCTTTTAGACTTTGCTGTTTATCTTGCTTATGATGATTTTTCATTTTAGTGGTCTTTTGAGTTTTGGTTCGATGAGGTCCAGGCTTTTCTCCTTCTTTATCATGGCAGCCGCAGTCTGAATTCTCCTGGTATTCTGATTCACCTGTTTTTTCAAATTCAGCTTCTTCAGTTTTGTCTTTCTCTTCCTCATCGCAGTCGCAGTCACAACAACAGCAGCAACAATCATGATGACAATGACAGCAGCAATCACAACAGCAGCAACAATCATGATGGCTGTGACAGCTACAATCGCAGCAGCTGCATGTACAATGACAGTCACAGCAGCAGTGGCAGCTGGTATGATAATCCTTAACTGCCGTAACATGGTGATGATAGCTCTGGTGGTGACAGCTGCAGATCTCTACTTGAGGATGAGCACTTCTACATCCCAGATAGTCATAATGCCCCTGATGACCACAACGTCCCTGATGACCATGTTGCCCCTGATGACCGTGTTGCCTGTGATGAAGGTGTTTTCCCTGGGGGCTGTAATGTCCGGGCTGACTGTGATTTGCTGGATGACAGTGATCATGGCAGCACATATATCTCCCCCCTTTGTTTACTTATTTACCTCTCTAATTTACCTGGTTGCTAATAAATTATTTTACATTTAGCTTAATTGAATTATAGCATAAAGATTCAATTAAATAAAGGGTTAAATAAAAATAGTTTAAATTTTATTTTAATATCATCTTAAAAATGTGATTAGAGCTAGTATATTTTGCTGGTTTTCAATAAATTACACATAAATTTTCTCAACATATAGATTTTCTTGGCATATAAGGAATATGACCTGTTTGTTTCCTGCAGTTTTGACTTTTTGATATACCCACTTTATATCCAGGATAGGTGATAAAGAAAACCCCTTTTTTCCTCAACTTCAGCCAGAATTTTGAGGGTCGGGGTTTAGCTTTCAAAACTGGTAGTGGTTCCTGAGCCGCTTCCCGACAACTGCAGGCCATCCTCGCGGCGGGCATTAACTCGGACATACAGGCTGCTAGGATTTACTCTTACCCGGAAACGGTAGGTTACTTTTTTGCCTTCATGGGTACCGGACCGGGAAGATGCAAAAGAGATGCTGCTGCCACTTATGTCAGGAGTTCCGGAGACAGAATAGCTAAAACTACCATCTTGAGAGTCTCCCGTAACTGACAGGCTTGCAGTGTTTTCGGCAAAATTGGCAGTGAAACTCCAGGTGCCTGAAACATGGTAGGGGAGACTAACCCTATCAATTGTTCCTTTAGCTTTAACAATTTCAGCCCTATCATCATGTTCAGCATTATCATCCTTATCAGTTTCAGTTACCTGCTCCTCCCTACTGCTTACAGCAGCAGTTTTCCCTGCCGGGGGTTTAAGCGGCAGAGAATAGTTTATCGTGATTCCGGCCAGAAATTGACTGCTTAGTTCTTCTGGTGGCAGGTAAAGATAGCCTATCTCTCCACCCCAGGAGAAACTGCTGGTTATATCGCGCTCAAAACCCAGTCTGGCCTGGTAACCAGGACTTGATATTTCCAGTCCTTCAACTTTGTAGGCTGCTCTGCTGAGTCCTCCTTCCAGGTAAAAATCAGTATCCTGATAGCTGATAGGCGAGTAAATTCTTCCGGAGATCTGCCACAAACTAAGCCGGCCGGAATAATCCTCCCAGGAGTAAGGCAGGCTGGCATAGCTTCCAGTAAACCCGATATTTTCTCCCCGCAGCATGATTCCCCCCTGGGGCACGAAAAACTGAAGTATTCCGGCGCTGAAAACCATCTGACCTTCAGGTTCCTCAAGGGCCAGAACAGGATTTGCTGGCAGGCTGGTAAGAAAAAGCAGTATAACCAGCAAAATAATAATCTTATGTAGGCTAATGTCCAATAGTCCAGTTAAATGTCCCTTTATTTGTTCTGTTATTATTCCTTCTTTTATTCCGGATAATATTTCCGTCAATTTTTTACTGAAAGTGACTTTTGCCACCATGTTTTTTTCACCTCTTTCACTTAGAATTATATCATAGCAATAGCTGAATAGTAAATATCCTGTTTATTGCTTGAAACTATTATATCAGAGGTGGAGCCCTCTTTTTATCACATAAAACTATTTTCAAAATCCCGCAACATCAAGCCTGGAGCTACTTTATACTAAATCATTGCTGAAAGTGTTTTCTAGATAAGCCTGGGTTGTATTTTGCCATTAATAGTTATAAAATAGAGCTGAAGCAGTTCAGCAATTGAAATTAATCCAGCTGGAGATCAACAAGATCAATAATAGTCGAATCGCCTAACTTTATCTCGAATTTAAACTTTATCTTTGAGGTGACCTGTTAATGAACAGGCTGGATAATGTCAGCAATCCAAAACCCTATCCCGATGCCTGGCAGTCCATCATTATTATAATTTTTATTCTGGCAGTCCAGCTGTTTCTCTCCCTGACAGCTGAGATGTTTCTTTCTTTTCTGGGAATTGATTTTATCCTGACTGATTTTCTGGTTTCGGTCCTGGGTAATTTCATTGTGATCTGGCTCCTGCTGCAAAAAATCAGCCTTCGCCGGACCGCCGGACTTTTCCAGCTGAAGCCAAGCCGGGGTACTCCCTATCTGGGAACCCTGCTGCTTTTTGCAGGATTTCTTATGCTTCAAGCCCTGGTAAACACTCATCTCTGGTCCTTCTTCCAGCAGTCCTTTGCTGATTATCTGGAGGTTTTTTCACCTCTGATGGAACATAACATTTTCATAAGTTTTCTCTTCATGGTGATTATTTTTCCCCTGCTGGAAGAGATTATCTACCGCGGCATTATTCTGGAGGGCTTGCTGCTGAATCACGGCCGCAGATTTGCCCTGGTATTTTCAGCTCTGATCTTTGCTCTGATACATATGATTATCATACAGGTCATCCCGGCCTTCTTTTCCGGTCTGCTGCTGGGCTGGCTTTATTTAAAATATAGATCTCTACTGCTGGTATTTTTTGCCCATGCTGTCAACAACTTTGCTTCTCTGATATCCTATCAGCTGGTTGATTTTGCTGAAATTCCGGAAATGGAGATAGTCCTGCAGCATCAGCTGCTGCTCTTTGCCGGAGGTATAATACTTTTACTGCTGGGATACAGGATCTGTCGGGTTGATTTCTTTCAGCAGGAAAATAATCGACCTGATACTTATTAATGTTTTGGACTGTTTTTCGTTAGAACTGCTGCTTTATCCCGGTAAAGTCTCCGGCCCTGTAAAAGGCAAATTGCTCTCCTAAGAGGGAGTTTTTTCAGCTTATTCTGATTTATATCGCTCTGGAAACCCTTTACGTATATTTACAAATATCTGAAATACTGATATAATTATAATTCATCGAAAAGAGTAATAGATACTTATTATCAGAAGATATTAATCCACCAGTTTCAGACCCGGTCATTCAGATAAAGCTANAATTCTAATAGACACCGATTTTTAAACTGTGGGAAGCAGATAGCACACTTAGCATCTAAACTCTNTTTTCGACAGTTATTAACTTTTAGGCTGCCAGGCAGATTATTTTCTGATATTTCCTGGTATTTTCTGAAATATTTGGATTTTTGAAATAGGGTTCCTGAAATAGGATTTCTGAAAAATGTATTTCATTTTTAGTTATCAACATTACAAATATAAGCAGCAGTCAGCTTTAGACAATATTTAAAAACTGAGAAAGGAGGTGGAATTGTGAATATGAAAATTTATAATACCCGGATGCTAACCACTGTTTTGAACAGGTCAGAGAAGGAGGTACTGGAGTTATTAGAGAAGAGAAAATTGGCCGGTGAAAAGCAATTCGGGGATTGGTATGTTTCAGAAAGACAGGTGCGGGAGTATCTCGATCATGAAAGCAGAGAAGATAAATCCTATGAATATGTCTTCTGGTGATTGGCCAGGAATGGTGTAGAGGGAACAAAGAGCCTGATAAAATAATTTGAACTGGGTAATCAGGGGAGGGAAAAAATGGCAGAAAAGCCCCGACAGAAGGGTAAACAGCAAAAAAATATCATAAAATATTTTTACAGGCTTCACCCCAGGAATAACAGGAAATAACGGGAAGCAACGGCAAACAGACCGGAATTAAGTATCCGCCGTTTCCAGCCAGAATTTCAGGGTGAAGCCTTTTTCTATTTCTATAAATCCTCAGCTTTTACAAATCCTCGGTGCTATTCCAGCAGAAAAGCTCGGGCTGGTGCTCCTTCGGTGTCTTTAAATTTTAGCGGTGCCAGCAACAGGGTGTAAAATCCGGCCGGCACTTCCTTAAGTCTGAGGCCTTCAAGTATGATAATTTTCTTTTTCAAAAAAACCCGATGAGAGGGGTGTCCGGGCTGATCCCGCTCAATCCCCAGAGCATCGATTCCCACTCCAGCAGGTTGGGGCTCAAGCTCAGCCAGCATCCGAGCTCCACTTTCCTCCAGATAGATAAATTTTTCAGGATTTTCTTCTAGAAAATCGGGATCAGAATTTCTGGTTTTGAGCAGAATAAAATTTCCTCCTTTGATGTCAAGTTTTTCTAGATCGGCAGCAGTTATCTTCTTCCGGATTTCACTCATATCGATTACCTGGCAGGGTGTCAGGAGATCATCATCTGTAAAATAATCAAACTTAGCCCCTTCTTTGATCATATGCAGGGGGGCATCGATGTGGGTTCCTGTATGGATGTTCATAGTAATCTCGGATTGATGGATGCTGCTGGATTGATGATTGTTACTGGATTTATGATTACCGGTGGAATCGTGGCTGGAGAGAGTAACCAGCCTGGGTGCCATTTCCCGGCGCCCTTTATAAACCGGCATATCAGGCTCTATTGTCATGGAAATATCATAAAGCTTCAGGCTGGTGTCAGTCAGCTTGCTGATCTTGCCAAGAATATTGTTTTTCTTCATTAATTTTACCCCATTTCTGATAAGGTCTTTTTTAATTAGCTGAACTGGATTTAACCCTGATGGGCTCCTTATTTAACCCTGATTTGCCCTCAACTTACCCCTGACTTGACCTGAACTTTACCCCTGGCTTTAAAAAAGCCAAATTTTTGCAGGGGATAAGAACTTTTTCTAGAAATCATAGTTTAAAGGTAGTAAAATTTTCTGGCAGCATAAACCTGCAGATCAAACCTGCAGCTTAATTTGACAGCTTTAAATTGACAGCTTAAAATTATGAGCAGCAAAAAATAATTTTAAAGAACTTTTAAAACCTAAAAAATCTGCTAATAATTTGCCAACATTTCATTTTTATTATAACACAGACGGCGGCTAATTATCAGCTAAACAGGGAGGGGGTGCTTCATTTTTAAGAATTCCTGAGAAATATGCAGCTCTGCTCAAACGTTTGCACCGCTAGCTCTTGGCATTTAATCTGCTGAGAGAAGGGAGATTGCCCTTTCTCAACTGCTGACAAACTGTCAGGTTCTAATAGCTCAAAATTTGACTGCATAAGAGCCGGTCAGATCAAAGGTTTTAAAATTCCGCAGGGAGAAAACCTGCTCGGATTAAAATATGAACTTCCACAATTATTATTAAATGAGGGGGAGCAGCTAAAGTTATGCTGAGAAAAAACTGCAGATTTCTGGCAGTCCTTGTTCTGATGACAGCCCTGCTGCTGGCGCCGGCAGCCGGTGCGGCGGCGGAAACTGACCCGGTACCGGAAAATCATCTCAGAATTCATATTCAGAGGGAAGATGACAGCTATCAGGATCTGGGTCTCTGGGTCTGGGAGGATGTGGCAACCTGGTCTGAGGAGCTGGGGGGCTGGCCCGACGGCTCAACCTGGCTGGCCGATAAACCCCGGACGGATTTTGGCGTCTACGTCGATGTGGAACTGGCCGAAGCTCCTGAAGAGGTGGGTTTTCTCCTTAACAACCGGCAGGGAGAGAATCTGACCGAAGACAAATTTGTCGAAATACTTGCTCCTGAAATGAATCAGGTCTGGCTGAAGCAGGATGGCGATGACCATAATGTTTATCTCTACGAGCCGGTAGAGCTTCCGGAAAATAGGGTGCGAATTCATTTCTACCATGAAGATCTGGAACCGGAAGATTATCTGGACTGGGGTCTCTGGATCTGGGATGATGTCACAACCTGGTCTGAGGAAGTAGCCGGCTGGCCCGAAGGCGCCACTTCTTTCCCGGAGGATCAGATTGGAGAGTTTGGCGCCTATCTTGACATTGAAGTTGAAGAGGATCCTGACCAGATCAGTTTTCTGGCGGTAAACAGGGAAACTGGTGAACAGACCGGAGATATCAGTATCCAGGACCCTGACCAGGATCAGTATTTCTTTCGCTGGCAGGAAGATGAATACTATACCAATCCCTATTATGTAAGGGAGGCAGGAATGGAAGCAGCGACTTTACTGGCAGATAAAATTAAAATTGTCTTTGGCAGCACAGCAGCTCTGACCGAGGAAGACCTGGCCGAAATTACTGTGGCAGACAACCAGAACAATCCCGTTGCTATTGCTGAAGTTGAAATAGCTGATGAGGAAATAGTCGAGGTCCGGGGAGCTTTTGATATTGCTGACGCCCCCTATCAGGTTTCCTTTGCTGAGGAGACAGCCACCGCCAGGGCAAACTGGCGGCTGATAGATGAGCTTTATGCCTATGACGGTGACCTGGGGGTTGAGCTTCATTCCGATGGCAGCGCCACCTTAAAGCTCTGGTCCCCGCGAGCCGATCAGGTCTCGGTTATTCTTTATGACAGTGAGGATCAGCATGAGGTGGTTGCCGATGACATCCCCATGACCTATGAGGAAAAAACCGGGGTCTGGGAGGTAACTCTGACTGAGGAGAATACCGGAGCTGCCGATTTGACCGGTTATTTTTATCACTATCAGATTGAACGGGAGGGAGAGACCAGACTGGGGCTGGATCCCTATGCCCCTTCCCTGGCAGCCTGGGAGTTTGGTCCCGAGCAGGAGGAGCCGCCCTATCCGGTGGGACAGGCGGCTATCGTCGATCCGGGAGAAATAGGGCCTGAACTCGATTATGCTGAGATTGAGGGTTTTGAAAAGAGAGAAGATGCCATCATTTATGAAATCCATGTCCGGGATTTCACCTCTGACCCCGCCCTCGAGGATGAGCTGGAACATCAATTCGGCACCTTCATGGCCTTCACTGAAAAGCTGGATTATATAGAAGAGCTGGGCGTTACCCATGTTCAGCTGCTGCCGGTGATGAGTTATTACTTTGGTGATGAACTGGCCAATGCTGAAAGGATGCTGGAATACTCCACCAGCAACAACAACTACAACTGGGGTTATGATCCCCACAGCTATTTCTCGGTCAGCGGAATGTATTCTGAAGATCCCACCGATCCTGAGCTCCGGATCAAGGAGCTTAAAACTCTGATCGATGAAATTCACAACCGGGGGATGGGTGTAATTCTCGATGTGGTTTATAACCATACCGCCAGGGTCCATATTTTTGAGGATCTGGTGCCCTATTATTACCATTTCATGGATGCCGATGGCACCACCAGGACCAGTTTCGGCGGCGGTCGTCTGGGAACAACCCATAAGATGTCCCGGAGAATTCTGGTCGATTCCATTACCTACTGGGTGGAGGAGTATAAGGTTGATGGTTTTCGCTTCGATATGATGGGGGACCATGATGCCGAAAGCATTGAGATGGCCTATGAGAAGGCTAAAGAGCTTAATCCCGATATGCTGATGATCGGCGAGGGCTGGCGCACCTATGTGGGAGATGAACTGGAGGAGGATGTTATGCCGGCTGATCAGGACTGGATGGAGCATACCGAGACAGTGGGGGTCTTTTCCGATGATTTTCGGGATGAACTCAAGTCCGGTTTTGGCTTTGAAGGTGAGCCCCGCTTTATCACCGGAGCTCCCCGGGATATAGAGCATATCTTTGATAACATCAGGGCTCAGCCCCACAACTTTGTTGCCACCGCTCCCGGTGATGCAGTTCAGTATATCTCCGCCCATGATAACCTTACCCTCCATGATGTTATCTCTAAATCTATCCAGCAGGATCCCGATTATCATCAGGAGGAGATTCAAAAAAGGATCAGGCTGGGCAATACCATGGTGCTGACCGCCCAGGGCACTTCCTTTCTCCATGCCGGTCAGGAATACGGTCGAACCAAACAGTTCAGGGCTGAGACCGAGGAACAGCCCCCTGACACCCAGATCGGTGTCGATGAAGAGGGAGAAAAGTTTGCTTATCCCTATTTTGTCGATGATTCCTATGATTCCACCGATGCGGTCAATATGTTTGACTGGTCCCGGGTCAGGGAAGAGGGAGTTCATCGCGATACCAGAGAATTTACCCGGGGTTTAATTGAACTTCGGCGCTCCACCGAAGCCTTCCGGCTGGAAAATCTGGAGCTGATCGAAGCTAAGGTTGATCTGGTAGATAGCCCTGATATTGCCGAAGAGGATCTGGCCATCGGTTACCGGGCTGAGTCACCGGCTGGTGAAGTCTATTATGTTTTTATCAATGCCGATGAAGAGGAACGGGAATTTGAACTGGATGTTGATCTAGCCGGTGCCGATATTCTGGTTGATGCTGAAAGGGCCGGAACAGAGGCGCTCACCGATCCCGAAGGGGTTGAGCTGACCGATGATGGCCTCCTTCTTGAAGCTCTGACACCTGCGGTTTTTAGAGTGGAATAACCAGACGGAATCGGACAGGAATAAAATTGGTGGAGTAGCCTGATAGGATCGAACAGGATTTAAAGTAGGAGAATATCCGGATGGGATCAAAAGAGCAGGTTATCTGACAGGATTTAAAGCAGGGCAATAGTTGGAGGGGAATCAAAAGTGTTGGAATAGCTGGATAGGATTTAAAAATGAGATTGTAGTTTGCTGCACCCCCGCAGCGGGGGTGCAGCAAAACCATGATAATACATATAAAAAAAGCCATGATAATACATATAAACATAAAAAAGAGCAGCCCTGATAGACTGCTCTTTTTAAATATTATATCTGTATCTGTTCTAATTTCTAGGAAAACTTTGGTTTTTGGGTGGCAACAAAATTTTGGGAGACAGCAATATTTAGGAGGCCAGCAATATAAAGCTGCTTACTTTAATCCTGGCGTTCTCCTGTCACACTATTGTGTTGATAACAATGGGAAGTTCATAACTACTGCTGGCCAGCTCTTCTACTGTTACATTCTGAAGACCAAAATCATCATCAAAATCATCAAAGTCCTCTTCCTCAGGAACTCCACAGGCGGCTACGGCAAATACAACCAGGGTTAGTACCAGAGCCAGAGCAACAAACTTATAATATTTTTTCATTTTCCACACCTCCATAGTTTTTTGCCAAGCTTCATTATCTTGCAACTATAATTTACCACATAAATGTGTGAAGGTAATGGAGAAAAAATGAAAAAATAGTGTTTCCTTTCAAAAATTTTATAGAAATATTTTTGAAATTTTTGTGAAGGTAAAAACTTCAGTGAAAACCCTGAGAATACCCGGGAATAACCAATCAACTTAGCTGAAAAAAATTTACTGTGAATATAATTTAACCCCGGAATTTCTTATCTGGAATTTTTTTAAAGATAATCTTTAATTTTTTCAATATAATCATTACCGACAGCATCATCTGATACTAAAGAAATCTGTTCCGATCCAGTAACACCGATACCAATCTCTGCTGCCCGGGCAAGCTGTTCCAGTTCAAAGGTGGGGGTATTCATGATAACATCGGTGGAACCCAGCTCCTTTAAAATGGCAACACCGGTGGCATCCAGGGCTACCGGGTCGGAGCCCACCAGAGTTACATTTGCCTGAACTCTCTTCCCCGAAGAGGGACCGCCGCTGGTAAAGGCCTCGACACCATCGATGAGATAGATATCGGGCTGATAGGCCAGGCTAATTTCAGCGATTCTATCCCTCATCCGTTCGGAGCCGTGCAGCTCATTCATATAGTCAGTGCCTGTATTGGGGATTATTCCTACTGCCAGTTTCAGGGCCATGGTAAACTGCCCCCCGAACTGATGGGTTTTCAGGCAGCCGGCGGCCACTATGTTATCAACTTCCTGCAGAATCCGGGGGACGTGAAATCCGTCATTCCAGGTAAGATCTTCCTGCTGAAAATGAATCAGCTCATCATCTCCCAGCTGATCAAAATTGATTACTTCCACTCCCTTCTCAGTTGCCAGTTTAAAAATACCCTTTTCTTTCATAACTTCTTCAGTATCGGGTGGACCACTGCGTTCTCCGATTATTACTTCTGCTGCTCCTTCTTCCCATAATCTGTCGATAATGGCTGTCAGGGTATCATTATGGGTCGAGCCCGGAGCAGGGTCTGCCGTATTGAAATTGGGCTTAATAAGAACCCGGTTTCCGCTGACATTCGGCAGTGGAACAAGGTCAAAGCCTCTATCTACGGCCTGACTGCGATTACCGTCAACTATCACTCCCACAGTGGCTTTGTTTTCTGCTCTAGCACCGGTTGAATTCCAGGAAAGAAAGGGGAGAAAACTCATGCCTGCTAAAAACAATCCCGAATTCGTGATAAAATCCCGTCGATTAATTCCCTGCTGAAATTGCTGAATGAATGAATTATTCATTGCTTCTCATCCCTCCCATTTTGCTATTTGGGTTCTTACTGGATTTTTAATTTTTGTTTATTTGTTTATATGTTTATATGTTGCAAAAATTGAAATAATTTTTAAACAATACCGACTATGGCATTGAGAACCCAAAGGTTAAATCTACTTTGATTGTATCAAAGCTGACCGGTTTAATCAATTTATAACCAGATAATTAACCGATTTCATGTAATCATATAATTATCTAAAATGCTAATAAAACCTGAAATATTTTCATTGACTCACTTTCAATTAGATTAAAAATATAATATATTTATTATACACAAAATTGAAATTTCGGAAAAAATTTAATTAATTTTTTTAAAGAGCCAGAGTATCAGCAACTGTACTCTGGTTTTTTTGTTTTAAGAAAGTTATTTGCAGAGAAACTCAAGTTATTGAATTGCATCAAAGTCAAATATGACCAGAAAATGACCGGGAATTGACTGATGCCATTAATTTTTTTGGTATAATTATTTTAGTTCTTAAATTAATGGCAACCAATGGATGCTGACATATAAATTTTCTGGATTGGCCGGTCAATTTATAGGTAATGTCAAAGAAGGAGGTGAAAATATGCCGAGATATATAGTAACCCATTCAATTCCCATGACAGAGGATAATCTTAAGGAATTTGCCGAAGTAAATTTCCCGGAGGGTGTCAGCTGGAAGCAGACTTTCTGCAGTTTTGATAATGATAAATTCTTCTGTGAATGGGAAGCTCCTGTTGACAAGGTGCTGGAGCAGATTCTCCAGGAAGCAGAAGTGCCCTTTGATGCAATTTATCCTGTAAAAATTTTTGACCCTGTTATCCCAGGTCTTAAGTAACATCAGAAAAAAGCAAATATAGTATCATTTAGAACCAAGTAGACTTTAAATTGTCGGCCTCCTGTTAAAACCAGGAGGTTTTTTTTGAGCTTAAATTTTGCAGGAGAAATAAAATTGAGAAGCAAGTATATATTAAACGGAAACCGGACAATTTTTAAGAGCTCTGAAGGGGGCAGGACGCGGTGAAAAAATATATGAAAAACCATGAAAGCTATCTGCGGGAACAGCTGGCAGAAGCAAAGGAAGATAGAAGTGAGACAAAGACCGGAGAAAATTTATCCGGATTGCTGGAGTATCACCGGCAGGGAGAAGGTGGCATCATAGTCAATATAACTTCAATTAGTGTGAAAAATTAGTGTTAAAGAAGCAATTCCCGGTCTGGTGCTGTCCAATTCGGTCCGCATGAGTGTTATCGGTCTGATGAAAACCCTGGCCCGGGAGCTGGGTCCGGAAATCAGAGTTAATGC
>SL_4KL_010_BRINEDRAFT_10000685_pt1 | contig 17805 bp, 13 predicted proteins | sample SodLak_010_BRINE_2_FD_10664 | JGI IMG/M metagenome (IMG submission 10664)
AAACTGCATCTTTTTCAGTTTCATTGTAATCAGCTTCCACAATTGCCGGTGAAGTAGGGGTTGCATACCCGTCGTCATCGTCATCATCGTAGCTGCATGCTGTTCCTGCAAGTACTAAGCCGACTAATAAAGAACCTGCAATAAAAAACTTTTTGAGCTTTAATAAAGTCATAATCGTCTATTTGTTAAGAATTAAAGCAGCCTTCCGGAGAAGGCTGCTGAGTATAATTCAAAATCTAATTGACTGTGAGTGTTCCTTCCATTGCTGCGTGGGGTTCGCAATTGTATGTGGTGACCCGATTAGCTAGCTCTCCAGTGAGGGTAAACGTTATAAATCTGCCATTATCTTCTATAACAACGTTGGCATCTTCATAATCTTGCAATTCTCCATTTTCGGCAGCAGCAATAAGTACTTCACCATCGCTATCACGAAGTTGGAATGGGTGTCCGCCTGAACCGAGGTTTTCTACAGTGAATCGAAGATCTTCTTCGAGTGTAAGTGTAGTGTTTTCTTGACCTGTTTCGCCACTGGCACCATCACCATCGATTTCATTTATAACCCACGCTTCTGAACCTTGGTTTTCAATTGTGATTGATGCACTAACCTCTTCTTCGTCAGGAGCACCACCACCGAGTTCTTCGGGGATAAGCACAGCATCAATAACATGGATTACACCATTGGTACCTTCAACATCAGCTACGGTAACATCAGCTTCGCCATTAATTGTGACAATTCCATCAGCAACTTCAATGAGAATCTCTTCTCCGGCATTCAATGTTTCTACACGTTGACTTTCCCCGAGATCATCAGCTAAAAATATAGCATCAAGCACATGATACAGAAGGGTATTCGTTACCTGATCATCACTTAGTCCGGCTAATTCTTCGCTAATCGCATCAAATGCTTCGTTTGTTGGGGCAAACACGGTGTACTCGGCGTCAGCATCAGACAGAGTTTCAACCAACCCTTGGTCAGAAACGAGGCTTACGAGTGTTGTAAGCTGATATCGTTTCACTGCGTTCTCAACTACATTACCGTAACTGTCCGGAAATAAAACCTCATCAATAACGTGTATCGTTCCGTTTGTTGGGTCGTCATTATCGGGAAGTACAACAGAGGCAGATCCATTTACGATTACTTCACCATCTTCTGCAGTAATAAATAGGTTATCTCCCTGAAGTGAAGCTACGGTATTTGTTGGTTCTAAATCACCTGAAGCAACTTCACTATCGATAACATGATAAGTTAGTATTTCACCAAGTTGTTCAGCGGTGAGAGCATCTGTGTCAACACCGTCGAACGCTTCATCTGACGGCGCAAATGCTGTAAATGGGCCTAAGAATTGCAGAGTTGTTGTTAACCCGGTCGCTTCAATAGCACCGAGGAGAACATCAAATCCTTCTGCCTGACTGGCAAAATCGATCAAGTTAGGCTGCTCAAGAGCAATACGAATTTCTGACGGTAGAAGTACTTCATCCACTGCATGAATAACACCATTTGATGCTGTTACATCGGCAGCTACAACGCTCGAAAATCCATTAATAGTTACGGAATCACCTTCTCGTTGTAGAAGTAATAACTCACCTTGGAGCGTTTCAGCATCCTGCTGAGAACCGATATCTCCAGATGAAACGGTTCCTTCAAGTAGGTGATAAGTTAGAATTGTCGTCAGCTGTTCATCAGTTAACTCATCTAAAATACCATCCGGCAAATTGCCAAATGCATCATCGGTTGGGGCGAACACGGTAAGCTCGTCATTGGCTAATGTTTCAGCTAACCCTAAATCTTCAGCAATTTGAAGTAGAATAGAAAAATTTCCATCCTCTTGTGCTGTTTCAACAATGTTTAGTTCGTCTTCAGCTGGGGGTGGAGGGTCAACACTAGTATCATCGCTACAGGCTGTGATAGTAAACATAGCCATTAGCGGAATCGCTAAAAACAGAAATGACTTGTTTAGAATAGTCTTATTAAAGTTCATAATAATTATAGTTGAATTGGGGTTTTGGATTCTAATCGAATAGTGTAGGTGCATTAACTTACACGATAGGTTAAACAGCCTAACGAGAAATAATCGTTCAGTCTATATCGAGAATTTTTTAAACTGTATAAATATTTCGCCTAAGTTATTTATTAACAGAGTGTTGTATCCTGTTAATAATTGCATCAATCAATGGGTGGGAGGGAGAATTTGTAAAAGGTTCGATCAAAATTTGGGAGAATCCCTTTTGATCAGCGGTTCTGTAAAGATCGTAGAGCAGACGGGCGAACTCTTGGTAATTTTCCCGAAAGTGAATGGCATTTTCGGGAAGGTTGGCGAACTCTTTGTGATGGAGGATGTAGAAGGTTTTATGGCTTTTGATGATGCTTTGACGTTCATCAAGCCATTTAACAGATGCAGTCGGTTTATAGTGGGTATGGCGTGTCCCGGGGCTTTTCCTGTTTGCCGTTTCTGTCTCAATCGGTTGTCCCAAAAATGATGATAGCTCCTCTTTTGAAATTGCCCCTGGCCGTAAGATTCTATAGGGTCGTTCGGAAAGGTCTAATACTGTGGATTCTATTCCCACATCGGCTTTTCCTCCATCAAGTATCGGTAAATTTGTGCCGTAATCCTGTTTGATATGCTCCGGATTTGTAGGGCTGGGCTTCCCCGAGCGATTGGCACTTGGAGCGGTTACAGCGCCTGTTTTCTGGATCAATTTTAGTGCAATTGGGTGATTGGGCATCCGAATGGCAACGGTATCAAGCCCGGCAGTAACGATATCGAGCACGGCCGGTTTCCGTTTTAGTATCAACGTTAATGGCCCCGGCCAGAATTTATCGGCCAGTTGGAGGGCATCATCTGGTATGGATTCTGCAAAGTTGTGAAGCTGATCTATAGATGAAATATGGACAATAAGCGGGTTATCAGCGGGTCGACCCTTGGTATTAAATATTTTTTGAACGGCGAGGGCATTTTTCGCGTCTCCGGCAAGACCGTACACGGTTTCTGTAGGAATGGCCACCACGTCTCCGTCACGAATAAGCGATATGGCTTTCTTCAGATCTACTATCATGCCGGAACTTCTGCGGGTTGATTTTCGAACGCTTCGTGCCGGTTTAAGTAGTCGGCTGCCTCTTCCGGGTTTCCAATGTTGTGGATTACGAGCCTGACAGAATCTTTTTTCTGAACAACTTCAAATTTGTGCCCCTCTATATTTTCTACCTCTTTTAGAAGTTTCTGGAAATATCCTGATCCATAAAACTGTTCTCCCAATTCGCTGCTGCTTTTCGGAAATTGCAGCCACATTCGGTTTGCCCTGATTGTTACTTTTTTAACCAACAACCGAGAAGCAAGTAGTTTTATTTTTGTTGCAAGGACAAGGTAATTGGCACTTTCCGTCAATTCACCAAAGCGATCTTCAAGCTCTGCTGTCCAGTCTTCAATCTGTTCGATTGTTGATGCTTCCGAAAGTTTGCGATAGAGGTTCAGCCTCTCCACATTATCCTGTACGTAGCTGTTTTCGAGGTACGCGGAGTAGTCGAATTCAACCTGGGTTTCGGGCAGATCAACAGGTTTTGGTTCGCTAGAGAACATGGAACTGTACTCTGTCTCTTTGAGCTCACGGACTGCATCATCCAAGATTTTGGTGTACATCTCGAAGCCGATATCGGTGATAAATCCACTCTGTTCGGCTCCTAAAATATCGCCGGCACCACGAATATCAAGATCGCGCATGGCGATATTAAAGCCGGAGCCGAGATCGGAATACTCTTCAAGCGCCGTTAACCGCTTACGGGCATCGGATGACAACTTGCGCACCTCTGGGGTGATCAGGTAACAAAATGCCTTTCGGTTCGATCGTCCCACGCGCCCTCTTAACTGGTGAAGCTCAGAGAGACCAAAGTTGTTTGCGTTATTTATAATGATGGTATTGGCATTGGATATATCGATACCGTTTTCAACAATATTGGTGGAGACCAGCACATCAAATTTATGCTGGTAAAAATCACGAATGATCTTCTCCAATTTGCTCGGCTGCATCTGCCCGTGGCCAAAACGGATACGAATATCGGGCACCATATCGCGAATCATGCCGGCAACCTCTTTAATATCCTTTACCCGGTTATGAATAAAAAATACCTGACCTCCGCGCGATGCCTCCTGAATGATGGCGTCCCGAATCAATTCTTGGTCAAAACTGTGTATTTCAGTGTAGACGGGCTGTCGGTTCGGCGGGGGAGTGTTGATAATACTCAAATCTCGTGCTCCCATTAGCGAGAACTGCAGAGTTCTGGGGATGGGGGTTGCCGTCATGGTCATCACATCCACCGAGGCGCGGAATTTTTTCAGCTTCTCTTTAACAGTAACGCCAAATCGTTGCTCCTCATCAATAATCAACAGCCCGAGATCTTTAAACTTTACATCTTTAGAGACAATTCTGTGCGTGCCGATCAAGACATCTACTTTTCCGGCTTCCAGATCTTTCACGACCTGCTTCTGCTCGGCGGCTGTTCGGAACCGGGAAAGGGATTCCACCACTACCGGAAACTCTTTCATCCGCTCCTGGAATGTTTTTGCGTGCTGATCTGCCAGGATGGTGGTTGGAACTAATACGGCGACCTGTTTTTGATCCATCACGGCTTTAAATGCGGCCCGGAGTGCCACCTCGGTTTTGCCGAAGCCAACATCTCCGCAAATCAATCGGTCCATCGGTTGAGATGATTCCATATCCCGCTTAACGGCTTCAATCGCTTCCATTTGATCGGGCGTCTCCTCAAACTCAAAACGCGCCTCCATCTCTGTTTGCCACTGGTTGTCGGCATTGAACTCATAAGCATTTTGAGCTTTACGTTTTGCATAAAGGTCAATTAGGTCGCGGGCAATGTCTTTAACTTTTTTCTTGGTGGTGGCTTTTTTCCGTGCCCACTCGCCGGACCCCAATTTTGTAATTCGTGGCTGTTTTCCCTCTTTGCCGGAGTATTTTTGGAGCTTGTGCAGGCTCGATACATTAACATAAAGGATGGAATCATCTTTGTACCGAAGTACGGCCGCTTCCTGTACATTTTTACGAACCTTAATTTTTTTGAACCCGGCAAACTTCGCGATCCCGTAATCCACATGGACTACGTAATCACCTACGTTTAGATCCTTCAGTTCTTTCAGGGATATACCGCCCCGTACCTGTTTCCGCTTAATTTTGGGACGATGGTACCGGTCAAAGATCTGGTGATCTGTTAAAACGGCCAGCTGTTGATCGGGCAGAATAAATCCTTCATGCAGACTCTGTACGGCAAGCGAGTAATTGAACTCATCACTTGGTTCGCCAAGAAGTTCATCAAACCGCTCCCGTTGATTATCGTGGTTGCAGAGTATGAGCGTTCGAATTCCACTGCTGCTTTTATCGGTAATAAACGATCGAAGCACCTTAAAACTACCGTTAAATGAGGGGTGAGGTTTGCTGTTCAGGGCAAAACTTTTGGTGGTCTCTACACTAGTATTGAATGATCCTTGGGTAATCAGTCCGAAATTTTGGATTGATGAACGCCACTCTTCAGTGAGGAGATATGCCGTTTCGGGAGAGGGTATGTTGTCCGATTCTAGCTCCTCATAGTTGGTGTGCGCTTTCGTTTCAAAATCTTCAATTTGTTCGATTAACAGATCGGAATCATCCAGAAGTATGACGGATCCTTCGGGCAGATGCGAGAGGATACTCTCTTTATTGCCGTTGCCTGAAAATGTGGCGTTTGGTACAAGCCGTACATCATTTAAAAACGAAATGGAGCGCTGCGAATCGGGGTCAAACTCCCGAATTGTATCGATCTCATCGCCGAAAAACTCAAGCCGTACGGGGTACTCGCCGGAAAATGGAAAGATGTCGAATATTCCGCCGCGAATGGCAAATTCACCGGGTGATCCAACAAATCGGTCGGAGGTGTACCCTTGCTCCACCAGAGCATTCGACAGAGATTCTATACTACGATCATCCCCTTTTTTGATCTGAATGGAGGATTGATTGAACTCTTCGGAGGAGACAACTTTTTCAATAAGTGCATCCACGGAGGTGACGATGACGCCGGATTTACCGGTTTGAATCTGTTCCAGAACTTCAGACCGCTGCACGAGAATGGAGGAGTCTACAATTTTTTGGTCGTCGTACGGTTTTTGACCGGTTGGAGGGAACAGGTGAACATCTTCGGTACCGAGCTGTTCAAAATCAGATGCGATGGCTACAGCTTTTTCGTGATCGCGTGCTACAACCAATAAATATGGGAGCTGCGTTAATAGTTTTTGTAGAAGGAAAACCTGGGAAGAGCCGGTAAAATCATCCAGGTGGATGTTTTTTCGATCGCTTAATAACGAAGAAACTTCTTGTATGGGTAAACTGCCGGTCACCGCCGAACGGATCGAATCAATCATAAACAAATACGGAATTAACTATAAAAGCGTGAAATTTTTAGCGTAGAAAGATACAAAATTGTGCTGTCAGCTGTGGAATAAAGGCGAGCGGGTAAATAAACGTTCATTCAGAAATCCGGCGATAAATAGCAGGACTCCGCTGAGCAGATAGTTCATGTATCGATCTTCGTAATCACGGTAGACAATCTCCTCAATTTCGGTGGTTTCGAGCCGGTCGATCTCCTCATAAATTTCTATCATCTCTCGGTTATCTGTAGCGCGGAAATATTTTCCACCGGTCATATCTGCAATTTGTTGCAGCATCTCCTCATCAATATCTACCGAAACGTTTTGGTAGCGACGGCCAAATACGGGGTCATCTACAGGGTAGGGGGCTGTTCCCCGGGTTCCGATTCCCATGGTATATACAGTAATTCCTTGGGAAGCGGCAATTTCTCCGGCAGTTATCGGGTCCACTTCTCCGGCGTTGTTCATTCCGTCTGTCAACAGAATTATGACTTTGCTTTCTGCTTCGCTGTTACGAAGCCGGTTTACCGCTGTCGCCAATCCAACGCCGATGGCGGTACCATCACGAACCATTCCCATATCAATGGTGTCGAGAAGCTGAAGAGCGAGCCTGTGATCTACCGTTGGGGGGCAAACGGTGAAGCTTTCCCGGGCAAAAACATTTAAGCCGATACGATCAGAACGCCGATTATTGATGAAATCTCCGGCAATCTCTTTGGCGGCGAGCATTCTGTTGGGTTCAAAATCTTCTGCCTTCATCGATGTGGAAATGTCAATACTCAGCATAATATCGATACCTTCGGTATGTTGTTCAACCGTTGTGTTTTGAAGCTGTGGCCTCGCCATGGCAACAACAATCAACCCAAATGCCGCTACGTACAGCAATGGAGTGAGGTAAACCAACCACGCTTTATAGTTGCCGGGTAGATTTTTCAGAGCGGCCGTGGATGAAAATGTGAAAGAAGGCTGCTTACGGAAAAATAGTTTCCACGCCACGTATCCGACAAAAATGGGAAGGAATAATAAAAGCCAAAAATACTCAGGGTTTGCCCAACTCATGAATTTTCCTTGTTTTTCGGCGTGATATGTTTCTCTTTAAACGCCTGTAGCCGTTCTTCTTGGCGTTCATCATGCTTAAATTCCATGTAATCTATTTTTTCGCGATCTACTGTTTCCGCCGTATGTACAAAATTATCTGCGGTATGTAACGCATCAGTTGTCTGTTCATTATCCGGGGTGAAGTTTGCGAATTTTACCATATCTGCTTCAAAAAGAACCTTTTTTGTCGCCTTTATAAGGTCGCTGTTGGCTCTCTCTTTTTGTAGCTCCCGAATGATTTCACTTGAGGTCATTTCTAGAGCCGGAAATTGATAAACCCGTTTAATGTATGCACGAATTGTGTCGCCCAGTTTTACATAAAATCTGTCGAAATCCTCTTCAGTTCGGCAGGGAGTGAGAGCTTTAACCTCCGTCATGTCTTTTTTGAGCTCCAGCATTGGGTTGATGAACGGCTCTCGTTTAAATACCGGTTTTGGAGTATTCGCTTCGGCCTGTTTACGCTTCCAGTATTTGTAGAGATACCACCCTGCAATAAGTAATAGTAAACCGCCTAAAATATAGGGCCATAGGGCTCGGGCAAAATCAAAAATAGGTTTGAATGGGCGAAACTCCTCATCATCTTCAGCAAGGGTTGATTGAAAAACGAGAGGGATTTCTGAAGTGTAAAGCAATGTGTCACCTTCAGCGGTTTGTAGACGAAGCTCGTTTTCGGGGATGATCATATTTTCAACCCCAAAAAACTGGAGATTATAAACCAGGCTGTCACGCACCTCAGACAGTTGAAACCTTTGACGGTTCAGTAATTCAATATCATCAGGGAAATGCGGTTCATCGGGATATTCTAGCAATGTGTAATCACCCGACAAAACGATGGAGTAGGTAAACCTGTCCCCAACACGAAGAGTGTCTTTATCGGTATAAGTTTGAACTTGTTGGCCTACTGCTGTTGAGCTGAATAGAAATAGCAAAAGTATGACTGCTAAGGGCCCTCTAAAGAGTGAAAATCCCAACTTTTTGATCATTAAAGTTAAAGTAGATAAGAAATGAAACGTTGTAAGTTCTGAAACTGTGGTAATAACAGCCAAAAGGTAATATAATTTCGGTAATACTGTAAAATATTGTGCGGTCTTAAATTATGATAATCATACTGAATGCAGTATTTTATCCCGGATAGTAAATTTTAGGTTATAATAAAGTAGTATAGCACGGCTCACTATGAATAAAGTACTAGGCATAGGTGTTTTCTTTTTAGCAGTATTAATAGTTTTTGCAGGTCTAAACAAGTTCGGAGAGGATTATATTCAACATGAGCTCATTAATATTGAGCAGCTTGTAGAGATTGAACCGGTACCTGCAATGGATACCTACGGATTCATCGAGGACAGATACGATTTTATTGAAGAAGAGGTAAAAAGGAACGAGAGTCTCTACATCATATTAAGTCGACACGGACTTTCACCACGCGATATATATAATGTACAGCAAAAAGCAGACGGCGTGGTAAATCTAAACAGAATGAGGCCTGGGCAAAATTATCGCATCTATTTTGATGAAAATGAAGAGCCAAGATCATTTGTATGGCAACGAAGTGGTTTGGAATACACAACTATTCACTTGAAAGATGAAGTAGAAATTGAGCAAGGTAAAGTTCCAATAGAGGTACGAGAGAGGGAGACAGCCGGAGTGGTTCAAAACTCACTCTATCAAACCGTACTGAATGAAGGTGGAACACGCTCATTGGCCAATAAAATGGCTGAAATTTATGCGTGGGAAATTGATTTTTTCCGTCTCCAAAGTGGAGACCATTACAAAGTTATATACGAAGATTTGTATGCCGGTGATACCTATCTTGGTGTTGGAGATGTAAAAGCTGCTGAATTTCAACATCGAGGGGAGACGTATAGAGCCTATTTTTTCGAAAATGGAGAACGGATAGGATATTTTGATGAGGAGGGTAAAAGCCTTCAGAGAGAGCTTTTAAGAGCCCCTTTCCGATATAGCCAACGAGTCAGCTCCGGGTTTTCTCAAAATCGATTTCATCCGGTATTGAAAACCAACAGGCCACATCATGGTACTGATTATGCCGCTCCAACAGGTACTCCGGTTCTTGCAGTAGGAGATGGGGTAGTAACAGAAGCTCAGCGCCGTGGAAATAATGGGAACATTGTGCAGATTAGACATAACAACACCTATAGAACTGCATATCTGCATTTAAATGGTTTTGCAGAAGGAATTCGACGTGGTGCCGAAGTGGAGCAGGGACAGGTTATTGGATATGTTGGTCAAACAGGAATGGCAACAGGACCGCACCTCTGTTATCGGCTGTATGTAAATGACAGACCTGTAAATTCTGTTCGGGCTGATCTGCCTGAAGGTGAACCTCTCGAAGAAGAGTATCACGAGGAGTTTATGTACTATGTCAATCAACTCGATGAACAGCTAAACAACATTGAGTTGAGGCAAGAGGTTGCTGCTAAGTAAAGATTAGCGTCGCTTAACTCGGCGCTGAAAGAAATTCATCAGTGGTTTAACGTACGATTCGTTCGTATAGAGCTCTACCGAATCCATTCTGTTTTTTCGTAAATACTCTTTGAGGTCCGTTAATTTTTCCCTTCGCCTTTTTTTGTAGTAGGTACGAACTTTGCGGCTTGATGTATCCACCATTATCTGTTCCCCTGTTTCAGCATCTCTGAGGGAGACAAGCCCAACATCCGGCAGCTCATCTTCAAACCGATCGTTTACCATAATATTCACGAGGTCGTGTTTTCGATTAGTGATTTTATGCTGTTTCTCGAAGTTTTCATCCTGAAAGTCGGAGGCCAGCACAACAATCGATCGGCGTGTTAGAAGTCGATTCACATAGGAGAGGGCACCGGCAATATCGGTTTTACCACCTGTGGGCTCTGTTACATAGAGCTCCCGGATAAGTCGTAATACATGAGTACGACCCTTTTTGGGAGGTACTACTTTCTCAATTTTATTACTAAAAAGCACCATTCCAACTTTATCACCATTCTTGATTGCACTGAATGCAATAACGGCACAGACTTCAATGGCCAGCTCCATTTTAGTTTGAGATCTGCTTCCAAAAAAACCACTGGGAGAAATATCTACACAGAGCATAAGATGTTGTTCTCGCTCTTCTTCAAATATTTTGATGTAGGGCTCGCCGTTACGGGCGGTAACATTCCAGTCTATCTGGCGGATATCATCGCCATACGTGTATGCTCGAACTTCTGAGAACTCCATCCCACGACCTTTGAATGCAGATTGATATTCCCCACCAAAAATGGAGTTAACCAATCCTTTTGTCTGGATTTCGAGCTTACGAATCTTGGATAAAATCTCTTTAGAAATCATAAAAACAGGATCAATGAATGGTGCGTGGGAATTTACAAAATGTTAATGAAGAGTATATAGTTTTCAATCAAAAGAGAGGGATCTTTAAGTTTCGTAACCTTTTTGAGTAGATATTTTACAGGTTCATCTATGAATTTACATTATAAGACATCGACAGGTTTGCAATAAGATGTTAATTCAGAATTTTATAAGATGATTAAAGAAAAAATCTACTGTTCCTTACCTGAAAAATTTCTAACTTTAAAAGCTGTGAAAGACAACAAAATTACCATGAAAAGACCATACAATTTATGATTATTGGAGTCCCTAAAGAGATAAAAACACATGAAAATCGTGTAGCCATGATACCAGGTGGCGTAATGCAGTGCGTACGACACGGCCACGACGTACTTATTCAAAAAGGTGCGGGTAACGGCAGCGGTTTTTCTGATGAAGCTTATGTAAAAGCCGGAGCTACAATTATTGATGATGTTGAGGAGATATGGAAGCGCTCTGAAATGATAATGAAGGTAAAAGAGCCGATTGCTGAAGAATATCCTCGGATGCGCGAAGGACAAATTCTGTTTACCTATCTCCATTTTGCAGCCAGCAAGGAGCTTACAGAGGCTGTTTCGGAATCGAAATGTATTGCTATTGCGTACGAAACTGTTGAAAAATCAGACGGCTCACTTCCACTGCTTGTACCGATGAGTGAAGTTGCAGGGCGTATGTCTACCCAGGAAGGGGCAAAATATTTAGAAAAACCGATGGGTGGCCGCGGTATTTTGATGGGGGGAATCCCCGGTGTGCCTCCTGCTAAAGTGATTATATTGGGTGGCGGTATTGTAGGTGTAAATGCAGCTAAAATTGCGGCAGGAATGGGAGCACAAGTTACCATACTTGATATCAATATTCCGCGTTTGCGCTACCTCGATGATGTGATGCCTAAAAATATTACCACACTCTTTTCTACCGAGGCAAATATTCGAAAACTCTTGCCCGATACGGATATGGTAATCGGCGGTGTATTGAAGCCCGGTGCCAAAGCTCCTCATCTAGTTACAAAAGAGATGCTGTCATTAATGAAACCGGGAACGGTTCTGGTTGATGTTGCCATTGATCAGGGTGGTTGTTTTGAAACGTCAAAGCCAACAACTCACGATAAGCCAACTTATGTGGTAGATGACATTGTTCACTACTGTGTGGCTAACATGCCCGGGGCTGTTCCATTTACATCTACGTTGGGCTTGACCAATGTTACACTTCCTTACGCAGTACAGATTGCAAATAAAGGGTGGAAACGAGCACTTAATGAAGATCCGGAACTCAAAAAAGGCCTAAATATTGCCGATGGCGAGATCGTCTACAAATATGTAGCCGAAGCGTTCGATATGGAATACACAGATATCAATGAAGTAATGTAAATTACCAACTTACTTTCTAACTTCAGTTGGACTTCACGACCTTTTATCAAGGACATAAAAAAGCCCCGATGAGAATATTCTCAATCGGGGCTTTTTGTTAATAACAGCTGAAGCTTTTTACAAACTATCGTTTTTCAACGGGAGTCCATTCAAGATTCTTCTCTCCAATATAAAGAGCTCTTGGTCGTACGAGTCGGTTATTATCCGCTTGTTCGAGGTAATGAGCAGTCCAACCTGAAACGCGACTCATCGCGAAAATGCAGGTAAACAGATCCGGCTCAATACCAATGGAGTAATACACAGTTGCAGAAAAGAAATCAACGTTCGGGTCGATATCTTTTTCTTCTTTCATTGTTTTCAAAATAGCTTCTGACCACTCATAAAGTGTGGTATGTCCGGTTTCTTCGGACAAGCTTTTCGACATACCACGGAGCAGACGTGCGCGTGGATCGAATGTTTTGTAAACACGATGGCCGAAGCCCATGATCTTCTCTTTACTGGCAAGTTTCTTTTTGGTGAACTCAACCGGATCTGCTGTATCAGGATCTTTATCAAGTTCGAGCAGCATATTCATAACCGCTGTATTTGCACCACCATGCAGTGGACCTTTTAGGGCACCTATGGCTCCGGTAATGGAGGAGAACATGTCGGACTCTGTAGAACAGATTGCGCGACTTGTAAAGGTCGATGCGTTCATTCCGTGCTCAGCATGTAGAATCAGGCAGAGATCCATCGTTTTTTCCGCTTCGCTTCCCGGCTTTTCACCGTTAAGCATATAGAGGAAATTAAACGCTGTGCTTCCATCTTTCAGTGGGGAAACAATCTCTTTGCCTTGCCGTGCACGTGCAAATGCAGCTACAATTGTAGGCATTTGAGCCGCCAAGGTGATAGCGTCGCTCTGGTTGTCTTTATTTTTATCACCGGTATTACGGGACTGAAAATCAGCCAGCATAGATGTAGCCGTTCGAAGAACAGCCATCGGTTCCGCCTCTTTATTTGTACTAGAAATGTAGTCTAAAACAGGTTGCGGAAGTTCACGCTTTTGAGTCAGCTTACTCTTAAGCTCATCAAGTTCTTTTTGATTCGGCAGCCGATCATTCCAAAGCAGAAAGCACACTTCTTCAAAAGTGGCATTTTCAGCTAAAGTATCAATGTTATAACCGGCATAAATGAGCTCGCCTTTCTGCCCGTCAATAGAACTTTTAGTGGTCGAAAATCCTACAATACCTTCAAGTCCTCTGTTGATGTAGGGATATTCGTTTAGATCAATATTATCCAAGTTGTGTTCAGCCATTACGTTTCTTGTTATTTAAATGATTTTCCTTAATCCTGCGCTCTGAAATATTAGATTGGATTATTCAAACGCTGATAATTATTCAGTAATACCAATTCTTGACGCAGATGTTTTTCTTGTTCTTTTAAAATACAAAAATAGAGAGGATTTTAGAAGCGCTTTTGCCCTTCAAAGAGTTAAATGAATGTAAAAGCTACTCCAAATTCTTTGCTTCATTCCAGAGACTATCCATCTCTTCAAGGTCACTTTCATTTATAGAGAGGTCATTTTCGGCAAGTTTTTTCTCGATATATCGAAATCGGCTCTCAAATTTTCGGTTAGCTCCCCGAATGGCGTCTTCGGCGTTGAGGTTTAAAAGTCTGCCAACATTCACCAGGCTGAACAGAAGGTCGCCAAATTCATCAAGCTGTTCAGTTTCTGTTTGATGGGTAACTGCCTCTCGCCACTCGTCGATCTCTTCATTTAATTTTTCCCACGCAAGTTGCCACTCGGCCCAGTCAAAACCAACATTGGCGGCTTTTTCCTGCATTCGCTGGGCTCTAATCAATCCGGGCAGATGTTTTGGCAGCCCATCCAAAATAGATTCTTTTCCCTCTTTCAGCTTAATGGACTCCCAGTTTTCGGCCACTTTTTTATCATCTTCAGCAACCTCATCATCAAAAACATGTGGGTGTCGACGAATCAGTTTTTCCGAGATTCGAAGAATTACATCATCAATAGAGAAATTGTTCTTTTCATCCGCCATTTTACTCTGAAATATCACGTGTAGAAGCAGATCCCCAAGCTCGCGAGAGAGCTCATCATAATTCCCATCATCGATCGCTTCTACGGCTTCATATGCCTCTTCAATCAAATTATCCTTAATGGAGTGGTGGGTCTGTTTTCTGTCCCAGGGACACTCTTTGCGAAGTACAGCTATGAGTTCTACAAGATCTTCAAATTTATCGGATGGAGTCATTATGAAATTTCTGAATTCTGAAATTCTGTCAAGTTGTAAAAGCAGAAAAATTTAGGTTTCCCGTTTCTCTTTTTCTGCAGCAGGGAAGAGGATGTTATTCAAAATAAGGCGGTAGCCGGGGCTGTTGGTATGAAGGCTAAGGTCCGTGGGCGGATCGCCAACGCGGTGCGTATAATCTTCAGGATCATGGCCGGCATAAAATGTAAAGGTGCCCTCACCGTAATTTCCATAAAGATACTTCACCTGGTCACGGCCTGATGATTCCCCAAGCACCACAACGCTGCTTTTCACTTTATCCGCCTGGAAAGCTGTCGTCTGCCCATAAAAACCGGGGATGCTGCTCACATGATTCTGGGTAAGCATTGTGGGGACGGGGTCCCATTTCGCCGAAAATTCAAACAGTGTAAAATAGTCCAGGCTTTCACTAATTCGGTTCAGATCCACTTCAACATCAATGTCATCGTGCTGATAGATCGTGGGGTCGGTTACCAACGAAAAATTCTCAAAAGCAAGTGTGTTCGAGTAGTTAAGTCGTTCATTCACATTGGAGTCCATTGGGTCGCCGTCAATTTCCATCGGTACGATATCCAGACCTTCAGCAGCCAAAGCTATATCAAACGTATTGGTGCCTGAACACATAGCAAACATAAAGCCACCATTTCCAATGTAATTTTTCATCTCCAGAACCACATCCAGCTTCAACTCGCTAACTTTGCTATAACCTAAATTTTCGGCCAGCTCCTCGAGCTCATTTACCTGCGAAATATACCACGGGGCGTTTCGATACATTCCGTAAAACTTTCCAAACTGACCGGTAAAATCTTCGTGGTGCAGATGGAGCCAGTCATAATTTTCGAGTTCACCGTTCAGTACCTCTTCATCATAAATGGTGTCGTAAGGGACTTCTGCGTAGTCCAGTACGAGTGTTACGGCATCATCCCAGGGCATCGTTCTAGGAGGGGTGTAAACGGCTATTTTAGGGGCTTCCTGTAGGTTGATGACCGCCGTATTTACATTTGGTTGCTCAACCTCATCAACAATTTGATTTGCCTCCGCTTCAGATATCACTTCAATGGTTACATTACGAACGTTGCTTTTTCGAACTATATCGGCAGACGCGGATGTCATAAAACTTCCTCCGCGATAGTTCAGTAGCCATTGGCCGGTTTCACCCTCCAATAAGTGGTTGAAAATTACGCCATACGCTTTTAGATGATCGGTTTGCGAGGCATCCATCGGAATAATAACGCGTTCCTGAGCATGCAGTGTACATATGGAAAGCAGGCTAATGAAGAGTGCTGCGAATAATTTTTTCATCATAAGGTAGGTTCTGATCCTGATAGTTGAAGCTTTTCGCGTGCGTATTGGGCATAAAAGCCGCCGGGAAATTCATGTAAAATCTGTTCGTACATTTCATCCAAATCCGAGTCGGAAAAATTGTATCGACCGGCAGAATCAATATCAAAGTTTGCACTATCCATCCAGTTCTGTTCATCAAAAATATCCGGGGAGGTTTGGTATAACTTTGTTAGATATTCTGCAGATCGGGCTCGTTCCCATAAAATTCTCTCAAACAGCGGAGAGTGGTGTGCCGCCGATGCCTGGGTTTCAAGCAAATGAAATATGTAGGGTTGATACCTTTCGGGAAGTGTTTTTGCCAGCTCTACGGTTACATCATCCGAAAACGGGTGGTTTGGCGCATCAATAAAAATCGAAAACTGATCAATAGCATCATCATAATTTCCTATATGGATGTGATGCATCCCTTCGCCCAGTGCATCCAATATGGCTCCGGTGGTATCGGCCCGAGTACCATTTTTGATCCACATACGCAGCTGAATGGCGTTATTGGCAAAGTAGGAGGTAGATCTCCTTTCAAGAGATCGAAGCTGTATATCAGCAAATTCATAATCTCCGGCATAGAAATCCGAAAGGCTCAGGTAATACCGCGAGCGTTCCGACAGGTTTGATTCATCCGTAGCCCGGTCTGCTCGTGTAAGTGCTTGCCTGGCTGATGTGAAATCTTTATTAAAGAGCGCAATTCTACCCTCGGCGTAGGAGATATAAGCCGGTTCATTTACCATCTCTTCATCGAGCTCCTTCAGCACATCGAGCCATCTTTCGGCCAGTTCTGCATCTTTAAACTGATCGAGGGATAGATCAATTTGCGAGGATAGCACACGATCTAATCGGTTGTAATAGGGCGCATTCTCGATGATTTCCTCATTTATATCGTACGCTTTTTTATAGAGATCAGCAGGCTTGCCAAACGTGTCGATGCTGTGCTGTTTCAAATATCTTGCCCAGCGTACATACGTAGTGGCGAGTTCATCCATGGCGCGAAACCGCTGGCTCGATTCATCTTCAGCGTAATAACTGTACACCTCAACCGCCAACTCGTATTGATGAGCAGATGTAAACCGGTTTCCAAGTGAATAGAGGGAGTAGTTGGTCTGTTCGGTTTGATTTTCGTATTGCCGTGCAAAAACATAGGCTCGCCTGTACTCTTCAGTCTCCAAAAGGAGCCAACTTAACAGCTGATAGAGCTCATGATAGGATTGGTGATCCATATCGAGTTCCAATAAAAAATCCTCCAGCTCCAGTGCCGCTACTTCAAAAAGTTCTTGGTCTCGCATTCTAAGCAGGCGCTGCTGAACAAATCCCATCTGACCCGGAGATTTTTCAATAACCCGGAAATAGTGGGCCATCGCATCTTCAAATTGGCCGGCCTGCATATAAGTACTTGCCATTTCGCTTGTAAAAAGCTCAGGATTATTGAACCGGTCTTGGGCAGTTTTGTACACCTCAATTGCGCTTTCGTACTCACGGCGCGAAGACATCGACCCGGCAACGTTATAGAAGGTTTGAACGCGAAGGTCATTGCCTGATATAACCTCATTCCAAGTGGTGTGGGCTAACTCCTTATCTCCACTTAGATGATGAATTTCTGCAAGCCTAATTTTTGATCTCTCCAGAGAGTGATTATTCTCAATTTGATACTCTGTAATCTCAATCGCTTCTTCATACTCATGCAGGTTGATGAGTGTTTCGGTCAGCCGTTCAAAGAAAATATATGCGGTGGGATCGTTCTGATGAAGCTCACGGAAAATTGGCAGTGCCTCTTCATAATTCTGTTGTTGCAGAAAGGTGTTCGCCTTCTGAAAATCACTGTTTTGAGCGTCAGCCGGCAGGGCGATCACAAAAAAGATCAAAAAAGTAAAACTAGGTAGTAAAAATTTAGATATGCCCTTCATGATTCGAAAATCAACTTAAATAGCAACTGCTTTTTCGTTTTCAATGTTTGGTAAAATGCATTCATGGGGAAAC
>SL_4KL_010_BRINEDRAFT_10000686_pt1 | contig 17777 bp, 22 predicted proteins | sample SodLak_010_BRINE_2_FD_10664 | JGI IMG/M metagenome (IMG submission 10664)
GTTATCGTTGAGGGTGCGGGGGTGGCCCGCCCATGACTGCCGGTGTTGGACCAATGACTGCTATCCCACTACTCACGGACGTGCTCGCACCGCTTGCCGATCCACTGTCGACGATTCCACCGTTCGCATGGCTCTTCGTAGCCACCTTCGTCGCTCTCTTTGCGCCGCGCTCGGTCGGCCACGCAGTTGGCGCAGTGGCGACCGCGCTGGTCGGGATTCAGGCCTTCTTCGTTCCTGACGGAACCCACGTTGAGACGACGTTCCTCGGCTTCGAGGTCGTGTTGCTCAACGTTGATCCCGCCTCGCGGATCATCGCGGTCGGCATCGGCATCATTGGCACTGCTGCGGTGCTCTATTCGTGGGGAAGCGAAGCCCCGAAAGTCCAGACCGCCTTTGCGCTGTCGTACATCACCGCGACCGTTGGCACCGTCTACGCGGGCGACTGGCTGACGCTCATCTTCTTCTGGGAGCTGATGGCCGTCACGTCGACCGCGCTCGTCTGGTACTACGGCGGCGAGGCGATCCGTGCGGGCTACCGCTATGCGATTGCCCACGGAATCGGCGGCACGCTGCTGCTTGGAGCCGTGGTCTTCCACTTCGGCGAGATCGGCTCGTTCCTCTACACGGCTGAGACGGGAATCGCTAGCGGCACTGCAATGGTCCTGGCGGCACTCGGGATCGGCGTCAACTGCGGGTTTATCGGTCTGCACACCTGGATTCCCGACACCTACCCACGACCGCACGTCGCCGCCTCGGTGTTCCTCTCGGTGTTTACGACCAAAACCGCCGTCCTTGTGATGTACCGGGCGTTTCCCGAGGGCGCGCTCTGGTTGGCCTACTTCGGTGGCGCGATGGCCGTCTACGGCGTCTTCTTCGCCCTGCTGCAGTACAACCCGCGCGCGCTGCTGTCGTACCACATCCAGGCCCAGGTCGGCTACATGCTGGCCGGCATCGGCCTCATTGGCACGGTTGGCGGCTTTGCGGCCGCCGCCGGTCTCGCCCACGCGTTTAACAACATCCTTTATAAGAGTCTGCTGTTCATGGCGGTCGGCGTCGTGGTTTACCGAACCGGCAAAAACGACATCCGGGAGATGGGCGGACTCTGGAAGATCATGCCCGTCACCTTCGTCGCCTACCTGATCGGCGCGGTCTCGATTACTGCTGTCCCCGGCTTCAGTGGGTTCATCTCGAAAGGGATGGTCATCGATTCGGCCCACGAGGTCCAGAACATCCCACTGTTGTGGGGTGAGGACCTGCTGTGGTGGCTGCTGATTATCGGCGGCGTCGGGACGTTTATGTCCTTTATCAAGCTGGGCTACTACATCTTCTTCCACGGCGAGGCCACCCTTGATCCGAAGGACTCGACGCCGCTCCAGACGGTCGCCATGTTCGGGGCTGGCGCGGTCTGTCTGTACTACGGACTCAACTACCAGCCGATGCTCGATCTGCTGCCGTTCGCTGCGGAGTGGGAGACGAATCCCTACAGCACGGGCCACCTGATCGAGGCTGCCGGCCTGGCGACCGCCGGCTTCGTCGGCTTCTACCTGCTGAAGGACCCACTCGGCAAACTTGCCCACGTGATGGTCGATCTCGACCGGATCATCAACCCGGTCGTCTTCTACACCGGCCGTGGGCTCGTCCGGGGCGTCACTGAGATCTGGGCAGGCGTCGACCGCGCGGTAATGAACACGATCTCTCAACTGAAAAGCGCGGGCACACACCCCCAGGCTATCGCTAGCGACTTTGGCTTCGGCACCAACGAGCGACCACCACAGCTTCGGTCGGGAATCGGTCGGAGCGTCTATGTGCTGACCGCGCTACTCGCGCTTACGTTGGCCCTCTTGCTTCTGGCCTAACGGCTACCAGCGGCTCTTTTGATCGGTTGTTGGTCAGTATTGTGCCGTCTGCACAAACACTTTTGAATAGGGGGATACAATATTTGATATCATGGCAGACTCGATGAGCGAGTATCTCAAACAGGACATGGAGTGCGACGGCCTCCTGGAGTGTATCCACGGCCTCAAAGCACTTGACAAGGAGATCTTCCTCCTGTTGACCGAACAGGCAGAACCGATCACTGTAGACGACATCGCCGAACAGGTCGACCGCGAACGCTCGACGGCCTACCGGTCGGTCCAGCGGCTGATCAACAGCGGCTTCGTCCAGAAAGAACAGGTCAACTACGAACAGGGTGGCTACTACCACGTCTTCCGACCGACCGATCCCGACGAGATCGCCGACGATATGCAGCGGATGCTCAACGACTGGTACGCCAAGATGGGCCAACTCATCGGCGAGTTCCGCAGCAAGTACGACAGCCCGCAGGAAACGCAGCTCTCGGTCGAAAACTGAGCGGCGATGGAAACGGTTTTTCGCCGGCTCTCCTATTATCACTCATGAGCTACCGAGCCGTTGCGGATCTCTCGCCCGACGAGCGACGGGCGTTTTTCGAGCGCGATGCCGGGATCGATGCCGCCCGGAGTGATGCCGCTGATATTATCGACCGTGTCCGCGAGGAGGGAGATGTCGCACTCCGGCAGCTGGCCGCGGAGTTCGACGATGTCGAGGTCGGCAATCTTGACGTCACTGATCTCGCCGAGCGCGCCCACGAGGACGTCGATGACGACATTATCGCAGCCATCAGTGAGGCCGCCGACAACATCCGCGCCTTTCACGACCGCCAGGTGCCCGACGACTGGCGCGAGACGTTCGGTGACCGCGAGTTAGGCAGACGCTACCGTCCGCTCGAACAGGTCGGCGTCTACGCGCCTGGTGGCACCGCGGCCTACCCCTCCAGCGTCCTCATGGGTGTCATCCCAGCGAAAATCGCGGGCGTCGAACACGTCGCCGTTGCCACGCCGCCAGCCGACCCGATGAACCCCGTGACGCTCGCGGCAGCCCACGAGGCTGGCGCGGACGCGATCTACGCCGCTGGGGGCGCGCAGGCGGTTGCGGCGCTGGCCTACGGCACCGAAACCGTCACCTCGGTCGACAAAATCGTCGGCCCCGGAAACAGGTGGGTAACCGCGGCCAAAGCCGAGGTCCGCGGGGAGTGCGAGATCGACTTTCTTGCTGGCCCCAGCGAGCTGCTGGTCGTCTGCGATGAGACCGCAGATCCGGCATTCGTTGCCAGCGATCTGATCGCCCAGGCCGAACACGACCCCAACTCCTCGGTTGTCGCGGTAACCGACGACGAGGCGACAGCCGAGGCGATCGTCGATGCAGTCGGTGAACAGGCTGCTGACCGTGAGCGAAGCGAGATCATCGAGAAGGCACTGGCTAACGAGGCTAGTGGTGTCCTACTGGCGCGCTCGATGTCCGAGGCTGTCCTCTTTGCCGAGGAGTATGCGGCCGAACACCTCTCGATCCAGGCTGACGACGACGAGGCATTGCTTGATCGGATCGATTCGGCCGGCAGCGTCTTTTTGGGCCCCTATACCCCGGTGGCTGCTGGGGATTACGCCTCGGGTACCAACCACGTGCTGCCCACCAACGGCAGTGCAAAGCGGTTCGGCGGCCTCTCGGTTGATGCCTTCCTGCGTTCGACAACGGTCCAGCGACTCAGCGAGGAGAGTCTGGATGGGCTCTCGGAGACAGTTACGACGTTGGCCGACGCCGAGGGACTTGAGGCTCACGCCGAGAGCGTTCGGCGGCGGTTCAAGTAGCGATTCGGGCTAGCTGTTTTCGCAGATAGAAACAGGTTCTGATTACATCCGGTCGTCACAGTTAACAGGCTTGGACAACGAGGGGTAGCTATGAGTACGGGAACCGTCGACGGCAGTTCCGAGTCGGCTGTAGAGGTGTCGGAGGCTGCCGCCGAACAGGCACTCGCGTTGATGGACAGCGAAGGGATGGACCCCGACGTTGGCGGGCTCCGACTGTTCGTCCAGCAGGGCGGCTGTGCGGGCCTGTCGTATGGGATGCGCTTCGACAACGAACCGGAAGACGACGACACCGTGACGGTTCATCACGGGCTCCGCATTTTCGTCGATCCGGCGAGTCTCAACTACATCGGTGGTAGCCGACTTGAATACGAAGACGGCCTGCAGGCGGCGGGCTTTCACGTCGAGAATCCGAACGTCGTCTCCGAATGCGGCTGCGGCGAGAGCTTCCGAACGTAGCACCTCACTATTTAACGGGTATGCCGTCGTTGGAACCCGTATGGAAATCGAAGCACTCACGACCGACGACGAGGGAACGCTGTACGTCGACCACACGGATGCCGAACGCGGCTCTGAGGGTCCCTTCTACACAGTCTACAGCAGTCCTGACGCCACGGAGCGCTGGGGATACTTTTGTACTGCCTGCGAGAGCGTAGACAACGCGATGGACACGATGGGCCGGCTCGTCTGCAACCAGTGTCCCAACGTCCGCAAACCCGACGAATGGGATGCCGCCCACGAGTAGTGATAGCCTCCGAACAATGTACGAGTAGTGGCGGCTCACGAACCAGTATATAAGTAATTGGGTGGTACTGCCCTGTTAGGTGTGACAAAGCTTATCATGAATGCTTGCGTAGCCCTACTTGGATGGCCCCTGTTACCATACCACCGACTGAAGAGGCCAGGACCGTGTTTAGACGGCTCGGCTACGCCATCGACGAGATGGGCAGCGAGTTCGTCGCGGAACGAAAGTGGCGACGCGTCCGTGTGACACCGTTGTGTGCGGATGACGCAACCGAACCCGAGCCCGTACTCGGCTCGGAGTCGACCGAGGGTCCAGGACTCCGGTGTTTCGTCACATGGATGCAGTGTACAGGGGCGTTACGTGAGTATTTACAAACAACTAAACCGCCGTACGACTGGGCGATTATCGGGATCGAAGAGGACGACGAAGAGGCCTTCGAAGTCGTCCATCCGGAGACGACGCTCGCACCTGCCTAACACCGCCGACGACGGCAGCCGGTTTGGCGGTCGATTTTTTATGCCAGCGTCAAGAATGAGTAGATGCGATGGTACATAAAAAAGTCACACTGATCGGTAAAAGCACAGAGAGTTTCGAGGGCGCAGTCGACGATGCAATCGAGCGTGCGGAAGCGACGCTCGATAACGTCCACTGGATCGAAGTCGAAGAACTCGGCGTCGAGCTCGCAACCGTCGAGGACCGTGAGTATCAGGCCGAGGTCGAAGTCGCCTTCCAACTCGAAGGCTAGGCGGCCACCCAGGCCAGCCGAGCCCGATTCGTCTCGCCTCTCATCGAACGATACTCTCTTTGCTTGCGGCTGGCAAGTTCCGACCAGTGACACTCGTTGTGGTTCCTGTTCGGTATCCGCTCTCTGCGCACTCGACGGCGACGCTTCGGGAGGCGATTCGCATTAGCCGCGACCGCGATGCTGAGCTATCGGTGCTTCACGTCGACCTGTATCAGGACAGCAGCCACGTCAGCCGAACTGAACTCAAACAGGCCGTCGAACGGACGTTCGACGAACTCGAACACGCCCGATACGTCGTCCGCCGCGGCTTCCTCGTCGAGGAGACGATTCTCGAAGAGATCGCTGCCGAGCGCGCTGATGTCGTCGTCATCGGCTCGAAACAGGCCAGCCAGTGGCAGCGGATGGTCCGCAAACTGCTTTCTGACCCGGATATCGGCTCGTATCTCCGCGAGAAACTCGACTGTACGGTGATTACGGTCGACGCTGATGGCCACACTGACGAATAGCGACTGTCGACAGCCGGTTAGACGCCGAACGTCGCCCGCAGCATATCACGGGTTCCTGGACCGAGGCCAACCGCGACGACAGCGACGAGCAACAGTATGGTATACCGCGGGGTTTCCTCGAACAGCTCGTCGTTGAAAATATAGACGACGATAGTCGCGGCCGCTAACTTGATAACGAGGAACGGCCAGGCGTCGCTCGTGATTGCGACCACCGCTTCGGGCAGTAGCCGACCAGTGTACTCGACAATCGCGGCGTTGACCGGGTGTTTCGGGACGAGATTACTACCCGCGTTGAGTGCGGGCATCCAGTTGAGCCCGATCACGTTGGCGACCCCGTCGACTGCGTGGCCCCAGATCACGACAAAGCCCATGAATCCGGTGCCGGCGTCGAGCGCGGGATACCGCGAGCCGACGACTTTCCAGGTAATCCACGCCGAAAGAGTCGCGCCGACGAGCGTGACTATCAACACCTGCGGGTAGATGGTCGCGTACTCCGTTGCAACACCGAGATAGGTCAGATACCCAACCGAGCCAACCAACAACGCGGTCCCGACACCGGCGAGGGGGTACTCATACCGGTCGACGTAGCCGTCGGATTCCAGCCGGACGCTGAAAAGCACTGCCACGAGCGTCAGGACGAACATCGTAATGTAGATGAAGGGACTGATAATCAGCGCACTCCAGGGGAACGAAATCAGTGGCTCGGCTCCGGCACGGGTTGCTGAGACGCCAGCGTCCTCGACTGTTCGGAGCGCGCCGCCGAACAGCATGAACGGAAACAGTGCATAAAAAAAGCCTCTGTCGGTGCCGATATCGAGCCGGCGGAGCAACAAGAGTACTCCCAGCAACACGAACAGCAGCGTGGCGATGTAGCCGACCTCCGAAACCCAGGTGTAGCCGGGGTAGGCGACGATCTCGCCGGCGGCTTCGGCCTGGCTACAGGCCGCACTACTGCCGAGATATTCGACCGAGCCACCCGACCGAACCCCACAGAACGCGCCGTTGCCGTCTGCGGCCACCGGACCCCAGAAGTACTGCCAAATAAACCGATCATAGACGAGTTCTCGGAACAACAGCGATCCGAGCACCAGAGCGAGAGTGATCACGCTGCCAGTTCCGATCCATAGTCGCTCGGCGGAGGTATCAATTCGTTCGGAGACTGCAGCCATTTTGAGGGTGTCGGGCTGTCACCACATTTAGCGTTCCGGTCTCCTGTGGCCGGTTCGTTCGACCGCTGCCGCGTAGGCACCAATTACTTATATAGTAGCAGTCACCTCCCGCGCTGCGTGCTCACGACTTGACGATACCGTCGACTGCTGCCTGCATCGACTCGTGAACGTCGCCGTTCGAGATCACCATTCCCTGTGAGTCGACTTGCCATCGGTTGCCGTCGATATCGGTCACTCGCCCGCCTGCGTTGCGGACGAGATGGACGCCGGCGACGCTGTCCCACGGTGGGGCCGCCAGATCGGTGACCCCGCCTTCGACCGCACCGTCGGCGATCATCGCAAGCGTGGCTTGGGCGGAGCCGAACCGCCGGAGGTCGTCGAACCGCTGGACGATCTCGCGGGTCGCGGCCGCGTACGCACCGCGGCTATCGCGGTCCCACCACAGCATGGGAACGACGGTCGACAGTTCGGGTCTGTCGATTTCGCTGACCGTTATTGGCGTCCCGTTTCGGTAGGCAGTTTCTCTGTCGGCCGTGTACGTATCGCCGACCGCGGGCATGACAACTGCGGAGGCGACTGGCTCACCGTCGATGACAGCTGCGACCGCAGTAGCCCAGACTCGGATACCGTTGACGAAGTTGTTCGTCCCGTCAATCGGATCAATAATCCACGCTGGCCCCGTCTCCGGGACCGTTTTCAGGGCGTCATCCTCCTCACCGACAATGGCGTCGTTCGGATAGCTGGCTTCGATCACCTCGATCACGCGGCGTTGGGCCGCGCGGTCGGCCTCGGTGACGAAATCGGTCTCCGAATCTTTTGATTCGGCGGCGATCCCCGTTCGGAACTGCTCGACGGCGAGGTCTGCCCCGCCGGTCGCGGCCTGCTCGGCCACAGCTGCTCGTGAGATGTCAGCGTCAGTCACAGTCACACTCTGGACTGGTTTTATCTATAGCCGTCGGAACGAGTCGGTAGCTGCGATATGATAACCGTACAACAGTTGCTATAATTTACTCAATTCTGAATTCGAGTAAATACTTAACCCCGCCTCCCATACGACCGTATATGCAGCCCGAAGAAGCTGTCAAACAGGTCCAGTGCGTTGCCAACACCACGCTCGAAGATATCGGACAGCGCCTCGCGCCGCTGTACGGGCCAACGTTCCGCCGGGTCGCCACGAAAGGAACTGGGACGGATGTAACCCTCCTTGCCGACCAACTGTGTACAGAGCTTCGTGCCGGGAACCGCCCAACGGTCGATGAGGCCGAAGGGTTTGCGACTGACGTACTGAGCCAGCGCGCGCTGACTGACGGCGGCAACTAACGACTCGCGTCGCTTTTGTTCCTTCGAGGCCTGGTGTCGCTATGCACATCGGCCTCGTCGTGAATCCGATCGCCGGCATGGGTGGCCGTGTGGGTCTCAAAGGCACTGACGGCAAAGTCGACGAAGCCCGCGCTCGCGGTGCGGCCCCCCGAGCCCCCGAGCGCACCCGCCGAATGCTCTCGCGGCTGGCCGACCACCAGCCTGACCTCGAGTTCTCTGCGGCCGGCGAGCCGATGGGCGCGTCGCTGGCCCGCGAGGTCGGTTTCGATCCGACAGTCGTTGCCGAGCCAGCCGGCGAGACGACTGTTGCCGATACGCGCGCGGCGGTTGCTGCGTTTATCGACCTGGATGTCGATCTCGTTGTGTTCGTCGGCGGTGACGGGACTGCTGCCGACGTCGCCGACGCGCTCGAAGACAGTCAGATTCCAATGTTGGGTGTGCCAGCGGGCGTCAAAGTCTACTCGGCGGTGTTTGCGGTCTCGCCGGAGGACGCTGCGAATGTTATCGTTAGCTTCGAGCGAACCGAGCGTCGAGAGGTGATGGATATCGACGAAGACGACTACCGAGAGGGCGAAGTAACCCCGAAACTCCGGGCGGTTGCCTGGGTACCGGTCACCGACGAGCTGCAGTCGTCGAAACAACTCGGCGGCGGGACGGTTGAGGCACTGGCCGAGGGGATCGCTGAGGGTGTCAACCCCGACCGGACCTACGTGTTGGGGCCTGGTTCGACAGTTGGCACGATCAAAGCCGTGTTGGGCTTCGAGGGCTCGCCGATTGGTGTCGACGTCTGGCGCGATGGCATACTCCTGGTACGCGACGGCAGCGAAGGGGAGATCCTGGACGCCCTTGGTGAGGACAACGTGATCGTCGTCTCGCCTATTGGCGGCCAAGGATTCGTCTTCGGACGGGGGAATCCACAGCTCTCGCCGGCGGTGATCCGCCGCTGTTCGGTTGAGATCGTCGCCTCGCGGGCGAAACTCGACGGGCTGTCGGTACTGCGGGCCGACACCGACGACCCCGAACTCGACGCCGAACTCCGTGGCTGGCGAAAGGTTCGGGTTGGCCGGTTCGAACGCCGGATGATGAAACTCGTATAGCGTTTCGACGCGCCGCAGTTCGTGGCTCGGCTGACATAAAATGTGCGAACAAATCACATACTGATCTACTGGCCAGTCTGTTCTCTCGGTGCACACCTTTGAGACAATACTATGTCTATAGACACAATTAAGGAGATACAAAGCCCATCACGGGTATGGAAACCCGGAAGGTCCAGCGGTTAGGTCCCTCAACGCTGGCGATGACGCTGCCGGCCGAGTGGGCCAAAGCCCACGACGTCGAAAAAGGAGATGAGGTGTCGATTCGTATGGGCGGCAAGGGAACACTGACAGTGTTGCCTGAGTCGGCCAGCACCGAAGAAAGCGAGGCGATTATTCACGCCGATAACCTGGATGCCGGTGCGCTTGAACGCGCTATCGTCGCCCAGTACGTTCTGGGTCGGCGGGTTATTCACGTCCAAAAGGAGGAGGGCGCGCTCGAATCCGAACACATCAACGCTGTGTATAAGGCCGAAACCCAACTCATGGGACTCGGCGTGATCGAAGAGACTCCTGAGAGTATCGCCATCCGGTGTTCGGTCGATCCGGAAGACTTCACGCTCGATAACCTCCTGGAACGCCTGGAAAACACCGGCAGCACAATGCGAGGCGAGGCGGTCAAAGCCCTGGCTCACAGCAACACGGACCTGGCCCAGCGCGCGCTCAACCGCGAACGCCAGGCCAACAAGATCTTCGTGCTCCTGTTGCGCTTGATCTTTACNGCCTACCAGAACCCGAACCTCTGTCGGGCGGTTGGGCTCGATTCGAGCTTCCCACTTATTGGCTATCGGTCGGTCGCGAAAAACCTCGAACTCACTGCCGACAACGCCGAAGATATCGCCGACATCGTGATGGATGCCGACAGCGAGGGACTGGATATCGACTCCTCGACGATGCGACGCGTCCGGGAGTTCACCGACCAGGTCGACGAGATGACCGAACTCGCCGTCCAGGCGGTCGTCGAACGGGATTACGACAAGACGATCAAATGTCGGTACATGTTCCACGAGATCAGGGACCGCGAACAGGAGATCCTCCAGGACCTCCCGGAACTGTCGAACACCGAACTGCTCCGCGTGCGCGAGGTGCTTGTCAGCCTCCAACAGACCGCTGAACACGCCATGCGAAACGCCGAGATCGCAGCCAACCTCGCGCTCGACGAGGAGTCCGAACACGTTGAAATCAGCTAAGACGAATAAACTAAGTGCTCACCGTCGAACGCCAAGATATGGAAACCGGCTCAGTCGACTCAGATAAAGCACTCGGGATCTCGATGATCTTCGGCCTGCTGGCACTGCTTGGCGCGCTGCTCATGTTCGGCGGCGAGACACAACTGCTGCGGGCCTGGGGGTTCGGGGCGGCGATGATTACCGCCGCACTCTGTGTCGTCGTCATCCAACTCTACGAGTAGCTCTCGTTTCTGGACGTAATTGTTAAGCCGCTCACAGCCGTAACTCGGTTGATGACCTCTTACACCGATGAGGAACAGCGCATTGTCGCCTATCTGCGCGACAGCGTCTCGCGTGGCGAGCGATATTTCCGGGCCAAAACTATCGCCGAGGCCATCGGGCTTTCCTCCAAGCAGGTCGGTGTGCGGCTGCCACAGCTGGCCGAAAAGTCCGACGACGTCAAGATCGAAAAGTGGAGCCGCGCGAAGTCGACGACTTGGCGAGTCACCCCAGAGTAACCCCCTTTCCACGCCCTTTTTACTCTCGTACGTCTACTCGGTAGCAATGACTGTCCGTATTCGGCGGACCTTCGAGTTCGATGTGCCCGGCGAGCGTGTCTGGGAGTTCATCGCCGACCCCGAAAAGCGGGTGGGCGCGATCAGCGTTGTCGACTCCTACGAGCTCCGGGGCGACAACCGCGCCATCTGGCACGTTAGCCTCCCGATCCCGCTCATCAACTCGACGGTGCAAGTTAAAACCGAAGACATCCACCGAGAGCCACCGACGCGCGTAAAGTTCGTCGGCCGCTCGAAGGCCATGCAGGTCACTGGCGAACACACCATCGAGACGACCGACTCGGGCTGTACGCTCACAAACGAGTTCGTCGTCGACGGCAAGCTTCCCGGCGTCGAACGCTTTTTCAAACGCAACCTCGACAGCGAGATGGATAACCTGGAAGCCGCCCTGCGGGCGGATTTCGCCGCCGACTCCTAACGATGCAGCTGGCTGTCGTCCAACTCGAGATCACACCCGGTGAGCCTGAAACCAACCTCTCGCGGGCAGCCGATGCAGTCGAACGCGCGGCCGACAACGGAGCCGATCTGGTCGTCCTCCCCGAGCAGTTCCTGGTCGGCTTTTTCGCGTTCGATGCCTACGCGACCCATGCCGCCGGTCTCGACGGCGAGATCTTCGACCGCCTGGCCGCACTCGCTGCCGACAACAGCGTCGGGCTGGTCGCCGGCACCACTGTCGAGGATTTGGCGGCCAGTGCGGCTGCCGGCTACGACGTGCCCGCGACTGAGGGGTATGCCAACACGGCCGTTTTGTTCGACCGCGACGGCGAGATCCAGGCTGTCTACCGGAAACACCATCTGTTCGGCTACGACTCGACCGAGGCCGAACTGCTCGTGGCGGGCGAGTCGCTTCCAGTCGTCGACTTCGAGGGGCTTTCAGTGGGGATGACGACCTGCTACGACCTCCGGTTTCCCGAGTTGTATCGCGAGCTTGCCGACCAGGGGGCCGAACTCGTCGTCGTTCCGAGCGCGTGGCCCTACCCCCGCGTCGAACACTGGAAAACGCTGGGGCGGGCTCGCGCAATCGAAAACCTCTGTTATGTGGCGACTACTAACGGCTCTGGGACGTTTCCAGAGGCCGACAGCCGGCTCTGTGGCCGCTCGACGGTGTACGATCCGTGGGGAACGACGCTGGCAAGCAGCGACGACGACCCGACACTGCTGACCGTCGAGATCGATCCACAGCGCGTCGACGCAATCCAGGAGTCGTTTCCGGCGTTGGACGACCGCCGGCGGTGACTACAGCCGAGGGACGGTGCATTTATCCGTCCCAGCGACTAACCCACCGATGCCGACGTATTGACGCTTTTCTCGTCACCGTCGGCAGAACGCTGCCGCGCCCATCCCACTCGCTCGGGTCTGGTCGGACCCACAGACGAGTCGAGGGTTCGGGGGCCACCTCGATTCGTTTCCACCCGTCTTTGTGTGCTACTCCAGGAGCTACCTGTTCGGAGTGGTCTCTCTTCTGAATATAAGGTGTATATACTGTTTAACGGTCTGTATGAGGGCTTATAACCTAAATTATATGTGCTGTCGTACCATGGTTGTCGGTAGATCACAACAGGAGGTGAAAACACGTTCCAACACACCAGTACGCCGATGACAGTCCGCTGCATCCAGATCTGTCCGTTGGAGCACCGTCATGGCTCCCTCGTGGCCCTTGGGCAAACGCTGGGAGGTGCGTTCGCCCGTTTCCACCCCACTCCGTTCGTGTTACCTCCCGTTTTTCTGCCGCTACCGCCGAATCTCGAACCCCTCAACAGCCTGCGGTTCCGCTGTCGTCCGCTCGATAGCCTCGACGCTGGCAGCCCGCGAGCCGGTTTCACACCATTCGACCATCGCATCCACGGCCTCTTTCGGTCCCTCAAATACTGCTTCGACACGGCCGTCATCGAGGTTTTTCACCCAGCCGTCGACCCCTTTTTCCCGGGCGGTATCCCGCGTGCTGGCTCGGTAGAAGACGCCCTGGACGCGGCCACTGACGTAAACGTGTGCGCGAGTTCGGTCGGGGTTGCTCATGAGAGTGGCTTGGTCGGGGCATCCAATAAATCCGGCTCACCCAGCCGATTTTAACGGTGCGGCTCCCAGGGTAGCGTATGGTTCAGTTCGGCACAGCGGGAATTCGGGGCACTGTCAGCGATCAGGTGACGCCACGCGTCGCACTGTCGGTCGGCGAGGCGGTCGGTCGGCTCGTCGCCGAAACAGCGGGCACCGACGAGTCCTCGCACGTGCCGGAAATCGTCATTGGCCGAGATGGCCGACCAACTGGCTCCGCGCTCGCCGCCGCACTCGAAGCCGGCGTCGCCGCGATGGGCTGTCGACCTGTCCGGCTCGGCCAGGTGCCGACGCCGACGCTGGCGTTCGCCTCCCGTGGCCGCCACGGGCTGATGGTGACCGCCTCGCACAATCCGCCGACCGACAATGGAGTCAAACCCTTCGCCGACGGCCAGGAGTTTGACAGCAACCAGGAGGCCACCGTCGAAACGCTCCTCGCCGAGAACGCCCCACCAGCCGCCTGGGACGGGTGGCAATCGTCCAGCTCTATCGATCCGCTCCCGGCGTACCGCCAGGCTGTCGTCGGCTACAGCCGTGGGGTCGGTGCCGACTGCGAAGGGATGCAGGTTGCTGTCGACTGCGGCAACGGGATGGCCGCGACCGCAACCCCCCAGGTTCTCCGCGAACTCGGTGTAGACGCAATCGCGTTCAACGCCAATGTTGACGGCCACTTTCCGGCTCGGCCCTCGAAACCGACGCCCGAGACGCTCTCGGAGTTCCGCGCGCTGCTCGCTGACGGCTCGTTCGACCTGGGAATCGCCCACGATGGCGACGCCGACCGCATCGTGATCCTGGACGGCGACGGCGAGGTCATCCACGAAGATACGGTTCTGGCCATCCTGGCTGGCTACTACACACGGCAGTACGTCACCGAACACGGAGCCGATGCCGCCGACCCGGTGGTCATCACGACGCCGAACGCCTCGGGACGAATCGACGAGCAGGTGACTGCGGCGGGCGGCCGCGTCAAGCGTGTCAAACTCGGCGGGCTGCACGAGGGAATCGCCGCCCTCGGGGCTGACGAGACGGTCGTTTTTGCAGCTGAGCCCTGGAAACACATCCATCCTGCGTTCGGCTCCTGGACCGACGGGATCACCAGCGCGGCCGTCTTCACACGGCTGGTCGCCGAATCGGGCCTGGCCGCCCTTCGGGAGCCGATCACCGAACGTCCCTACCGGAAGATCAGCGTCGACTGTCCAGACGACCGAAAGCCTGCAGCGATGGACCGACTCGAAACCGAACTGCCCGCGGCGTTCGACGAGGCGGAGGCGTCGTTCGACCACGGCGTCCGACTGCGGTTTCCCGACGAGTCGTGGCTCCTCGTTCGGCCCTCCGGCACCGAGCCCTACATCCGACTCTATGCCGAAAGCGACGACGTAGAGAAGCTCGTTGACCGGACAACAGCACTAATCGATCGGGTAGTCGACCCCAACGCCGAGTAGTCGCTGTTTACTGAAAGCCGAAGCGGTCGATACCAGGAAACCGGCTTGTAGCTGGCGGCCCAACAGGTCGTATGCATACCAACGACGGCGGCCACGTTGCCACGGCAGTTGCCGCGCTGTCGGCTCGTAGTTATGAACTCGCAGGCGACGAATACAGCCGCGCCGCCTGGCGGGTGCTCGCCGAGCCACGAGATAGCCAAAGCCCGTTTGCAGCCGACGAGCGCGGCTATGTCGGCGTCGCCGTCCAGTATCTCGTTACGAGTGCGATCTGCTACCGGATCGCCGGCCACGACTCGCGGGCAACCCACCGGGGTGTCGAGGGCGTTGCTGTCGCGCGTGACCTTCAGCACGCACTCTCCCAGCCGGTCCAACAGGCGTGTCTCGATGAACTAGTTGCTGACTGCCGAGTTGCTGGCGGACTTGATGGGGTAGCCGCGGCCTACGAGACCGCAGCCGACGCCTACCGTGCAGCCAGCGACAGCATCGAAAGCCCTCAAGCAGTCGCAACAACACCGCTGTTCGAGGCTGCAGCCACACCGATCAAGCAACTCGCCCGCAGCCTCGCAGACGGCGAAATCGCGATCAAATGGGAGGATCTCCACGGTTCGGACCCTGCCGCAGCCGGTGATTTTCTGGCCCACCGGCCGAGGTACAAACACCAGCGGTTCCAGGGTCTCTTACAGGGAGCTATCGACGAGGGGTTTCTCGCCGCTCCGCGGGGTACAACCGAGTACGCGACTGACCACCACCGGTGTCCGGGGTGCGGATCGACGGATGTCAACTGGTTCGCCGACAGCGTGCTCTGTCTGCGCTGTTCACGGTCGACCGAACCGGTGTAGGTGACTACCTGGGCGGTCCGCAAAAACGAACTCGCTGGTGCTGCCCAGTGGATCGCTTGCGGTTTTCGTTCGAAGGTTTTCGAAGCTGGCCTCCCGCAACTGTTCGAGCGTTGTGGCTCGACCAGGTGCCGAAAAGAACATCGACCCGCCCATCCAGCCGCGCCGAACCGTCTCAAACCGACCCGACGGTAGGGTCATCAGCAGCGTGCTGCCCGGTTTGAGTACGCGGGCGAACTCCTCGTAAACGTCTGGATGCCGAGCGCGCGGCACGTGAAAGACGGCGTAGTAGGCCGTGACCGCGTCGACCGTCTCGTCAGCCAGGGGAAGAGCCTGCATGTCGGCCTGTAGCAGCCGTGCTTCGGGAACTGTCCCGGCAGCAAGCGAGAGTCCCTCACGGGCGAAATCCAGCCCGATGGCGTCGGCCGGCAGGTTGGCGAGTGTTCTCGCGCCGTCGCCGCAGCCGATATCCAGAATAACAGGATCAGAGGGGCAGACAGCGAGCAGCTCATCGATAAGTTCGGCGTCCGATCCGTCCGGGTCGCGCCTGGCGGCGTACGTCTCCGAAAGCTGTTCCCACGCCGTGCGGCACGCCTTGCGGTCCATACTGTTCTCACGGTCTCGGTGGTCATCAGTGCTGTCGACGGTTGTCCGATATTCGTCGGATACTACCCAACGTATTTCGAGATAAAGCGTTTTCTCCCCAGAGGAAGGATTCGAACTAATGACCTCCTACGAGTACGATATCGCCGTCGTCGGTGCCGGTACCTCCGGCTGTTATGCCGCGGCTACTGCGGCCGACGCCGGTCTCGATGTCGTCGTCATCGAGCGCAAGGACAGCGAGGAAGCCGGCCACATCGCCTGCGGCGACGCGCTCAAAGGTGCAAACGCCTTCCCTGATGCGATCCCGAAATCGAAAATTGCCCCTGCGTTTACCAACACCGACGTCGACCACGGTCGCTTCGAGATCCCCAGCCACGATACTGTCCTGGAGATCCCCGTTCCTGGCGAACTCGCGGTCATCGACCGCTGGGAGTACGGCCGACTCCTCATCGAGGGTGCCGAGGAGGCCGGCGCGGAGCTGCACTACGATACAGTCGTCCAGGACGTCGTCCAGGACGACGACGGTACCGTCACGGGCGTCGTCGGCAAACAAAAAGGCGAGCCCGTCGAGTACGCCGCCGAGATCGTGATCGATGGAGCCGGCTCGCTGTCGTTGCTCCAGGACAAGATCGATTTCGAGGGTTCGACGTTCGATACGAACGTCCGGTACTCGCAGTTCTGTTCGGCCTACCGCGAGATCGTCGAAGTCGACGAACCAGTCGCGTGGGACGACGCGCTCGTATTTAAACCAACAAAGCGGGCGGCAGGCTATTTGTGGTATTTCCCACGCACCGAGACGACGATCAATGCCGGCCTTGGCTTCCAGATGAACGAAGAGCCGATGCAGATGGTCGACGACCTAAAAGAGGATCTCAAAGACCGCGAGGAGTTCGACGGGGCCGACGTCACTGACAAACTCGGCGCGGCGCTTCCCACCCGGCGGGTGTACGATTCGGCAGTCGCACCCGGCTTCATGGCCGCCGGCGATGCGGCCGCCCACGTCAACCCGACAACAGGCGGGGGGATCGCTGGGGCCGCCTACGCCGGACAGTACGCCGCCGAGCAGGCCGTGGCGGCGATCGAACAAGGCGACGTCAGCGAAGACGCACTCTGGCACTACAACGAGCGCGTAATGGACCATTTCGGCTCACGATATGCCGGCCTCGATGTGTACAACATTCTCTCGACCGCGGTCGACGTCGACGACCTGATGGGCCTGCTCGCCGCGCTGCCGGGCGAAAAGCTGGCTGAGGCCTTATATACCGGCAAAACGTCGATGGGACCACTGCTTGCGGCGCGGTGTGCTATCGACAGCTTCGGCTACTGGCGACAGATCGTCGACTTTTATAAAGTCAAACAGCTCGCCGAGAAACTGATGAATCACTACGAGCGGTATCCGGCGACGCCCGACGCGCTCGCCACCTGGCAACGCCAGCGCGACGAGCTGATGAAACAGATCTACGAGACGACCGGCGCGGAACCGAAATATTAGCCGCGGTCTTCTTTTCGTAGGAACTGTTTACTCTCCGTCTCGTGGCTCGAACAGCCCCGCCACGTCCTGCTGTTTCTGCTGTCGACGCTCCACCTGCGAGGCGAGACGATCGTAAACGATCCCGCGATGCGTGGTTTCGTCGACGAACGTGGCAAGCAGCCCGATAAACTGCGTGTTGCTGCTGTCGATCTCCTCGCGGGCGTAGTCGGCAGCGTGCTTAATGACACGCTCTTCGTAGGCCTCGCTATCGTTGGCAACTGTCTCGGCAGCGGTTATGATTTCTCTAACAGATAAGTCAGCAGCCACAAGCGGGTGGCCGTAATAAACGAGCGGCGGCGGGGCGGCGCGTTCGATCCGTTCGGGGTCG
>SL_4KL_010_BRINEDRAFT_10000687_pt1 | contig 17748 bp, 15 predicted proteins | sample SodLak_010_BRINE_2_FD_10664 | JGI IMG/M metagenome (IMG submission 10664)
GATATCGGTCCGAAATGCATCCAGCCGTGCCGGACGTGCATAGCTTAAAATGTGTAGATTGTGTCCGCGATTAGCTAAACCTTTTGCCAGTTCTGTTGCAACAACTCCGCTACCTCCAAAAGTTGGGTAGCATACAATTCCAATATTCATAGGGTATTTATATCTGTAAGTTTATCTGTCTCAAGCTATACAAATTTCACTCCATTTGCATTCGGGCCGTGAAATCAACGAGATATGATAAACACGCAACAATTCACCTATTAAGTAATTGAAAAATCAAACACTTACACTACTCACATGATTATGTGATAAATAATCCATTCTTTAAGATATAAATTGTTTGCAAGAGAGTAGCACCAAACCTTACTGTAAATTAATAGAACATATCATGAAAAAACGAATACATATTGAGCTATTGGCTGTTGTAATATGTCTTTTAACCGGAAGCATTTTTACAAGTACCGCACAAACTCAATCTGATTATCTTCATCAAGGACTGGAAGCGGAGCAAGCTCAAGAGTATGAGAAAGCTCTTGAAATATGGTTTGATGCACGTCAAGATTTAGATATTCCAAGCTTTCAAATCGCTACAGAATACCTGCGAGTTGTAACAGAGCAGGAACTTAGAGACTACTACCCGATGGCGTTTTCCATGTACCAATGGGGATTATCGGCTGAGGAAGTCGCACCTAACCGTGACGCTCTGGCCGAAGAAATTTCCCGAATTGCGCCAATTACCGAGGAGAAACAAACAGAATATTGGAATACTTTATTGAAGAATGAGAATCCCGACCTTTACAGAGAAATAGAATTTTTCTGGGAAGATCTCAATACTCTGCCAATCAACAATTATAACCCTCGGTTGCTGGAGCACTGGGAGCGGATAGCCTATGCACGTGAAAACTTTACTGCGCAAGAGATTGAACCGTACGGAACCGATATCCGTGGTGATTTTTATGTAAAGTATGGAGCCCCTAATAAAAAAGGAGTACTCGACTTAGATATCAGCAGAGGGGATGTTGAAAATGCTTTTTCAAACTTATCTGTACTAAGAACAAGCAGCACAAGCCAAAATAACCGATCCAGTACATTTACCCGAAGCAGTCAAAGAATGAGCAGAGACAACCTGGATGTAACTGATAAAATTTTTGAGCTTCAACAGCGTGGCAAAGCCCATATTTGGAGTTATGATGCCGGTACAGAAGCAGACGAACTGAACGTGAAACTTATTTTCAGAGAAAAACAGAACGGAGAAATTGAAAGAGTTCGCGTCATTGATGACCTAATCCCCAGTTCCGCGTTTAATCTGTCCGGTTTTGAATATCAGCAACGGCAGCGTCCCGTAGGTAATCTGATGCAGTGGATCTATTACCAACGCTTACAAGGTTTTGATAGTGAGTATGCCTCAATTCTCAGCTCAATGGAAGCCGATCTTTTTTCAACACTTCCACCTCAAACATTTACATCTTCGGGACTTAATTTTAAAATGCTAAACCGCGCACGGGCAGACAGAGAATTAAAGCAGGCTCCCAATGTCATTTCCACAGATTTTCATGCCGCCTACAATATCCCGATGGAAATCCATCAGTACCGAATGCTTAATGAGGAGAATAAACCGGTTTTTATTACCTATATCGAAAATCGTCCCCTCGATGCTTTTTACCTTGATATAATTCATAACAATGAAAATCTACGTGGACAACATGAAGAGTACCTTGAGGATATTGAGAATCGCAAGTTTTCCCCTCAAGAAACCCACGATAACGAATTAATTTCAGGTGACCTACTGGAGCATTATCAATTACGAAACACCATTGACTTACGAGGCGCTGATCAATCTCTCATCAGTCGTTCCCACATAAACCCGGTACTGGTTGTGGACGAAGAGGATTATTCCACACCAAGTGTATCCGTTTTCGAAATTCCATACCTGGAAAGTGAAACAGAACAGGTTTTCTTTTCTGAACTTCGAAATCTAAATCAAGATTCGAGCCCGGCAATGCAGTCTACGCTACCCAAAAATTTACGGGGATTAGGCCAAATGCGAATCGAGCAACCTGACCACTGGGATATGCAGGAAGACAACCTTCTTGTAAGTGATTTGATAATTGGGTTTCAAAAACATGATGAACTGGAAGAGATCGACATCTTCCCGTTTATAGTATCCAATGATCGTAAAATCCCCTCCGATGAACCGATGATTATCCATTTTGAAGCTTATCAACTTGGTACCGATGACCAATGCCTTAGTCGTTTTGAAGTGGATTACAGCTTTAGTACGGTGAGTAGGTTTTTCAATCTGTTTGGAAGCGAATTGGAAGGAATCAGCTCCACCCTTACATATGAGCACGATGAAAACCGGTTTGCGGAAAGCCTGGAGCTCCAAACCACAGACATGGCTCCCGGAAAGTATGATCTCAGCTTTACGGTTACAGACCAGATAACCGGTAATTCAGTTGAAAGGAAAATCCGTATTGAAGTTATAGATAACTCGGAGTTTTACGTTACCGAAAATTAATTACGGCAACATCTCAATTCTTATTAAGCCGCTGCTTAAAATGCAGCGGCTTCTCTTTTTAAACTATTAGGGTAAATTTTCCATTTCTGTTATATTTATACTCCTTTTGAATCTCTCTAATTATTGAACGGATCTATTTATGGCAGGACATTCCAAATGGGCGAACATCAAGCACAAAAAGGCGAAAGAAGATGCCAAACGTGCCAAAGCGTTTACCAAACATATTCGTGAAATCACCGTAGCGGCACGCGAAGGCGGTGGTGATCCCGATGCCAACCCCAGGCTCTCCCTGGCGATCGAAAATGGCAAGAAGGTAAATCTGCCCAAGGATAATATTGAGCGCGCCATCAAAAAAGGAACCGGCGAGCTGGATGACGGCTCCGGCACCTACGAAGAGGTTACCTACGAAGGATACGGCCCCGGCGGAATTGCCTATTTTATCGAGGCTACCAGTAATAACGTAAACCGCACGGTGGGTGAAATTCGCCACATTTTCACTAAGCATGGCGGCAACCTGGGAACCGACGGCTCCGTGGCCTATATGTTTGAGCAAAAAGGCTCCATCAAGGTAAAACCCGAAGATCAAGATGAAGAGGAGCTCATGCTGCTGGCGATTGATGCCGGGGCTGAAGATGTGGTAGTCGAAGATGATTTTATTGAGGTGATTACCGGGCGTGAAGATCTTTTTGATGTAAGCAAGGCGCTCGAAAATGAGGATGTGGAGATCGAATCAGCCGAACTGATCCGTATTCCCGCTACAGAAGTAAAGGCCGATCCCGATACAGCCCGCACCAACCTGAAGCTGATGGATCTTTTTGACGAAAATGACGACGTCTCTAACATTTTTACAAATATGAAAATGGATGATGAAACGTTAGCACTTGCGGAAGAATAAATTCCCCGTACGTTTCAGGTAACTCTAAACCATTTTCCACAGCTCTTTATGAGAATCACCCTTTTAATTTTTATTGGACTGTTGCTAACGGCATCATCACTTAATGATGCACGGAAAGCGAATGATGCGTTTCGATCCGGTGATTTTGAGACAGCAGCCCAACTCTATCAAAACGCCATCAACCAGAACCCGGATGATGCACGGCTCCATTTTAACCTCGGGAGCGCACTATCAAAAATGGGCGAAACCGAACGGGCGATGGAGGCTTTTGAAAACTTTAAACAGCTGGCCGAAAATCCTGAAGAGCGGGCGATGGCCGATTACAATACCGGCACCATGCTTTCTGAAGCGGAAATGTATGATGAAGCGGTAAAATCTTTCCGGAATGCCCTGAAGCAGAATCCAAACGACGATGATGCCCGCCATAATTACGAAATGGCTATTCGAAAACAGCAGGAGCAGGAGGAACAGCAGCAAGATCAAGAGCAGGATGATGATGAAGGTGATGGAGATGACGAGCAGGAGCAAGATCAAGATCAACAGGGGGATGATGANCAGGAGCAGGATCAAGACCAAGACCCCAGCCAGGACCAAGGCGATGGCGATCAGGATGAATCCAGTGACGAACAGACCCAACCCGACCTGCAGAATTTAAGCCAGGAAGAGGCTGAAAGTATATTAAACGCTTTAGAACAGCTCGAACGCGAACTGCTGGAAGGCAGAGAAAAAGAGGCATCAGAAACTACATCGTCCAATGATAAAGATTGGTAATTTAACTACCGGTGCGGTCCGGTTTCTTTTTGGCCTGATGATCGTCGGGCTGGTTTCCGTCTCCTCACATGCACAGGATCTCACCCTGGAGGCCACCGTCTCCGAATCGAAAATTTTTACGGGTGAACAGTTTTCACTCAGTATCCAGGTGGAGAGCTCCCAGTCGCACAATATGGAGCTGCCAACACTTCCCGATATGGATGGCATACGAGTGCTTTCTTCCAACCCGGCTCGAAGTACCAGCATCTCTATGATTAACGGGGTAACGACGCGAACCACCACTTATACCTACACATTTATCGCCATGGATGCAGGCGACTACACCATTCCGCCTATCGACATAAGGGTGGATGGAGAAGTAAAACAGACCAATCCTATAGATATTGAGGTACTCGAAAAAAGCTCCCTCTCCGGTGATCACACCCAGCTGCCCGATATTTTTGTACAGGTAGAAGTTGATGACGAGCAGCCTGTAGTGGGTCAGCAGATGGTTGCCAGCGTGGTGCTCTATTTTAAGCAGGGCGTAGAGGTTACCTCCTATCAACCCTCCTTTGGTTGGAGAACAGATGGCTTCTGGAAAGAGGAGCTTGAAAATATTTCGCAGCCTCAAGCTGAATCAACCATCATGAATGGAGTGCGGTATCGCAGAGCTACCCTCCTGCGTTATGCACTGTTTCCCTCGCGAAGCGGTGAGTTTACGCTTGACGAATATGAGCTCCAGGCCGGCATCCGGTCTCAGCCCCGACGCGACGACCGTTTCGGAAGCTTTTTTGGAGGACCCGGGAGCAATCAGCGCAGGGTAACTCTATCATCAGACCCGGTAACAATCAACGTTCAACCCCTGCCCGGCCGTGAAGAGTCGATAGGAATAAATGCTGTGGGAGACCTTTCGGTTGAGCGCTCCGTAAACAGCACACAGATAAAAAGCGGCGAAGCTATTGAGCTTGTAACAAAAATTGAGGGCGAAGGGAATATCCCCCTCATTAACCGGCCGGAATACGCATTTCCTGACGGCTTCGATAAATTTAACCCGCGCGAATCGAGCAATGTAGAGCGGCGCGGACTTAGTATCCGCGGTGATAAATCGTTTACTGAGCTTTTGGTCAGCCGTGCACCGGGCAATTACGAATTTCCCGAAGAGCAGATTGCCGTTTTTGATCCCGATACCCGATCGTACCGTTACGTAACACTGCCGGCTATAGAGTTTGAAGTACTGCCCGCGGCAACTCCTGCTGTGGCGGCATCAGAAACGGGAAGTTCCACGCTGCAGCCGTTTACCGGGCTTGCTATTTGGTATAGTGGCGAACCAACTCCATTCTATAAAACCGCCTGGTTCTGGATTTTCCTTGTGATACCGGGAATTGCGCTTTTGGTTGGCTGGCGACAAAAACATCACCTTGAGCGGATGATGACCGATGAAACATTTCGACGGAAACAGCTCTCATTCGAAACCGCAACGAAACGACTGGAAACCGCAAAAGAACACTTTAGCAATGACCGGCCGAAAGAGGTTTATAACTATCTTCATAAAGCCCTGTCAGGATTTATCTCCGACAAGGTTGGCCTGCCTGAAGCGGGCTATTCAGATGAAAAACTCATCTCTATTGTACAGGAGAATGTTTCACTGAATGGTGAAATTACAAAGCCGCTCAAGGCACTTCTTGAGAAATGCAACACCATCAGCTATGCGCCCGCAGGTGGCAAAGAGGATATCCAAAACGATATTGAAAAAACGGAAAAACTGATCTCTGATTTAAAAAAGAAGCTGTGAAAAAATCGTACCTCTTCATTCTTCTGTTTTTTTTACCATCACTGCTTTTTGCACAGCAGGCGCGGTTTGATATGGCCAACGATCTGCTCGACGACCAACAGTATCGCGATGCGCTGAAACTGTACCACGAAATTGATGAGATGGGATATGAGTCCGGAGCACTCTGGCTTAATATGGGGTATAGCTACAGCCGCCTCGACTCCCTCGGCAAAGCGAAATTTTACCTGCTTCGATCTGCTCAGTATCCCGAAACTGAAAGCCTGGCCAACGAATATTTAGTATACGTAAATGAGCAGTTCAGTCGCCGATCTGCCGTACTTCCCCAACTCCCGTGGATTCGCTTTTTCTACTCTCTTGAAGAACAAATTGGCGTACGAGGACTCTTTTTTACAGCACTCTTTTTTCTAAACATCGCTGCGGCACTCATCATCGCCTCCTGGTTTTTCCGAAACCGGGCTCTCCTCTTAAAACGAAGCGGACTCGGCACACTGATAATAGCAGGAGTGGTATTTGGCGCAGCCCTCTACGCCAACCACTTGAACGAACGGTACGGAACCGGGGTGATGGTCGATCGGCAGGGGCAGGTATTTGAACAGGCAGATCCGGAATCGGCACCGGTAAGCACCGCTTACGAAGGGTACCAATTACAAGTGGACTACTACCGGAGCGATGAGGCAGACGGCTGGTACTACGTACGCCTCCAAAACGGCCAATACGGCTGGATAGAGAGAGACGGCTTGATGGTTTTTTGAACACTACCACTGTTCATCTTCTGTCGATCTAAGGCAATTATTAAACTCCAGTGGCGCAGCCCCCTCTTGTGTTCTCCCCCACCAGTGGGGGAGAAACAGGAGTTAGATGAAAAATAAAAAGCCCCTCCCTGTTTCGTTCTTTTGCGAAATGGGGCAGTGTCCGCCGGCTGGCGAGAAGGGGTTTGGGGTGGGGCAAAAACCAGCAGTGTCGCTGTGACAGAAGTACAGCGGACAGCTTGTCCGCTGATCCGATTGATGTTGGATTGTTATGAATCTATCTCCATTCTCGGTCAGGCTGACCGGGGTACGTATGCATTGCACGTGATTGAGTCCTTTCCCCGATCAACCAATAACCAAGCAGCCCGGCAGGCTCGAAATAGACATAACAAGTTTTGAAAACTTGTTATGTCTGCAGAGCAATCATCCAATTACACATCCTCGCGCGAAATATCCTCCAGGGTCCGTCCTTTCGTCTCTTTTACGAACTTCTTCACGAAGAAATACGCCACAATACCAAAGAATGCGTAGATACCGTACGACAGTCCGAGGCCGATATTTGCCAGGAATATGGGGAAGGTCATCGTTATGGTGAAGTTGGCGAGCCACTGTGCGAGTCCACAGAAAGCGAGTGCCGATCCACGGAATTTATTGGGGAACATCTCACCCAGCATTACCCACATAATAGGCCCCCATGAGAAGGCAAAAAATGCGATATATCCATTTGCAGCAAGCAGTGCATAAACACCCATCGTATCGCTGAGCTGAAGGTCGCCCGCTTCTGTAACGGCTCCGGTTGCAAATATGGTTGCCAATATTCCAAGCATAACGGCCTGGCCCAACGCTCCGATTTTCAGTAACGGTTTACGGCCTACTTTATCAACCAAGGCAATCGCAACAAAAGTAAAGAGCACATTCACCGAGCCGCTGATTACATTTTGGAGTAGTGCATTCTCTTCGGTAAACCCGGCCGCCTGCCAGAGTGTAGCTCCGTAGTAGAACACCACATTAATTCCGGTAAACTGTTGTAGAATAGCCAGCCCAAAACCGACCCATACAATCGGGTGAATGTTGCCGGTGTACTTATTAACGATATCCGACAATTTAGGAGTACTGTCTTTATCGAGAGTGGACTCAATATCTTTTATTTTCTCATCACTGTTTCCGGCACTGGAAACGCTATCCAATACAGCTTTGGCCTCATCAAGACGTCCTGAAGAAACCAGATAGCGAGGCGATTCAGGAATAAAAAAGAGACAGATAAAGAAAATAGAAGCAGGAAGTATTTCAACCCAAAACATCCACTGCCAGGCGTTAAAACCACCCCAAAGCACTTCAGAAGCTCCGCCTGCGGCACCGGCAATCATGTAGTTACTCATAAATGCTGCGAACAGTCCAATCACAATCATCAACTGCTGCAAAGTGGTTAAGCTACCCCGAATTTTTGGCGGCGCAATTTCACTGATATAGGCGGGGGCAAGAATACTCGCAGCACCCACAGCAAGTCCACCGGTAATTCTAAAAAAGACGAATACGGCAGAACTGCCCGCAATACCTGATCCCCAGGCACTGAAAATAAACGCCGCAGCCGTAACAATCATCACCGGCTTACGGCCAAACTTATCGGCCAGTGTTCCGGCAAAAAATGCACCGGCGGCACAACCAAGAAGCATCGAAGCAACATTAAATCCGGTACCCACCGCATCGGAATCGAATGCACCCTGTAGTGCATCAACCGTACCGTTAATAACGCCACTATCAAACCCAAAAAGGAAGCCGCCCAACGCTGCAACGGCGGAATAAAATATTACCGCACCAAGATTATCTGTACCTACACGTGTTTCAGTCTCGTTATTTTCCATTCCCGTCCGATTTAGGTTCCAAGTAGTTTACCCGTTGATATTCCTAAAAATTTTGGAAGATTCAAACTTAAACCAAATAATAATCACAAATCACGATCCCCGAAATGCTATAAACTAAACAACAAACCTCATTGAGCCACACAAGGAGGTAATAAAGTGGGTGACAGATAGATATATTGACCCAAAATATTGTTACATTTACGATTCTGTAATCGAGTCTAAAATATTCAAAACCGATAATGTCTACCCTTTATAGAGAACGACGCAATAGTCAAAAAATCATCTCCCTTGTTGTTGCAACCATCGCAGCAGGAATCCCCATTTCAACGGCATCTGCTCATGATCTTAATTTTGCTGACCCCATGTTCTTGGGACAGTGGATTCTACTTGGTGTTATTGGGTCATTCGCCACTTTTTTATATTTCAGCATAAAACTGCGCGATATTATCGGCACGTTTACGTTAGGATATATGTTAGCCGTAATTCTTCGGTTTGTGAGTGATATTTTGATCAACAATGTCACCCATAACAACTTAAGCCTCTCGCTCATGATTTCCATGGCCGCAGGTGCTTTTTCTGGTTGGCTGGGGTCAACACTCTGGCTTTTAATGCGCCGTAAAAAAAAGTGATTATTTCATGATACTCCTACTTAATATTTTGTCTTATTTGGAGATGTAAGCCTCCTCCAATATTCATATGAAAATTTTAAAACTTCTCCCTTTAATTTTATTGCTCATTTTCTCGATGGGTGCAAATTCTGCAGATGGGCAGAATTCAGGGAGTGACTCTCCAAAATTGATACTGATCCATCTTGATGCCGTCTCTGCTTCTGTACTGCGAACTGAAATAGATGCGGGAAATATGCCGAACATCAAACGGATATTTAATGAAGAGGGACTTCTTGAAACCGCCATTACCTACTACCCCAGTAAAACTCCATTTATAATTTCTAATATTCGCAGTGGTACTCCCAGCGATACCGGAGAGTTGGTTGGCTGGGACATACCCGGTTTCGACTATGAAAAAGACTTTAGTATTGAAGATTCATTCCTCAAAATGGCGCTTAGCAAACAGCGGATTTCCAGGGCAAACTTATTACAAGGCCTCCCATTTTTCAGCGGGCTGAAAGACTTGGCCCTTATGAATACGTTGGACCTTTTTGATGAATATCCTGTGCAGGAGTTTTATTGGTACAAAGCTGACTCCTACGGCCATTTTGAAGGAGAAGAAGAATACCTGCGTAAAGTGCGTCAATTTGACGAGCGTATCGGCAAATATATCGACAAGCTGGATGATGATATAAACATCATTATCTATTCCGATCACGGGATGGTCTTTGGAGAAGGAGTAGAACTCGATAAACAGATTAGCGAGCGGTTCAGCGAAGAGATAAAAATCTACTCTTATCCCACCATGTATCTGAAAGAGGGGACTGATGCGGAAACCATGGCAAAAAAGGTTATTGAAGAAACAGACCTCGATTTTGCCTTTTTTCTACAAGACCGGATGACCGCAAAAGGGTTTTTCGAAAACAGCACGCTCTATTTTGAGTACCAAGATGGGAAAATTCGATATCGCCATGATGGCCCCGATCCATTTGATTACTTCGATAACGGCTACAATGGTGAGTTCCTAACTGCTGACGAGTGGCTCTCCCTTACCATTAATTTAGATTATCCCGCCACGCCGGTAAAAGTGTTCGCCTTTCTGCAAAACCCCAATGCAGGAGAGATCGTCACCTCGCTCGATAACACCAAGTTCAATAAAACCGGGTATAGCCAAATGGGTAATCACGGCGGATTTACCGCTACCGATGTAGTTGTACCGGTTATGGTTCGCGGACCTGACGTGGGATATATCGGGGAGTTCGACAAACTATGGCTACAGGAGCTCTTTAACGAACTAGATCAGTTTACCTTCAAGCAAGAGCCCAACCGAGACACCCACTACATTTCCTCGCGTTACGATTTCAGCACCAATACAAACCGTACCGTTACTGCTTTCTCCCCCACCTACCGGTTTCGCCTCGGGGCAGATATCGATTTCGGAGATTTTAACGGTGCAGATCTAAATCAAGTTTGGGGGAAGTACGACATATTCAGATCGCAACTAGCCCGTGTATGGATTGGTGGCGGGGTAGATTTCAGCCGAACAGACACCGTTGGGATGTTCATGATTCGCCACGAGTTTAGAATCCGAAACTTTTCGGCTAAAACATCACTTACCACCAATAAGAACAACCAGTTTACCCTCGCCTACGACATCCACGACAACTTTTCCCTCGAGCTCACCAACTTCAGCGCTGTCGGCTTCCGACTCAGTTTATAACAGTTACAGCACCCCGTTGTAAGAAATCTCCCCACATCGTAATCATATTTTCCCTGATATTTTATGGGTGGGAAGGAGTGTATCATATAGTAGAGATTAAAACGAACTCAAACAGTAATCCCAAAATCATGGAAGCACTACTTCAACAATCCGCCAAAAAACAGCAATCGTCACTTTCCGATCAGGATCTGAAATTTTTTAAAGAATTGATCATCCAAAAGATCGATGAAGCAACCGAAGAGATTGACTTTTTACTCGATAGCGTTAATGAAATGCGTGATTCTGAGAGTGCTGATGTTTCATCCGGCCAGCATCACCCGGCAGATTTGGGAAGTAGTCAAGCGATGATTCAGCTCAACTATAGCCTTATTGAGCGAACCCGAAAATTCATCCGACAGCTAAACCGCGCCCTCGAACGTATCGAAAACGGTACATACGGAATTTGCAAAGTTACCGGTAAACCGATTGCCAAAGAGCGGCTTAAGGCTGCGCCCCATACCCAACACAGCATCGAAGCAAAATTGGGCCACAAACCTCAACCCGTACGGAGGTAACTATGAAAGCGTCTAAATATCACCCAAAAAAGAGTATAAATACGCAACCGGGTAACCATCGCACAAAACGCGATCTGGTTAAACTGGCAGATAACCTCTCCAAGGGAGTTTATAAAAAAGAGAGCGAACAGAGGGAGAAGATTCTCCAAATGATCGTGAACGAACTAAACGGTACCGCGGAGAGTCCGCCATAAGTTACATTTGATTAGTGGAATGGTTTATTGAGAATGAGGCCCATCTGTGTGAAAGCAGTTGGGCTTATTTTTTAGGAGTCCTTTTTAAAGCCTACTTTTATTCCTGTTTTCCCGAAAACCACTTCCAATCAAGAGATTTTTTGTCGGCACCATTCATAAGTACAAAAACTCCAAGCAGAAGCATCGATAGGTCGAGCCTCAACGCATGGGCAAAACCCCAAAACCCATCGGCAAGCTGGGGAAGTTTTGTGGTAATTACAGCAACCGCCATAATTATTACGATGGGGATTGACGCAAGACGAGTAGCAAGGCCAAATAGAATCAGCAGCGCACAAACCGTTTCAAAAAAACCGACAAAATAGGCTGTAAATTCAGGGAAAGGGAAACCCATNTCTATAAATCTTCCNGGCCCCATATCATCCGGAAAAATAAATTTTTGCAGCCCGGCTACTAAAAATACATAGCCGAGTATCAGCCTTACGATGATGAATCCCTTAATATCATTGGTTTTAAATAGCTTATCCATATTGTGTATATCTGTTTTTTATATTCCGTTTATAAACTAAAAAAGAAAGCGGCACTATCAATATTCACTTTTTCCAGTGCTTCCCACCCAGCTTTTTATCTGTCTCTCGCCAACCGGGCAAAAACTGATCCATCAATCCATAAAAACGCCGGCTGTGCAGCCGCTCCAGCAGATGGGTCATCTCATGCACCACAATATACTCCAAAAACTCCGGGTCCCGTTTTGCCAGGTGCAGGCTCAGCCAAATTCTGCCGGCCCGCACATTACACGTTCCCCAGCGCGTCTTCATCTTTTTTACGCCCCACTCTTTCACCGTTACGCCCATCACCGGCTCCCACTTTTCAATCAGCGCCGGAATCTCCTGCTTCATTTTTGCACGGTACCACTCTCTCATCACTTTTTCACGTTTTTCCACAGCGGTTTTCGGCCTGATGAACATATTAATTTCACCCGAGCCGTTCAGACAGACCTGCGGCGCCGCATTCTCTTCTTTTACCCGTAACCTGTACGACTCTCCCCACAGGTAGTGCGTCTCTCCATCTGTAAACTTCGGAGCGGGCAGCGAATCACTCGAACTCTTTTTCTGCAAATGCTTCTTCACCCAGTCGATTTTCGACTCCGCAAATCGGTAGATCTCGCGGTCACTCACCCTTTTCGGACTCGATATCCGCACAAATCCACTCGACCGATAGACCACAATCCGCAGATGCTTCACCCGCTTTCGCGTAACCTCAATCGGTATCCCGTCAATATCTATATGGTGTTTTTTGCTTCTCATAATCAAAATGAATGATATCGCATTTGGCTGCGTATTAAAAGAGCAAAGGCACAATTTTCGCCCCACAAAACAACATTCGTCTTATGGACAAAAAACTAATCACCGACTTCACAAATCTCGCCAACCAACAGTGGCAAGTGATCAATGACGGGGTGATGGGCGGACTCTCCGATGGTCAATTTCAAATAAACGCCGAGGGTAATGCCGTTTTTTTGGGCACGGTTTCGCTGAAAAACAACGGCGGTTTTACATCCGTAAAAAACAGGGAGCCTATAAACCTGCAGGGGTATAATGGCATACGGCTAACTATCCGGGGTGATGGAAACCGCTACAGTTTTCGAATCCAGACTGGTGAAGGGAGTAAAACGCACAAATGGAGCTACGAATGCCGGTTTGATACAGACCCAAACTCCACCGAAGAGGTTCAGCTCCCATTCGATGATTTCAAACCCACCTATCGCGGCTCAACGCCAAAGGGAGTTCCCCCTATTGATCCGGGCAGCATCCATAATTTCGGCTTCTTAATCAGCGATAAACAGGAGGGCGAGTTCAGGCTCGAGATCGAAAAAATTGAGGCTTATGTGTAAGCTATATATGGAGATAGATCCGCAAAGTCTTTGGAGACTTTGCGGATCTGGCCCCCTCTTGTGTTCTCCCCCACCAGTGGGGGAGAAATTTTGAAAAATATTTATTAAAAATTAAAGAGTTCCCTTCCCTGTCACGCTTTCTTTGGCGTGATGGGGAAGGGACAGGGATGGGGCAAGTTGAGAGCTATAAATTCAAGAAGAAGCACTCGCTGGGGTATCAGCTGCGGGATGCCGCCCTTATCAGTCATTACTTTTTATCAGAACAGCCGACGCTGACAGAAACCCGGAAAAACACTGGGAATGCTGTCAGGTCTAGTCAGATTATTAGCGTTGGAGATAGATCCGCAAAGTCTCCAAAGACTTTGCGGATCTCATTAAGTTCATCTTCGCGTCTCTTTTCTATTTCTTCCACTCCGTATGGAAAAACTCACCACGCGGGCGATCGGTCCGCTCGTAGGTGTGCGCGCCGAAATAATCGCGCTGTGCCTGTATAATATTTGCCGGCAATCGATCGGAACTCAACGTATTAAATTGGTTCATGGCACTGCTTATCGCCGGTGTAGGTATTCGGGCTTCAGCAGCACATTCTGTTACTTTTTTCATCCCCTCTGCATTTCTATCAACCTCTCCATAATATTTTGAATCCTGTAGCAGATGCTCTATATCCGATCCACTTTCAAACGCTGTTATCACGTCCTCCAGCATCGCTGATCGAATAATGCATCCCTCCCGCCAAATTTTTGCCACTGAAACCGGATCGATACTCCACCCATTCTCCTTCGATGCGGCCAGGATCAGATAAAATCCTTCCGCCAGCGTCAACAATCTCGCGGCAATTACTGCTTGCTCCAGGGTATCGACTGTCTCCGGTTTATTCATTCCATCCAAACGGCTATGCCCCTTTCCCAACTTCGCTATCTCAACACGCAGATCTTTAAACGCCGAAAAGCTGCGGCTATATACCGCCGATGTAATAACCGGCAGCGGAATACCCAGCTCCAGTGCAGAAATTACGGTCCACCGCCCGGTCCCTTTCTGCCCGGCTGCATCCAGAATTTTATCCACCAGCGGCTCGCCGTCTTCATCATTTACCGTAAAAATATCCGCCGTAATTTCGGTCAGGTACCCATTCAGCTTTCCGGTATTCCACGCCCGAAATGTCTCCGAAATCTCCCCGGACGACATCCCCAGCCCGCTGCTCATCACTTGGCACGCTTCGGCAATAATCTGCATATCGCCATACTCAATTCCGTTATGCACCATCTTCACAAAATGTCCCGCTCCACCGGTGCCGATCCAACCGCAACAAGGTGCTCCGTCAGCAGTTTTTGCAGCAATACTCTCCATCATCGGCTTGATGGTTTTCCAGGCCTTCTCAGAACCACCCGGCATCATCGACGGACCAAATCGTGCGCCCTCCTCTCCACCGGAAACGCCCATTCCAACCAGGTGAATACCTTCATTTTCGAGCTCTCTGAACCGCCGTTGAGTATCCTCAAAATGGGAATTTCCCCCATCAATAATAATATCTCCCGAACCGAGATGAGGCTTCAGCTGATTTATCACCGCATCTACAGCAGGCCCGGCACTCACCATCAATAAAATAGCGCGCGGTGATTGAAGAGACGACAGAAACTCCTCCACACTTCGAGTTCCGGCCAGCTGTTTCCCGACCGCTTTGTGAGACATAAACTCTTCAATCACCTGCTTCTCCTCTCCCTCCATCCGGTTATACACCGATACCCGGTAGCCGTTATCCTCAAGGTTTAGCGCCAGACTCTGCCCCATCACCCCGAGCCCAAAAACTCCTATATCCGATTTATTCTTCATTTCTTATCTATCAACATTCGTTGTAAAATTTTACAGGCGATCGAAGATCTCATCAACAATCTCATCCGGCTCCTGGTCTATCAACACCGTTATGGCATCTTCGGGCTCTTCAAGATCGTCAAACTGAGAGTCCAGCAGATCGGGCGGCATATAGTGATCTTCCCTTTCCGAAAGGCGATCCGCAATCAACTCCCGGTCTCCTTTAAGATACACAAAAGTGACATCCGCGCCGGGAGCGCCGATTAAAATATTGCGGTACGCCTGCTTCAGTGCCGAACAGGCGATAATTCCACCCCCTTCCCGGTTCATCAATGAGATCTGCTCGGCCAGTTTCACCAGCCATGGCAATCGGTCCTGATCATTCAGTGGCACACCCGACTGCATCTTCTCTACATTCTTTTCGGGATGAAAATCATCCCCATCATAAAACGGAATACCCAGCTTATCGGCCAGCTGTTCGCCGATCGTAGTTTTACCACAGCCGGATACACCCATTAGAATGATGTTATACATAAAGCAATCGATATTATTTCTGTTTGAGGCAGTACCCAGAAGCTCAAACATTGAGCTGAAATCTTACAAAAACAGACTGAGCAGAAGCACCACAATCAACCCGGTAACGCCGATGATTGTCTCCATCACCGTCCACGATTGAAGTGTCTCTTTTTCGGTTAGCCCCATGTACTGATTGACCAACCAGAATCCGGAGTCGTTTACGTGCGATAGGACCGTTCCGCCGCAGGCAATAGCAATCGTGATACAGCCGAGTAGTGGCGCGGAGTAGTCACCCGCACTTACAATCGGGGCGATAAGCCCTGCCGCCGTAACCATCGCCACGGTTGCCGAACCCTGCGACACACGAACCACTGTAGCTACCAAAAATGCGAACAGAATCACCGGCATATTGGAATCTTCCAACAACCCGACAAGTGCATCACCCACACCGGTAGCGATTAGAATCTGACCAAAAGCGCCGCCGGCTCCGGTAACCAGGATGATGATCCCGACCGGCTCCATCGATCGTGTTGCCACTTTCTGAATTTCAGCGGCGGTAAAGCCGAGCCGTGTTCCCAGCAGGTAGAACGATAGAAGCGTAGCCAACAGCAGCGCGGTAAACGGGTGGCCGATCAGCGAGAGCCACTCACGGAGCGAATCTCCTTCCGGCAGCAGGACATCCCCGGCAGTGTTCATCAAAATCAGTACCAGCGGCAGAGCAATAATCGAGACCACCATCCCAAAAGAAGGCGTTTTACGCTCCTGTCCATCCGCCGCCTCGGGCACATCAATTTCCATATACTCCGGCACATCGCGGTGAATTCTTTTGGCGATAAACTTCCCGAAATAGACTCCGCCAACGGCCGCCGCCGGAATTCCCGAAATAATACCGATTAAAATAACCCAGCCGAGATCGGCTCCAATCAGCGACGCCACCGCTACCGGGCCCGGTGTTGGCGGAATAAACGCGTGGGCCACGGCGATGCCTCCCACCAGCGGAATTCCGTAGTAGAGAATCGATTTCCCGGTCTTTTTGGTCATGTCGTAAATAAGCGGAATAAAAAGAATCAGGGCGACCTCAAAAAAGACCGGAATTGCTACAATCAACCCGACAACAGCCAATGCCCATTGGGCTTTGCTCTCCCCAAACGATTTCAGAACCGTTTGGGCAATTTTTTGCGCTCCGCCTGAAACCTGTACAATCTCGCCAAGCATGGTTCCAATACCCACCACAATAGCGATATAGCCGAGTGTGCCCCCCATCCCCTCCTGAATTGCCTCGGTAACATCCGAAATCGGAATGCCGCCGAAAATTGCCACCGAAATACTTACCAAAAGCAGTGAGATAAACGCCTGGATCCGAAGCACCATAATAAGAAATAGCAGCAGAGCGATGCTTCCTGCGGTGAGCAGAATCAAGAAAGTTGCAGACACGATTGGTTCGGTTTGGTTGAGATTTTATCTACGTAAATAGATCCGCAAAGTCTTTGAAAGACTTTGCGGATCTGATTTAATTCAAATTGCTATAGACACGCGAAGTTTTAGAAACATTGCGTGTCTTTATTAATTAACTATCAAAAAGGCAGCGGTACCCAGGCTGACGATGGAAACACCCCTGCGACAGCCAGCACGGCAATTATAAATGTTCCAACCACAATAGCGGCAGCGGGTGGATCAAGATGGGTATCAGCGTGAGCGAAAAATATTCGCTGAATCAGCTCCCCGAAAAGGGCTGCAATCACGCCAAAAAGTGCTCCCAATAGAAGCAGTGCGCTCATTGAAAAGTCACCCAAAGCCCCGCCGGTTGCGGCCACAATAGCTGTGCTGGAAACCAGCGAGATGTGATGAGTAACCGGGATATTTATCACCCCCAGATTAAGAAAAAGCAGG
>SL_4KL_010_BRINEDRAFT_10000688_pt1 | contig 17735 bp, 14 predicted proteins | sample SodLak_010_BRINE_2_FD_10664 | JGI IMG/M metagenome (IMG submission 10664)
GTCCGAAAACGCCGTCGTTACTCGTCGTCGTCGCTTTCGCCGAGCGCCTCGGCGACACCCTCGTCGCTGTCGACGACGGTGACGTTGATCTGGGCGGTCTCATCGGAGATCTTCTTACCGCGGACGGTGATGCGTTTTCGCTCGCCATCGCGGTTTGGTTTGAAGCCGACGCCCCCCTCGAGAAGGAGTTCTTTGATGTTCGAGCCCGAAACGTCTTCGCGCATTGGGCGACCCGTTTCGTCGGAGCCGCCGGTGATTTTCAGCTCGTAGCCATCGAGGCCAACTGCGCTGCCGTCTATCTCGTCGCCGATTTCTCGACCGACAAATCGGTTTGCGTCCTGTCCGTCTACGTCTCGCTGATAGCTCGTGCCATCGGTCGGATCTGCAACGACGACTGTGAAATCTGCCATATGTGGCATCTCACGATGCCCAATAAAAAGCACGTCGAAAGCAGGTTTGGCTCGCCGTCCGCTCACCTGCTTTCTTTGGACTGGAACTGCCTTGCCCTCTCGTCCGGATACACACGTATGTATAGGCGACACCGTCGCAGTCTGATCAGCGCTCTGTGGCGTTTCCTGTCTCGTTGGGGTCGCGGTCGACCAACAGCCGACCCGCCAGCGGCTCGATTGGCCGCGTTGGCGTCTCGAAGCGATAGCTGTAGGCTCCTTGTCTGAGATCCGGCAGCTCGAGTTGCTCGGTGCCACCGGCGTACACTGTCAGGCCGTTGCGGTCAACCACCAGCCGATCCTCTTGGGGGCTGCCGCTGTGAATCGAGAGGCTGTATGGGATCGGCGTCGGATTCTGGAGTGTAAACTGCACCGTATTGTCCTCGAGTGCCCGAAACGAAACGCCGCTGCGGGCCGCCAGCGAACCGTCGACGCGCCAGGCGGATTCGCCGACCGCCTCGCCGTTGCGGTTGAAATCCGCGACGACCCGTTCGTAGACGCCCAGTCGGATCGTCACCCGGCCGTCGCGCTCGGTGAGATCAACCTGGCTGACGACGGTGTTGGTGTGGTTCGGTTGGCCGTCGGGCTCACGCTTGGGCTGGTCGCCACGGCTCGAGGCACTGCTGGCGGCGTTGTCTGTGTCATCGTTTTGCTCGTCTTTGAGCGAACTCACTACCTGATAGCCGCCTGTTGCGGCGATTGTCGATCCGCCGAGACCGACGACCAACCCCTGAATCAGTCGCCGACGTGAGACCACTCGCTGCCCGGAAGCGATGTCGGTGAAATCCATATGCTGTCCAGATGCGAGTGTGTCTATAGTCTTGTCTGTCTGTTGATGGTAACTGTCTGATATGCAGTTGGTAGGTGGGCGACGAGCCAATCATAACCCATACCTCACCCCGCTGTCTGAAAGCGAGTATGCAACTGGGCGTTATCGGCCTTGGACGGATGGGACGGATTGTTGTCGATCGCACACTCGAGGGGGGCCACGACGTGGTCGCTTTTGATCTCGACAACGAGGCACTCGCGGCTGCCGCCGAGGCGGGTGCAACCCCTGCAGAGTCGGTCGCCGACCTTGCTGAGACTCTTGGCGATGAAAAACGCATCTGGCTGATGGTGCCCGCTGGCGACGCAGTCGATGCGACACTCGAGGATCTCGATCCGCATCTCAGCAGCGACGATATCGTGGTCGACGGCGGCAACTCGCATTTCGAGCGGTCGCTCGCGCGTGCTGAGGCCTGCTCGGCGGCGTATCTCGACTGTGGAACCAGCGGTGGGCCCGCTAGCGCTGAAGAAGGTTTTTCACTAATGGTTGGCGGCCCCGAGTGGGCCTACGAGGAACTGACTCCCGTTTTCGACTGTGTGGCCACCGGCCCCGCAGGCCACGGCCGAATGGGCCCAGAGGGGTCGGGCCACTACGTGAAAATGGTTCACAACGGCGTCGAGTACGCCCTGATGCAGGCCTACGGCGAGGGGTTCGAACTGCTGGCCGATGGTCGGTATGAGCTGGATCTCGAGACGGTTGCCCGCACCTGGAACAACGGCGCGGTGATCCGCTCGTGGCTCTTGGAACTCTGTGAAGAAGCATTCGTTGCGGAGGGCTCCGATCTGGGCGATGTCGATGACTACATCGCGGGCGGTTCGACCGGCACCTGGACCGTCGAGGAAGCCTTAGCCCAGGAGGTTCCCGTCCCGCTCATCTATCAGGCGCTTGCCGAGCGCTTCGATAGCCGCAACGAGGGCCGGTTTTCGCGGCGGTTGGCCAACCGACTCCGGTACGGTTTCGGTCGACACGAGGTCGCTCGCCGGTAGCTTCCCGGAGTTCAACCGAACTGTCTCGACGAAACCGAACCTCGTAACGTAATTAAACCCCGATTCCGTACGTTTCGACATGGTTGATCTAGTGGCGTTCAGCATCGCGGCGAGTGTGGTGGCGCTGTTCGTGGTGCTCCACTATACGAAAGGGACGGGCTGGCAATCCCAACCCGATATTTCACAGGATATTCTCGAACAGCGTGCCTCGACAGTGCCCGAAACGAGTTTCCCCGAGCCGATGAACCGCACGCTCGGCGGCGGTGGCGGTGCGGTCGCCATCGAAGGCGGCGCCGAGGGCGACGAAAGCGGCGAACTCGAGGAGGTCGAACCGGACAAACAGTCTCCCGCCGATATGCCCGAAGACGAGGTCGAATACTTCGAAGTTGAGTTCGCCAAAGAGGGCGAAACCATCGAGGTCGCCAGCAACGAGACGATCCTCGATCAGGGCGAAAGCGAAGGGTTCGATCTCCCGTATGCCTGTAAACAGGGCCAGTGTGTTTCGTGTGCGGGCCACATTGCTGACGGCCCAGCCGAAGACCACGTTATTCACTTCGAACAGGAGACGCTCTCGGAAAGCGAGATGGACGACGGCTATACGCTGACCTGTGTGGCCTACCCGATCGCCGATTTCACTATCGAAACCGGCGAAGCACCGTAACCGTCGGGCTGGTCGCCACACTCCCTATTTTCGTCTGGTTGTACGCTGTGTGGTTCGGTATCTGCGGTCACAACTTTCAATTCAACGGGTCTGGTATCTCTTTGCAGGCGTTACTCCGCACGCCGTCCACTGTGGCCAGGATAATCCCGCTCGAAGCGGTCTTCGATCTCTTGGCGGCTGATCTCGATAATCACCGGCCGACCGTGAGGACAGGCATATGGATTCCCACAGCTATCCAGTGCAGCAAGTAGCTCAACAACAGAGCCCTCGGTCAGTGAGGTGTTGCCCGTAACCGAGGGATAACAGGCCAAATCTGCCAGTAACTTGTCGATTGCCGCCTCGATTGTGTGGCTTGCGCCGTCGGTCGATTCGACGAACCGAACCAGGGCCTCCCGTAGCAACTCGGGGTCGAGGCTTGTACTGAACACCGCCGGCACCGCAGTCACTGTAATCGTTCGATCATCCTGTCGTTCGGCCTCGAAGCCGATTGCTGCCAACTCGTCGCTGTGGTCGGCAAACAGTGCGGTCTCACGTGCGGTGAGCTCAACGACGACCGGATCGGCAAGTCGCTGGCTGGTCGGATTCTCCCTGATTGCCTTTTGAAGTCGCTCGTAATTGACTCGCTCGTCGGCTGCATGTTGGTCTATCAACACCAGGCCGTCATCAGTTGCTGCAAGCAGATACGTCTCGTGGAGCTGGCCCAACACCCGCAGAGCCGGCAGCCGGTCGTAGGTTCGCTGGTCGGTCGTTCTTTCGCCCGACAGTGTCTGTTGGGTCGAAGCCGTTCGGAACTGGCCGTCTTCGGTGAGCACCGACTCGATTGGTTTTGCATCGCCCATCTGTATTCGTGTTGGTTCGTCTTGTTCGCTCCTCGAGTGGCTTTCTGCTGTCGGTAGTGTGGCTTCGTTTGTCGGATTCATATCGGCCGATTCGGCTTCTGACGGTGCGGTTTGTTCCGTCTCCGCTGGGCCAGTTGGTTCGCTGGTTTCGGCTGAGTTGCCACCGGATTTGTCGGTGGCGTTTTTCCTTGCGGTGTCTGTTGTGTTGCCGCCGAGGCCCTCGACCGTCCAGCTGGCTTCGTCGTTCGGATCAAGCGGTTTGGCAACGGTCTGGTCTGTTTGTTGATGAGCTGTTTTCGTCTGGTCGGCAGCCGTTTTCGTCTGGTCGTCTCCGAATGTGTCGCCGGCTGACGCTGGGCTACCTTCCTGCTGTATGGCTGTGTCATCCGACACTCGCGTCTCTGTCGACCTGTTAGACTGGGTGTCGTCTGTGAGGCCGGCCGATCTGTCGGGTTCGACCGGCGTTTCGGCTGGTGCCGACCGCCCACGTGGTGCGCCCGACCGAATTAATCCGTCCTCGAGAAGCGTCCGTTCGACTGTCTCGCTGAGTGCTGTCATCACCGCCTCGTCGTTGTCGAACCGAACCTCCGTTTTTCGGGGATGGACGTTGACATCAACCGACGCCGGCGGCACCTCGAGAAAGACCACCGCAAACGGATAGCGATCAGCCGCGAGTTGCCCGCCGTAGCCATCGAGTACTGCACGGCGGAGTGTGCTGTCGGTCACGTATCTGCCGTTGACAAACGTTGCCAGATACTCTCGAGTACTGCGTGTCGTTTCGGGGTGGCTTATCAGCCCATAGATCTCTTTGAGTGCTGCATCGTTCGGGACGGTCTCGCCGAGTTCGATCATCGATTCGGCCACATCGCGGCCATAGATCGCCAACACTGCAGCGCGCAGCGAGCCACCCCCCTCAGTGCGAAACAGCATTCGACCGTTGTGTGAAAGCGACAGTGCCACATCGGGATTCGCCAGTGCGTACTGGCTGACGACCGTGTTGATATGGTCGAACTCGGTGCTGTCGCGTTTGAGGAACTTCTTTCGGGCCGGTGTGTTGAAAAACAACCGTTCGATCTCGACGGTCGTCCCTTCGGGACATCCCGCCGGCGTGATCTCACCGAGGTCGCCGCCTTCGATAGTGAGTTCCGCACCAGTGGCTGTCCCCTGTGGTCGAGACCGAATTGTCAACTGTGAGACCGCACCGATCGTCGAGAGCGCCTCACCGCGAAAGCCGAGACTGGCGAGTCCGCCGTCGAGATCCTCAATCGTCTGGATCTTGCTGGTTGCGTGTTCCTCGAGTGCACGGGGCAACTCCGAGCGCCGAATGCCTTGTCCGTTGTCGCTGACGCGGATCGCGTCTTTTCCACCGTTTTCGACAGCGATTTCGATACGACTTGCTCCAGCATCAAGGCTGTTTTCGAGCAGTTCTTTGACCACCGAAGCAGGGCGTTCGACCACTTCGCCGGCGGCAATTTGCTGTATCGTCTCGGAATCAAGTGGCTGAATCCGGCGGTCGTCGTGATCAGTCATCGTCCGCGTGACCGACGAGCGTTGGTCTGGTAGCCAGCAGTTCGTTGATCGCCTGCTGGTGGATGCTGACAGTCAGAAACTCGTCTCTGGCAGTTTGGGGGCTGACCCACTCATAATCCGTGTGTTCGTGACTCAACTCGACGTCTTTCGAGTCGGCCTCACACCAGTAGACGACGCTGAACCGACCCCGGCCGACATCGTTTCGCCATGCGGCGGTATGAACCGGTTCGTGCACGTCGACTGAGAGTCCTGTTTCTTCGCGCACCTCGCGTTTGAGCCCGACCAGTGGCTCCTCGTAGGCACCCATGCGTCCGCCGGGCAACTCCCATGTTGTGGCGTCCATCCGCATGACAAGCAACTGGTCGTCCGGCGACAGCACGATTGCCTTCTGGCTTACTTCCGCAATCAGCGGTTGCTCAGTCATTACTCGTCCCTCTCGAGTCTTGGTGTGGTCGCGTCTGTCTGTGACCCATCGGTCTCAACAGACTCCGATTCGCGCTCATTGTCTCTATAACGTGGGTACTGCCTATCAATCCACTGCCGAAAAACAGTATGATACTGCTGTGACTGTACTGCGAGCGACTCGAGGTGTTAGTCGTCGTCTTCTTCCGTTTCGACCGGCTCACCGTCGACTACGTCCTCGGTGAGAATCACATCGAACTCCGCTTCGGAGTCGGCGGCCTCGGCATCGAGATAGCCGACCGCAAACGCTGTCGAAACCGAGTTCTCTTCGGTCGATGCGCTGAAGCTGAACACCGGCTCGTCCGGTTCCGGTTCTTCTTGGTCTTCTTCTGGTTCGTCGTCTTCGGGGAGTTCTTCGTCTTCTTCGTCTTCTTCGTCCGGTTCTGGTTCTTCTGGTTCTTCTTGGTCTTCTTCTGGTTCGTCATCCTCGGGAAGTTCTTCGTCTTCCTCTTCAGGAGCAGGCTCTTCGTCTTCTTCCTGCAGGAGGCTGACATCGCTGCCGCCGTCTGTCGAGGCCACAGACAGTATACCGTCGTCTTCTTCGTCTTCTTCGGGTTCTTCGGGTTCTTCTTGTTGCTCTGGGCCGTTTCCGGGCTCGCCATTTGCCGGGAAGACCTCGAAGTCGTAGCTACCGGCCGGCAACTCGAAGTACTCGCCCTCGCCGAAGCTGATGTTTTCGAAGACAGTCGTCTCGTCGACACGAACATCGACTGCCGGTGCGTCCAGCGAGGTGTGAATCAACCGGAGCCGCGAGTCGTTGATCGATTCTTCTAGTGGGGCGTTATCGTCTTCGAAGAACTCGAGTTGGAAGCCAATATCTTCACCACCTTCGGCCTCCTCGCCGTCGGCTGGTTCGTCGTCTTCGGGCTCGCCGAGTGCAACCGCAGTCGTGTTCCCAGCCGGCACGGAGACCGTCTCGTCGAACACAACGAGCGAACGGCCCTCGGCGGCGGTCACACGGATCTGGGCTTGACCTTCTGGCAGTTCGACGTAATCTGTCGTGTCGGTGTAGCCCAAACCACTAAACACCGGCTCCTCGAAGTCGTCAACATAGACGTCGACGTCCGGGAAATCCGGGATCATGTGGGCAACGCGGATCAAGTCGTCACCTTCGACCTCTTGTTGTTCTTCCTCTTCTTCTTCTTCAGGTTCTTCTTCAGGCTCTCCGGGTTCGGGTTCTTCGTCTTCGGGCTCTTCGTCTTCTGGTTCTTCGTCTTCTTCCTGTGCCTCACCAGCACAGCCTGCGAGAGCACCGACGACCGCAACGCCACCGGTTACCTTGAGAAAATCCCTTCGTCGTGAGTCATTCATAACAACATCCTACGCTTGTGCTTACATACATGTTAATGTTTTTTCAATTGTACTGATAGTCAGTTAGTTGCCTAATGAACTGTTGATTGATACTACTAAATCAACAGTAAACCGACACCACTGTTCGACTATATCGCTGAAAGAAGGGCTCAAACAAGAATATAGGGTCTTTCTGGTGACGCGTATGTTTGGCAACTGCTGCTAATAAACATCTAGATGTAATGTGTATAATCTCGATAAATGCTTAATAATATCAGAAATATTTAGTTGTTGTTGGTTCCCCTAGCGACTGTCGGTGTTGTCGGTGGCCTCGAGTTGTTGTTGCCACTGTTGGACTTTCGCCATCAACTCAAGAGGTGGTGTTGTGTTGATATCGGTCTCCTCGAGTGCAGCCAGTACTTGCTGGCCAGCGGAGTCAACGAGTTGCTGGTTGGTGGCCTCTGGCGCAGTTGAGCCAGCCGCAGCCGACTGTTCTGTGTCTGTGTGTTCGTCCGTCTGGGTGTTGGTGCCGTTGGTCTGGGTGCGGAACTCACCTGCACTGAGATCAAAGACAGTCTGTGTCGGCTCACCGCTGCCTTTGGCTTCGATAGCCTTCTGTTCGCGGAGTTTTTCGAGGACGGTTCGGGCTCGATCGACGACCGGCAGAGGGACGCCAGCCAGATCAGCGACATGAATACCGTACGAGCGGTCAGTTGGGCCTTCTTGGATGGTGCGCAAAAAGGTGATCTCGCCGTCGTCTGCGTCGTCGTCGGCAACTGCCACATGGACGTTTCCAACTCGCTGTAGATGTGCGCCTAGGGTGGTGAGTTCGTGATAGTGTGTGGCAAACAGACAGTGACAGCCGATCTGGTTGTGAATGTACTCTGTTGCCGCCCACGCAATCGAGATTCCATCGTAGGTGGCCGTTCCTCGGCCCACTTCGTCAAGAATTACCAGCGAGTCGTCGGTTGCCGAATGCAGAATGTTCGAGAGTTCCTGCATCTCGACCATGAACGTCGAACGCCCCTGAGCTAACTCATCAAGCGCGCCCACGCGTGTATATATTCCATCGACGATGCCCACCGTCGCCGAGCGGGCAGGCACGAAACTGCCAACCTGGGCCAACAGGGTAATCAGTGCGGCCTGCCGCATATACGTTGATTTGCCGCTCATATTCGGGCCGGTCACCAACAGGAAGTTCCGCTCGTCGTCCAGCCGAAGATCGTTCGGGACGAACTCGGTGGTCTGTTCGACAACCGGGTGCCGACCGGCTTCGATCTCCAGCGTACCTCCGGTCGAGAGTGTCGGCCGACTCCAGTTGTTGGCGGCTGCGTGTGCTGCCAGCGAACACAGGACATCGATCTCGGCGATTGCTTGTCCCACATCCTGCAGCAGTCGGGCACAGTCGGCGACCTGCTGGCGCAACTGTTGGAACCGCTCGTACTCTACTTCGCCGCGAGCCTCCTCGAGCCGAAGCAACTCGCGTTCTTTTTCGGCCAGTTCGTCGGTGACAAACCGTTTGGAGTTTTTGAGCGTTTTGATGTGCGAAAACGACTCCGGTACGTTGTCGGCCTGGGATTTACCGACCTGAATGTAGTAGCCGTCCGTTTTGTTTCGATCGACGCTTACATGCGACAGACCGTACGTGCGTTTGATCCGGTCGGCCAGCCCCTCGAGCCACTCATCAAGCTCGCGGTGGCGTTCGATCAACTCATCGAGTTCATCGTCGAATCCGTATTTAAACAATCCGCCCTGGGTGACGGTGTTCGGTGGCTCCTCGGCGAGTGCGGCCTCAAGCGTTTCTCGGAGGTCACCAGCCGCTGTCCGGTCGGGTGTTTCGATCACTGCCGACAGCGGTGAGTCGGCCAGTTGGTCGCTTGAGAGTTCTTCGGCCAACATGGGCACCAACTCGAGGGTATCCCGAACTGCCAGCAGATCACGCCCATCAGCAGTTCCACTTGCCGCCCGGCTGGCGAGTCGCTCGAGGTCGTAGGCTCCGTCCAACGTCTCTCGAAGCCGCTCGCGTGGGAGGGCTGCTGCGGCGAGTGCGTCTACACACTCGAGTCTCCGTTTGAGTTCGGATTCATCCTGTCTGGGACGCGTAAGCCACGCTCTGAGCAGCCGACTGCCGGGGCTGGTTTCGGTGTGATCGATCGTCTCGATGAGCGAGCCGCCACGGCCGCCGCTCATTGTCTCGACGAGCTCGAGGTTTCGCTGCGTCGTGCCGTCGAGAGTGAGATGATCGTCGGCGGTATACACCTGCAGTCGGCTCATCGACTGAGTGACACCGACACCCGTCTGTTCGACATACGCCAGTACGGCTCCGGCGGCTCGGACGGCGAGATCGGAGTTGAGCCCGATACTGTCGGGTGTTTCGCTACCGAACTGCTGGCTGACGGCGTGGGCACTCCGGCCCGGTGCGAACGCCTCGGTGTCGAACAGCGACAGCGAGGCGTCGCTTCGTTCGCGGAGTCGGCGAGCGAACTCATCGTCGGTTCGAACGCTTGGGCCCGGAAGCACCTCGGCCGGGTCGAACCGGTAGAGTTCGGCGTGGGCCTCGCCGGCCGTTTCGACTTCGGTGACGAGAAACTGCCCGGTGGTGATATCTGCAAACGCCAGTCCATAGGGGCCACTGCTGGCGTCGTCTCGGACGACCGCAGCGAGATACTGGGCTTGGCTGTCGGTGGTCTCGATCAGCGTCCCCGGTGTGACAAGCCGGGTGATTTTGCGGTAGTGTTCTCCCGACTTGTCTTGAAACTGGTCGGCGACGGCCACGCGGTAGCCGCGTTCGACCAGCGCTTTCATGTAGGGAGTAAGCTCCGAGAGGGGAATGCCAGCCATCGGATACGACGAGCCGTGTGAGGACTTCTGGGAGACTGTAAGCTCGAGTTCGTCACTGACGGTTTCGGCGTCATCCGCAAAGAACTCGTAGAAATCGCCACACTGCATCGCCAGCAGATCCGCGTCGCTGTCGGCTTTAATAGACAGAAACTCCTCGACGATTCCCTGTGACATACTCGCTGTGGGGCCGTCTGGGGCTAAAGCCCTACGGGTCGGCCTGACCGCTGCCGACTTTAGGATTCGGAGGACGGCTCCAATACGACTTTGTAACCCACCCACGAACAGGTGAGCATGAAAATCGAATTCGACCGCGATACTTGCATCGGGATGTTCCAGTGTGTTGATGAATGGGACGGCTTCGCCAAGGATCTGGACGACGGCAAAGCCGACCTGTTAGACAGCGAGGAAACAGACGAGGATGTTTTCGTTGCCGAAATCCCCGAAAAAGAAGCGTTCGACGCCCAGTATGCCGCCCGCGTCTGTCCGGTTGATGCGATTCGTGTCTACGATGACGACGGCGAGCAGATTATTTAGCTCGAGCGTCCGATCGCCTGATCTAAGTCTTCGATAATGTCCTGTGGGTCTTCGATCCCCACCGAAAGCCGAACGAGATCGTTTGTCACGCCCGCCGAGAGTTTCTCTTCGTCGCTGAGCTGCTGATGTGTTGTCGAGGCCGGATGAATAACCAGCGTCTTGGCATCGCCGACGTTCGCCAAAAGCGAGGCGAGTTTGGTGGATTCGACCGTCCCTTGGGCGGCCTCGTAGCCGCCTTCGAGGCCGAAGGTGATCATCCCGCCGTAGCCGCCCTCGAGATACTTCGAGGCCTCTGTGTGGGTTTCGTGGCTCTCGAGGCCGGGGTAGGTGACCCACGAGACATCGGGATGGTCTTCGAGGAACTCCGCGACGACCTGGGCGTTCTCGCAGTGTCGGGCCATCCGCATCGGCAGCGTCTCGAGTTTCTGGAGGACGACCCAGGCATCGAACGGCGACTGTTGATTGCCCAGATCACGCAGCCCGCGAGCGATTCCGGCGTACGTAAAGCCGGCATCTCCGAACGTTTCGGCGAAGTTGATGCCGTGGTATGCGGGGTTCGGCGCGCCGATTTCAGGGTACTTGTCGGCGTGGGCCTGCCAGTCGAACGAACCGCCGTCGACGACGACCCCGCCGACTGTCGAGCCCGCACCGTGAATCCATTTGGTGGTTGATTCCCAGACCAAGTCTGCGCCGTGTTCGATTGGCCGGCAGAGCGCGGGCGTCCCGAAGGTGTTGTCGACAAACAGCGGGACGTTATTCTCGTGGGCGATGTCGGCGAGTCGCTCGATGTCGGGGGTGACAAGCGACGGGTTGCCGATTGTTTCGAAATGGACGAACGCCGTATTCTCGTCGATAGCTTCCTCGTAGGCCTCATAATCGAGAGTATCAACAAAGCGCGTCTCGATACCGCGCCGCGAGACGGTGTGGGTCAGATAGGTGTAGGTTCCGCCGTACAGCGACGAGGCCGAGACGATGTTGTCACCAACCTCTGCCAGCAGCAACGTCGTCAGATCAAACGAGGCCATTCCCGAGGCCGTAGCAACCGCACCCACGCCGCTCTCGAGAGACGCCAGCCGCTGTTGAAGACTGCCCACAGTGGGGTTCATCAGCCTCGAGTAGATGTGGCCCGGCTTTTCGAGGCCGAACTGGGCGGCTGCATCCTCAGCGTCATCAAAAACATAGGAAGTCGTCTGATAAATCGGTGGCGCGCGCGAGCCGGTTGCTGGATCTGGGTCGGTACCGGCGTGTAAGCTTCGGGTCTCGAAACGATGAGTGTCGTCGGACATATCCGTATCGATGACTGGGAGGAACCTAAACACCACTGTCGGGCGAAACGCCTGCCGCTATCTCGGTCAGCCCGAAAACAGGCTGGTGTGGACGGGCGCGAAATCCGTCTCGTCGTCAGTGTCGTCGTCTGCGGTGTCGGTGACCGCTCGTCCCGCAATGCCACTGGCAAGGAAGTCGGCGACAGGTGGGGCAACGTTTTCGGGCTCAACGAGGAAGGCATCGTGGCCGTGGTCTGATTCGACGACGTGGTGGGCAACGGGCACGTCGGCCGACCGGAAGGCCTCGGCGAGATGTTCGCTCTGTTCGACTGTAAAGTGCCAATCGCCGCTAAAGGAGATCAAAAGCACCTCGCCTTCGAACGCCGAGATGGCGCGGTCGGGTGTCCCATACCCTTCGGCCAGGTCGTAGTCGTCCATCGCCCGCGTGAGATACAAATAACTGTTGGCATCGAAGCGGTCGATGAACTTCTCGGCGTTGTAATCCAGGTAGGATTCGACCTCTCGGTACGGGAAAAACGCACCCGCCTTATCGGGTGGGAACAGTGCTTCGCTGCCCTCGATACCGCTGTCGCGGCCTGCCGAGCGTCGGCCGAACTTGCGATCCATCGAGGCTTTCGAGAGATACATGAGGTGTCCGAGCTGTCTGGCGATAGCCAGCCCCTGGCGAGGTGGGCTATCGTCTTGGCCGTCGGTGCCGTAGTACTCGCCGCCGTTCCAGTTTGGGTCACTGCGGATCGCCCGGCGAGCGATGGCATCCAAACCCAGACATTGGGGATCGAGTTTATCGGCCGCTGCGATAGGTGCGATGAGTTCGGCGTCGTCGGGATACTGTTTGGCCCACTCCAAGACGTTCATGCCGCCGACGCTGCCGCCAACGACGAGTCTGAGCCGTCCAACACCCAGATAATCAAGCAGTCGGCGCTGCGCGCGAGTCCAGTCGCCGATGGTGACCGGCGGAAACTCCGGGCCCCACGGCTCGCCCGTCTCGGGGTTCATCGAGGAGGGTCCCGAAGAACCATAACAGGAGCCTGGCACGTTTGCACAGACGACGTAGTATTCGGTTGTGTCGATGGCCTTGCCGGGGCCGACGATATCACCCCACCACGCGCGGGCTTGGCCCGCAGTGCCGGGAGTGTTGTAGCTGGCGACGTTTTGCGAACCCGTCAGTGCATGACAGACCAACACGGCGTTGTCGCCGTCGAACTCGCCGTAGGCCTCGTAGGCAATAGTGAGGTCTTCGACGCGCTCGCCGCACTCGAAGCGGAACTCCCCGAGATCAACGGCTCCGCGGTCGACGTCAGTCGCGCTCATTGTTAGTTTCCTGTTGGGTCTGCGGCATATGTTACTGCTGGTTTGTTGCGGCAGCCAATCCAGCATCCAGATCGGCGATGATGTCTTGACTGTTTTCGATTCCCACCGAGAGCCGAAGCATATCCGGTGCAACCCCGGCAGCACGCTGTTCGTCAGCACTGAGTTGGGCGTGAGTTGTTGAGGCTGGATGAATCACGAGTGTTTTCGCATCGCCAATGTTGGCGAGGAAGCTGGTGAGTTGGACGTTCTCACAAAAGGCCTTTGCGGGCTCGAAGCCGCCCTCGAGGCCAAACGTGACCATCCCGCCGTAGTCGTCCAGATACGTGGTGGCGTTATCGTGAGTCGGATGTTCCTCGAACCCCGGATACGTCACCCACCCAACGCGCGGGTCGTCATCGAGGAACTCGGCGACGCTCCGAGCGTTCTCGCAGTGGCGTTCCATCCGCAGCGGGAGGGTCTCTATGCCCTGGATCGTCTGCCAGGCATCGAACGGCCCTTGCTGGTTGCCGAGTGCGCGAACTGCGCGGTGACGGGCGGCCAATATAAAAGCGCGCTCGCCGAAGCGTTCGGCGAAATCGAACCCCCAGGCAGGGTTTTTTCCCGACAGCTCAGGGTAGTCGGCGTCGGGATGATCCCACGGGAAGGTGCCGCCGTCGATCAAAACCCCGCCGACGGTGGTTCCAGAGCCGTGGATCCATTTCGTGGTTGATTCCCAGACGATGTCCGCGCCGTGCTCGAGCGGTCGACACAGATACGGCGTTCCAAAGGTGTTGTCGACGACCAGCGGGACGGCGTGGTCGTGGGCAATCGCTGCGAGTCGTTCGAAATCCGGGGTGACAAGCGACGGGTTGGCGAGCGTCTCGACGTGGACGAAGGCGGTGTCGTCGTCAATCGCTTCGGCGTAAGCGTCGTACTCGAGGGTCTCGACGGTGCGAGTTTCGATACCGCGACGGGGGGCGAGTTTCGAGAGGTAGGTGCCGGTGCCACCGTACATATCGCTGCTGGCGACGATGTTGTCGCCCGATTGGGCCAAGATCGTGGTCGCTGAATCGAGCGCAGCCATCCCGGCGGCCGTAGCAACCGCACCGACGCCGCCCTCGAGAGCCGTCAGGCGGGCCTCGAGTTGGCGGACGGTCGGATTCGAAACGCGCGAATAGACGTCGCCTTCCTCGCAGAGCGCATAGAGGTCGGCCGCGCTGTCGGCATCATCGAACACGTAGGAGGTCGTCTGATAGATCGGTGGGGCTCGGGCACCTGTCGCGGGGTCTGGGTCGGCTCCAGCATGCAGACTCCGCGTGTTGAAACCCTCAGTCATGTATAGTATGCATATTCATACAACCATTTATGCACGTCAGTTACGGCAAAAGTCGCCGGTGTGTCACCGTCTCGCCGGCGGCTGGTGGCCTCGGGTCGACTGTAACAGCACTGAACTGTACTGCAAACACTGCCTGCTGGAAACTGCGGACTGTCGGGTAGACTGCAGCGTCCTATCGGCTCAGCCGTTGTGTTTCGTGTCCGGCTTTCTGGTCTGTTCGGGGTGTTTGATAAAGACGTTCGTGTGGGCAGGAACGTCGTCGGTCACCCAGGCGTTGGCTTCGATCGAGACGTGATCACCGATCGAAATCGGCCCGAGAATCTTGGCTCCGGCCCCGATAACGACGTTATCGCCGATATCCGGATGGCGTTTGTATCCTTTCTTTAGCATCTGTTCGTCGTCTTCGGCCTCCTCGAAGTGGAGTGCCCCAAGGGTAACTTCCTGATACAGCCGAACCCAATCGCCAATCGTGGCTGTTTCGCCGATGACGACGCCACTGCCGTGGTCGATAAAGACGTACTCGCCGACTGTCGCGCCAGGATGGATGTCGATCCCAGTGGCGGTTTTGGCTGCTTCGGCCAACTCACGAGCATACGCCGGCTGAGAGTACTCATAGAGCACGTGAGCCACCCGATGGATCATCATTGCATGCACGCCAGGATACGACCGGATGACTTCGACATAGCTCGTCGCGGCGGGATCGCCCTTATAGGCGGCTTCGGCGTCCTGTTTGAGCTGCCGGCGGATCGTCGGCAGTTTGTTGAGCACTGCATCAACGGGCCTCGAGAGACACTCGGGAGCGTACGGTTCGATGCCGCGGCAGAACTGATCGCCGAGTTCTTCTATCATCTCATGGAGTGCGGTTTCGTCTTCGACGATCTCAGGGGCGTTCCAACAGCCCGGAAAAAAGAGTTTACGGAGCAGTTGTGTCTCTCGAATGACTGTATCGCGTTCCGGAAAGTTCGGCGAGTCGTGGGTTCGAAACCGTGGGTCGTCGTCCGCATACGACGCCAACAGTTCGGTGTGTACCGACCCGGTGTAGGTGTAAGCCATCGTTGCTATGGCTTTATTAGCCACACCGATATAAGTCGCCGTACTGCTGGCGATTGGACTTGTTTCATAACAACTGCAAAAAAGAGCTGGCAGACGACTATGGTCTGCCGGAGTGTGGTGACGGTCAGTTGTGGGCGAGACTCGGCTTGGTACGAGTAGCTGCCCACCGAGAGTGGTAGGTTGTTAGACTGCCTCCGTGCCGTCGCTACCGGTGCGGACTTGTACTGCGTTTTCGACATCCATCACGAAGATCTTCCCGTCGCCTGGTTCGCCAGTGTTGGCCGCATCACGGATCGCCGCAACAACGTCTTCATGTGGAATGTCGGCGACAACGCACTCGATTTTGACTTTCTGGTGGAGATCGACGGTGTATTCTTCGCCGCGCCAGCTGCCTTTCTTGGCGGGCTGGCTGCCGCGGCCCGAGACGTTCGTGACTGTCAGCGAGGGTGCGCCAACTTCAGCAAGCGCTTTTTTGACCGCGCCGAGTTTTTCGGGGCGGATCACCGAGATGATCATTTTGAGCTCTGGGTCGTCTTCGCCGCCGTCGGTTCGAATCTCTGTGCCGCCGTCGGTTCGGATTTCGAACTCCTCGGCGCTCATACCGTCGCCGCCGTCGGTTGCGATTCGGTCAGTGCCGAACTCAGGGTAGGTTTGGACGCCGTGTTCGGCGATGTCGAGGCCGTCCTGTTCGTGTTCGGGTGTAACGCGTGCTTCGCCGATCGCTTTGAATGCGCCCCAGACGGCTGCGGTCGCTGCAACCGTCCAGATGGTGATTACTGCGACACCAATGATCTGTGGGACGAACGCGCCTGCTTCAATCGAGAGAATGCCGCCGCCGATGATGCCGCCACCGATCGCGGTGCCCTCAATCGACCACAGCGGGTAGATGATCAACCCGAGCATCCCTGCGGAGCCGTGAACCGGGAACACCGCACAGACGTCGTCGATTTTGAGTCGCTGCTCGACAAAGCGGAACACAAGCGGAAGCTGTGCGCCAGCGAGGAACCCAATGGCAATCGCACCCATTGGCGTGATGAGGTCTGTCGGGCCAGTAACGCCGACGAGACCGGCCAGCATACCGTTTGCCACGTACAGAGTGTCTACTTTGCCGTTGAAATAAAGCGACGCCACAGCCGCACCGATTGCACCCAGGCCCATTCCCAGAGCTGTCACGATAGCGACGCTGCCGACATAGGCGAAGTCACCGAGTGCAACGACTGAGCCGGCTTCGGCTGCACCGTCGAAATTAACAACAGTGGCAGCTGTGCCGACGTTGAAGCCGAACCAGCCGAAACACAGAATAAGCGTTCCAAGCACGGCGAACGTCATCGAGTGGCCGGGAATGACGTTGGCCGAGCCGTCAGCGTTGTATTTGTCGATTCGTGAGCCGAGGATGTAAGCGGCCGTCAGGCCGGCGACACCACCGACACCGTGGACGACCATGCCACCAGCGAAGTCAGCGAATCCGAGGCTTGCGAGAATCGGTTCGCCGCCAGGGGCATACCAGACCATTGCTGCGACAACCGGGTAGATGACGGCTGCCAACACGAAGGTGTAGCCGACGTATGCACGAAGCTTCGCGCGGCCGGCGACTGCACCCGAGACGATGGTCGCGGCAGTCATTGCGAACACCGCACTGAATAGCCACATCGCCCAGTCAAAGGATTCGCCGCCGAACATCGTCAGTGGGGACGTCTCACCGCCACCTAACAGCGACCCGACGTTATTGGAGACGCCCATACCAACGACAAAGAACACCCCAATGCCGACCGCCCAGGTCAGCATGTTTTTCGTGAGCTGGTTGGCGACGTTTTTCGAACGAACTTGGCCGGCCTCCAGCATGGCGAAGCCAGCGTGCATGAAAAAGATCAGGAACGTCACGGTCAGCGCCCACATCAGGTTCATCCCTGTTGCGAGTGCCTCGATGTCGGCCGTGCTGACCTCGAGGAGAATGCTCATCTACGTTCCTCCTGTCTACAGACGAGTCCGCTAGCTGGACAATCGTACACGATTCTGCCTTCGATACGCGTGTTTGTGCTCTGAATCACGACTGTTGCTGATGGAGTGGACGCATATAATGGTAACCGTTGACAAAGCGTTATTCGCGGGTTTCTTAATAGACGTATGTCAAATATTGGATTCAATAATATGTGTATAAGGGTGTACACCGAATGATTGTTCAGCAAAACTTGCCGTACAATTGAACGTCTGTGTAGTCAGAAAAATGTCATATAATCGGCCAACTGCTCGGTCGCGAACGACACACAGTAGCACATGCCTACGCGCAGTTGGCGCATATCTACAGAGAAGCAAGGCGAGTGCCTCGGGGCTTGACCCCGAGGGTGAAGCCGACAT
>SL_4KL_010_BRINEDRAFT_10000689_pt1 | contig 17735 bp, 15 predicted proteins | sample SodLak_010_BRINE_2_FD_10664 | JGI IMG/M metagenome (IMG submission 10664)
CCTTTGCAGGGCTGAACCTCGTCGGGAGCCGCGTGCTCGTTGGAACCGACGATGCCTACACCGCAATGCAGCTCCGTGCCGGCGGCGCAGTCGCGAACATCATTCTCAATACCGTCTTCATCTTCGGCCTGGGCTGGGGTGTCGCTGGCGCAGCGCTTGGCACTGTGCTCTCGAACGTTGCGGTCGCTGCTGCCTTCGCGCTGGGACTCGTCCGCGGACGGCTCCCCCTGGTGGGTGTGTTTCCGGTCCAGATCGCCGCGACCGGTACCTGGGCCGATCCCGGGATGGTTCGTGATCTGGTCACGATTGGGACGCCGGTCGGCATGCGCAATCTCGTCTGGGTCGTCGCCGAGTTCCCGATGCTCGGTATCCTCGATATCTTCGGTGAGAACACCGTCGCGGCTTGGGTGATCGCTCGACGGATCTGGGGTGTGATGAACACGCCCGGCTGGGGATTCGGGCTGGCAGCCTCCAGCCTTGTCGGCCAAGCGCTCGGCAAGAACGACGAAGACGAAGCGAAAGCGTATGGTCGAGATATCATCCGGTTCTCTGTTGCGACCTACATTGTCTCGGCGCTGCTCGTTGCACTGTTTGCCGAGCAGATTGTCGTCCTCTTTGCCGAGGATCCAACGAGTGCGGAGATTCCGATCGCGACGAACCTCGTCTACGCTGCATCCTTTGCGGTCGTGTTCCAGGGTGTTGCGAGCGCTGCCGCAGGACCGCTGGATGCAAGCGGCGACACACGAATCACCTTCCTGAGCCAGTTTCTCGGGATGTTCTGTGTCTCGATCCCGCTGGCCTATCTCGGTGCTGCCGGGCTTTCGATCCCGGCGGTCGGGCTGCCTCTGGTCGGTACCGTCGGCGGGATCACGATCCCGGCACTGGGGCTGTGGGGTCTGTATCTCGCCTTTGTTGCCGAGACCGCCGTCCCCGCGGTGATCAACTACTGGCGGTTCAGCACTGACCGGTGGAAGAAAATAAGCGAGGCGTACCGCCCCGAAACGACTGTTGCCGACGACTGATGTGTCGGGTGCGCGCACGGCCAACCACCGTCTCTCTCGCGTAATTATCTCTTATCGACTCGACGCTGGTGGTAAGCACTGCTCACCCGCACAGCGGCCATATTACCCGTGTAGTAACCTGTTACAGCCGGTCCGGTAACCTGTAGTTGGGGAACTGTCTTTTGATTGTCAGACTCTCGTCATTCGTTCGTCAGACATCGATTTCAGAATAAGAAATATGTAGCTAGCGGTGTCCTCTGGCAGGTTTTGTACGTTTGGTACAGCTTACCGAACCTGTCCGGTGAACACAAAGCATTTAATACCTCCGTTAGAAGTGGCCACCGTGCCCCTGCCCATGGTGACAGTAGTAAGTAAGCCGGCTTTGGGATGTGGTCTGCAGGTTGGACGTGACGAGTGCCGGTCGAAAGCTGCCGTCGCCGCGGCGAACACAACTGAAGAAAACTATGACAGATAACATACGAGACAAAACGCGTGCAGTATTCCTCGCCGCGATCATGGTCCTTTCGATGGTGGCCATGAGCGCGACCTTTGCCGGGGCTGCTGCTGCGCAAAACGTCGACATTGACCTCGACGACGACGAGGTCGAAGTCACATCGTTTGACTTCGATGACGAGACCGTCGAGAATGCGCTGCTGAGCGAAGAGGTACGGTATACAGACAACTTTGACGACAGTAACAACGTTGGACCGGTCATGGGCCTCCCAGTCCAGACCGGATTCTACGACGAGGATGAGGAGTCCCCGTCTGGAATCAACTTCGCTGACGACGGCGAGTTCCAGGTAACCAACGACCAGACCGCCGAGGCCACGGTTGGTTTCGATGCCAACGTGACTGACGAGACGCTCCAGATCATCCACGACATCGACGATGTCAACGATGCTGGTCTGGACGTGACGGAAGATACCGAGGTCACGCTCCCAAGTGACTCGGACGATGCCTTCTTCGAGGCACTCCAGGATGCAACTGACACCACCCTGCAAACGGACCAGACAGTGACTGTCGAGTTCCTTAACGACCTCATCAACGACGAAACTGGCGTTAGCGGTGAGTTCGTCAGCGTCAACAACGATGCTGGTGAGGTTATCATCAACCTGCCGCCATCCATCTTCGGTGACGAAGATATCAGCACCGAACTTGGTGTCGGCCTGAACCTAGAAGTGTCTGACCAGGTCGAAGGTGTTGACCTTGAGGACAGCTTTGAGGATCTCGCTGTCATTGCCGAGGGTAACGCTGGCAGCGCTGAAGCTGATACCTTCCTGTTCTTCGAGTCCGGTGTCACTGGCCTGACGCCAGATGACGCAGAGAACTGGGAGAACACTGAAGAGATCGACGCACGGATCGACTTCAACAACGACGATAACGCTGGCGACGACGGTGCAGTCGGTCAGTTCGTCGGCTCCCAGATCACTGTCCAGACACCACCTGGTGACACTGTCGAAGTGTACGAGGCAGTCCGCGAATCCGACGGTGACAACTACACGCTCGGTGACCGCGTCTGGAACGAAGACACTAGTCCGTCTAACGCTCAGGCAATCGACACCAGCGAGCTCGGTGAAGGCGAGTACTTCATCGGCTTCGAAGAGCGAGATGACTTCGATGAGAACGAGTACATCTTCCTCGACCTCCGTCCGCTGAACATGAACGTGTCCAGCGAGGATCCATGGACCGAGGAAGAAACCATCGAGATCGATGTTGAGACCGACGAGACTGACGCCATCCGTGACACGGGTGACGTTCAGCTTTGGGTCTCTGAAGAAGGTGACGACGAGATTGCTGATGTCATCCACGTCGACCGACAGAACCTCCTCGGTGTGACTGGTGACACTAGCTTCGATGTCGACCCAGAGGATGACCTCGACGGTCAGGGCGACTACACTGCTGTTGCCCTCCACGAGGACTCCGGCATCGTTGCTGAAACTGACTTCTCAGTGATCGAGCCAGAGGATGAAAATGTCGAAATCATCAGCCCAGCGGACGATGACGATCCATACGACCGTGGTGACATCTTCGAGGTTGAAGCTGAGCTTGAGAACACCGAGCGAGCAACGATTACGCTCGGTGACCGCGAAGAACAGAACGTCGAAATCAACGTCACTGTCCGTGACACCGACGAGAGTGGCGACGTGTCCTTCCTTGTGAACACGTTCCAGATCGGTGACGGTCCAGTTGACGGGCAGGACGACGACTTCACAACGGCTGACCACGGTATCCGTGCTGTCGACGATGGAACGGCCATCTCGAACATCGAGGCACACGAAGCCATGGAAATTGGTGGCGGTTCCGCCAGCACCAACCACGCTGCGAACGTTCGTGACCGTGTCGTGATCGCTGACGGTACCTACGACATCGTCGCCTCGCCAGGCCGAAGCTCACACAAGGCAGATGACTCCTTCTCGACCGACCGGAGCATCTTCCGACTCAACCAGGGTGAGGTCGACGACCTCGAACTGTGGAACTCACCATTCCCAGGTGACCGACGAGCAATCGCCGGTGCTGACAAGGTCGACGCGATCTTCGACGGCATCGACGAAGGCATCGTCAACCCACAGGACGCACGAATGGCTGACAACGACGTCCTCGTCATGGGCGTCCAGGCTGAAGGTCTCGAAGGCTTCCTCCTCAACGCGCTTGAGGTCACCGAGGAAGACGAAGGCCTCGAGAGTGACGTTATCGAGGACTTCCTCGACCGTGAAGACGACCACTACGTGACCGAAGCATTCGACGCTGTCGCATCGGGTAATGTCGAAGGCTACGCAGTTGGTGATGACGCGTTCGGATTCAGCACCAACCAGACCGACGCCGACCTCGCAGACCGTGAGGAAGAGCGTAACATTCGCGGACTCGATCCTGCATCGCTCGCACTTGAGGAAGAAGAAATCCTCGCTAGCGCGGACGACCGCGGAACGCTCAACGAGTACTTCGTGACCATCCAGGTCGAAGAAGATAACATCATCGAGCCGAACGAGCGTGAGGACGTGGCAAAACCACTCCCAGCCGAGTGGAACACCACGTTCAACCTCGACGTTGAGATTGCCGACGGCAGTGCTACGGAGTTCCCACTGAACGACTTCTTCGGTGACGACGTCATCCAGACCACCGAGTGGACGCTGTACGATGACGAAATCGAGCTTGACGGTCTTGAGGAACGAGACGACGAGGACATCCTGAGCGTCCCAGCAAGCAACCACACGATCAGCGGTGAGACTGAGGTCGCAGCAGGAACGCAGATCAACAGCCAGACGCAGACCGCCTCTGGCGAGGATCCACCGTTCTTCTACCCGAACAGCTTCACCGTTGAGTACGTGGAAGNTGCACCGAACACGATAGAGTTCGCTGAAGACTTCGAANACTTCGCAGGCGCTGACTTCAGCGTCAACCTGCGACGCGCACGCACTGCAGGCGCGCTCGCTGAAGTGGACGGCGAAGTGCGTGAAACTCCTGTCGTCAACGAACACGTGTTCAACGACCAGGAACGCGGTGGCGAGACCGTCATCGTTGAGAACGTTTCGGTGAACCAGCGCGGTGCCATCCAGATCCAGAACGCTGATGGCGACGTCCTCGGCAGCCAGCAGATCAGCGAAGGCGTGACCGAGAACAGCCGAATCCTGCTCGACGAGCCGATCGAGAGCCAGGAGATCGACTCCGTCATCGTTGACCGCGACGGTGAGGAGTTCGTCGAAGGTGACGTGCGCCAGAGTGCACAGTACACTGTCTCTGGTGACGCTGACGCAATCAACGCGTTCTTCGACGTTGACGATCTGGACCCACGAACCGCAACTGTCGAGCCAGAAGATGAACTCACTGTCTCCGCAACCGTGGAGAACGTCGAGGGTGCTGCAGACAACACCCAGACGATCGAGTTCCGACTTGACGGCGAGACCGTTGACTCCCAGGAGCTGACGCTCGAACCAGACGAGACGGAAACCGTCTCCTTCGACGTCACTGCACCTGAAGAAGAGGGTACGTACCAGCACGCAATCGCCAGTCAGGACACCCGCGACCGCGGGACCCTGACTGTCGCAGAGGAAGATGAGCCAGCTGACGATACCGCAGACGACGCCGACGACACCGCAGACGACGATGACGACGCTGACGACGACGGAGCTGGATTCGGTATCGCTGCTGCACTGATCGCACTCCTCGGTGCTGCGCTGCTCGCGTACCGCCGACAGGTCGAATAACTACCGGATTTCCATCCGGCCTTCACTTCTTTATTTTTTACGCCGCGTAGCTGCAGCACTCTGTTGTCCACGATACTGGTTGTCCGCAGCCGTTGCCAACAACAAAAAGACATATACTGGTCTCACCCATTTAGCCAACCAACATGTTCGGCCAGCTCAACTCGTGGCTCGCGGAGTTGAGTGTCCTCTCCGAACCACTCGGCTGGCTCGTCCTCGCGATTTTCTTTCTTGCCGTTGTCTTCGAATCTGTCGACCGTGAGTACGCCCGGTCGCTGTACGTCACAGCTTGGCTGTTGTTTTCCCTGTTCTGGCTGACGCTCATCCAGCCGTTTTTCGTCGTCGACGAGAGTTTCATCCGGGGGGCCGGTGCCGTCATCGCTGTCCCACTCTCCTTGCTCGTCGCAAAGGTGTTCTACGAGGGCCGGGACTCGCTGTTTACCCTCTCGCGTGCGGTCGCGATCATGGGGTTCATTTATGCGCCGTTTCTGATGATCGATCCACTTCGCGAGCAGCTCATTTTGCTCGTCACCTCACACACCGCGTTCGTAATGGATCTGCTGGGCTACAGCCCGCCGTTGGTGACCGAACTCTCCGACGCTGCTAGCCAGGTGCCCGAGGGGCACAACCCGGATATGGAGCGTGAGATCGGCGGCAAGGATCGGGCCTACGAGAATACATTCGTCTTCTTCGAGGGTGATGGGACGATCACGTTCACGATCATCCTCGCCTGTACTGGGATCGGGAGCATGGCCGTCGTAACGGGTCTGGTTGCTGCCGTAAGTGCGGATCTCCGCCGGAAGATTCAGGCGATTGCGCTGGCAGTTGGGATCATCTACGTGCTCAACATCGCCCGGAACGTGATGATCGCGATTGGCTACGGCCACCAGCATTTCCATATCGCGCCGGATCTCACGATGGCAATCTTTGGATTGGACAACTCCTTGCGCGTCTCGTATATCTGGATCGATCGGATCATCGCACAGAGCCTCTCGGTCGTCGCAATGGTCTTCATCATCTGGCTTATCATCCGGATCGTCCCCGAGGTGATGGATCCGATCGAAGATGTCCTCTATCTGTTGACTGGCAAAGAACACGATCTTGCGAGCGCGCTCAATATCGAGACATCATCCGATCCAGAGCCCAAGACAGCCGACTAGAGTGGTGCCTTGCCGAGTGCGGACAGGGCGTCCGCTTCGATTGGGTGTAACTCACCGGGAATAATCAACAGCTGCAGCGGTGGCCCAAACGAGTCCGTCGCCAGCGTGTCGAGATAATCAGCCCGGACCGTCGGACTGTCGCTTCCAGCCTGTCCAACGACGACACCGATCTGCTCGCCCAGCGGCTCAGCGAGCAGGGCTGTTGCCTCACTCCCCGTCATGAACCGCTCGTTCTCGCCGTCTATATCCAGATAGACGAGTGTATGCAGGCCACGATCTTGGTTGGCCTCGATCGTCTCGATGACACTGTCTGGTACCCCGCCGTGAGTCTCCTTGAAGGGGAGTGTCGTCGCCTTCCCGAACCGGTAGTTCTGCAGTCCGGTGAGCGAACTCGCTGCCGTCTGGGCAGTCGTTCCGTGGATGACCTGTGTCTCGATGCCACGCTCGTGTGCACGGAGCCGGAGATCGACGTGTGTCGTTGAAATCATCGTATCACCGGCTGTGAGGAAGGCAGTGTGTCCATCTTCGGCAGCGTCGAGAATCGGCTCCGGCTTTTGTTCGACGCCAGCGCGGTCACGGACGCCGATTTCGATTCCGTGGGTCGCTTCGAGGGTCTCAACCGAGGTGCCGGCGAGGTGGCTCGTGTACCACTCCGCAAAGGCCGAATCGACTTCGGCGAGCACGTCGCGGCCTCGAACCGTAATCGAGCGTTCGTCATACAGGCCAAGTCCGATAAACGAGAGCATGAACTCTCCTCGTTCCCACAGGGGGTTAACTGTTCAATTTTCGGTCCGTCGCCACTCTCCGTGGGCCGCTGTGACGGCCAATCCAACCAACACCACGCCAAGTATCCCGGCCAGAGCGAGAAACGCGACTGCCCAGCCGAACAGATCAGCGAGCAATCCCGTCCCAACCGACCCCGAGGCACCGATCACCATGTAAGTCGTCCTGACGAGGCCAAAGCCCAGTCCCTCTTCCTGGGCACTCATATGATCCAGCACCTTCGGCAAGATTGCCGACCCCCAGCTCATCGCGATCCCGACCAGCACTGTCGCGGCAGCGACACTCCAGATTCCCGGCCCGAGGACAAACAGCGTGTAGCCAGCCACGCCACAGCAGAGACAGACCGCCATCGCCGCGTTCCGGCTGGTCCGATCCGACAACCAACCGATGCCAGGCTGTCCTGCGCCCTGGACCAGAAAGTACGCCGAAAACACGACGCCGGCGGTCGTCTCCGAGTAGCCTCGCTGCTCGACCAGAAAGGTCGGCAGAAAGGAGGCAGTCCCTTGCCAGACGAACGCAGCGAGCACCGATGCGGCAACTGCGCCGGCGATTGGCGGCCGGGTGAGCAACTCGCGGAGGATATCGAACTGTACTCGGCTGCGGATCGACTTTTCTGGGTGCTGTGGATCGGTCCTGGGGATTCCGGAGAGGACGAAAAACGCGGTCGGCACGGCAGCGAGTGCACCGATCGCGACCGCATACCGCCAGCCAAACAACGCGCCAGTGTAGGCTGCAGCGACCGGCGCGACCACGCCCGCAAGCGGCGCGCCAGCGCTGTGAATGCCGATTGCCGTTCCCGTGTTTTCGAAGGTTTTCGATAGCAGCGTGGTGGCAACGCTGTAATGCAGGCCAGCAGCGCCACCGAGGGCAATCGTGAACAAACAAAAGAGTGCAAACACCGGCGAGACGGCAAGCAGCAGACTCGCCACTGCAGTGCCTACGACCGCGATCAGAATGACCGCTCGTTCGCCGACACGATCACCGATGAGTCCGCTCGGAAACTGCGCCAGTGCGTAAGCAAGCCACATCCCGGAGAGCGCCAGTCCGATGACCGAGTTCGAGACTGCAAACTCCGCGGCGATCGCCGGCACGACAGGACTGATAACCAGTCTGCCGACCATCGTCGCAAAGAAGGCCATCGTACAGGCGGCAAGCACTGCTCGCTGCGGGGACCACGCCATCGACTCGCTCTCGTGGTTGATTCTGCAAATGCTGTACGATTTTGATCTCGCAACGCTATCGGTTCACACAGGCTGTCTGCACGGCAGGCTGGTACACTGCGGGATACTCTCTGGCCCAGGACGGCAGCCGGTTGTTCTCCATCGCGAAATCGACGAGCTCGATCAGAAATTCACCGAACTCGTCCGATAACTGGCGGCTCTCTGCCCTGTTCTGGTCTGCAAACGCACACCGGTGATCGTCGTAAGCCATCGCTGTCGACGTTTCGGTCTCCCCATGCCAGTTGAACACGTGGTGGTCGAACGCCGAGTAGCCGTACTCGTCACAGCCTGCGGGGATCAGGTGGTGGCCACACTCGTGCATGAAGATTGCGACTCGATCGTCGCCGCCGCTGGTCAACGTGTAGTTCACGCCGCCGTGGACGGTGTTCTGTTCGTTCATGTCTGCATCGCCGACATGCCCAAGTCTGCCTGCCGCTGCTCCCTGACTTCGTGACTCCCAGTTGTCTTCGTCGAGAAGATAGGCGGTGATTTTTCCGTGTTCCTGCCGGTCCGCGGTGTCTGTCTCCAGTCCCTGAAACGGCACCTCGTGCTTTCCGACACCGAGATCTGACGGGCTCACTGCCTCAATTCCGACCCGTTCGAGTGAGAGCGTCTCGAACTTCGCAATCTCGGTTTTGAACTGCTCGAAACAGTCAAACGCCTGTGACCGACCGTCTGCAATCGCAGTTGAGTACCGTAGTTGCAGGTCGAGCACGCCGTCGTTTGCAGGTGGCTCCGCTTCCCACTCGTTGAGACAGCCTGCCGCTCTTGCAGTGTTGACACCATCGCTGAGACCGCCTGCACCCAGACTCGCCACAGTGACCGCGCCTAGTGCCTGTCTCCGAGTTACCTTGTTCTCTCCCACTACACTGTCTGTGCTGCTGGTGCTGATATAAACACCAACGAATATTCTTGTAAATCACAATCCGAAATTTCTGCACGTAACCCACATCTTTCTTCGACAACTGCAAGCGTTTGTTTGTAACTGTCCTGCGTTGTGTTCTGCTGATAGATACTGATATGACTATCGTACGTGACAGTGTCGTTGCCAAGTTGTTAGACAATCCATTACAATATCAGCACCTCCAGTCGGTTCAGGTATGGCAAGTGTCGCAGTCGTCGTTCTCGATACTCTTCGATACGACAGCTTCACCGAGGAATTTGACTGGCTCGACGGGAAGCGGTTTTCAAGGGCTTACTCAACTTCGCACTGGACCGTTCCGGCACATGCCTCGCTGTTTACTGGAGAGTATGCGAGCAACGTTGGCGTCCACGGCCGCTCACCCACACTCGACTGTGAGAAACAGACGCTCGCGGAAGCGTTCCAGCAGGCTGGATACCGGACTCGTGCTTTTAATGCGAATACACAGCTTACCCAGTACGAGGGCTGGGATCGCGGATTCGACGAGTTCGTTGGGAAGGCAAACCTCGGCCGGACGGACGATGCGATATTCGACTGGGGAAGACATATCGACGAGACATCTCCGGGTCTCCGCCGTCACTTTGCTGGACTCGCTCGTTGTTTTAGCCCTCACGTCGATACGGTCCGCTCTCTCCAGTACGGATACGAACTGTTCCAGAACGAGGCCTACCGCGGTGGTGCCGAGGCTGTTGCAAAGCGCGTCGCTGCCACGGATTTCGGCGATGAGGTGTTTCTGTTCGTCAATCTCATGGACGCACACACGCCGTACTATCCGCCACCGGGAAGCGACGATTCTGCCACTGTGGTCGTTGCGGACGCGTTCTCCGAGGCGGCCGTCGACGGTGACAGGCTGCGTGCAGCCTATCGTCAGTCGGTCGGTCGTCTCTCGGAGCTGTATCAGGACATCCACGCTGCACTCTGTGACTCCTTCGATTATGTCATCACACTCTCCGATCACGGCGAACTGTTGGGGGAACACGGGCTGTGGAACCACTCGGTCAGTCTGCACCCGGAGCTCGTCCAGATTCCGCTCGTTATCAACGGCCCCGATATCGAGCCCGGCCGCTGTCACGAGCCCGTGAGCATTCTTGACGTTCACCAGACCATCGGTGATCTCGCGGGGATCGACGTCGACTCTGCCGGACGGAACCTGCTGGACGATATCCTACCCACGGAGTATCTCGTCGAGTCCCACGGGCTGTTGCCGTTTCACGAGGCCCAGTTCGAACGCGAGGATGTTTCCCGGGAGTGTTTCGAGCGCTGGCAGCAGCCGCTGTATGGCTTCCTGACACGCGACGGTGCCTACTGCTACGAGTCTGAGCCCGGAGAGTTCTGCTGTCTCGGTGAGACTGCCCTGATGGAGCCACAGAACCGTCTCGCGGAGCTTACAGCCCAACTTGAAGAACCGACCGACGACGACCGTCACGAGGTCTCCGAGGACCTGAGATCCCAACTCAAACAGCTTGGGTACGCGTAGGAGGTGTGTCCTGTGGATGGAACATGTGTGGTTGAGGAAATTAGATATCGTCGAACGAGTCATCACGCCAGATGTTCATTTCATCATCTTCCCTTCGCAATTCGATATCCGATGACTGGGTGAACTCGTTGTCTTCTAACCGTGCAGTAGTGGTGACATTTATGATCACTTCTGCCTCTCCATCTTCGACGATCTCCATACTGTCGAGTGTGATATCCTGCTCAGCAAAGTCACGAATTGCTGCAGCAGATTCACCCTCGTATAGCTCTGTCATTGGGCTCTCGGAGTGTGTTATGCTTTGTAACCCCTCGACGTCACCGTCGTCCACCAGAGTCATATATTCCTCCACTACTCCCTCTGGATCGTCATCCGCTTCTGGATCATCACTACTGTCTACACAGCCTGCTAGTGTAGCTGTAACTGTCGTTCCGGCTACTGTGAGAAATTTCCTCCGTTGCATACGTTTATTTGACAACTCAATACAAATAATCATTGGTTTTAACGACGCACAATATCATTCACGCTCTGCTCGTCACTGGCAAGCGCCGAACACATGGCGGCGACGGCTTAGCTACAAGCGGAAAGGGTGGGGGGAGTTCGTACTGTGCGTACTGGTCGACGCAGCGTATGTGAACGTCGCCCGCGTAGTCGTGTGAACGCCCGAAAATAGACAGAAGAAGCTTTGTATCGCTTGATATTTCGTCCCGTTCTTTCCATAATATCTTGTATTTAATATAGCAGCATGCAGTTTACATCTGGCCGGTGACACAAGGATTAGGATGCCTCGGGGCCTCTCTGGAGCTATGTCGCTCCGACAGCCGCCGGTCGATCACCCGGCGAAACAGACGGATTTCGGGGGCTGGGAGATGCCCGTCGAGTTCGATTCGATCCGGACAGAACACACCGCAGTTCGGGAGTCGGCCGGGAAGTTCGATGTCTCACACATGGGTGAGATCACTGTCTCCGGGCCCGAGGCTACACAGCTAATGCAGCGGCTCACGACCAACGACGTGAGTGCACTCGATCCCGGCGAGGCACAGTANGCGGCGATCACCACCGAGGNGGGNGTGATGCTNGANGACACCGTNGTCTACCGGCTCCCCGACGATCACGAGGAACAGTTCCTATTCATTCCGAACGCCGGTCACGACGAACAGATGGTCAGGCGTTGGCGTGAGCACCGCGAGAAGTGGGGGTTCGAGGCCACAGTCACCAACCGAACGGACGAATACGCGATGTTCGCTATTCAGGGACCGGAGGCCCCGTCACTGCTCGCCGAGCAGACCGACGCGAAACTCGGTCGACTGGATCGATTCGAACTCACCGCTGGCACCGTCGCCGGTGTCGAGTCGTTGATCGCGCGCACGGGGTACACCGGCGAAAAGGGGTTCGAGCTGCTCTGTCCCTGGGATGACGCAGAAACTGTCTGGGGTGCCTTCGAGTGCCAACCCTGCGGACTCGGCGCACGGGACACGCTTCGTCTGGAGATGGGTTTCTTGCTCTCCGGTCAGGAGTTCGACCCAGACGAGGAGCCCCGCACTCCTTACGAGGCGGGCATCGGATTTGCGGTCTCGCTCGACACCGAGTTCGTCGGCCGCGATGCCCTCGAAGGCGTCGATGTCGAGGGGGCAGCCGAGAAACTCGTTGGGCTCGTCCTCCGCGAACGGGGTGTTCCCCGCCAGGGGTATGCGGTGACGACGCCCGACGGCGAGGAGATTGGTCACGTCACGAGCGGGACGATGAGTCCCACACTCGGAGTGCCGATCGCACTCGGCTATCTGCCCGCGGCGTACGCGGGGTCGGATCGATCGGTTCGCATCGTCATCCGTGGCGAACCGAAGAAGGCACGTATCACCGGGACGCCATTCATATCATGAGCTTCGATGTTGCAGACGACTGCCGGTATCTCGACTCTCACGAGTGGGTTCGCCGGCAAAACGGCACTGTACAGGTCGGTATCACTGATTTCGCACAGGACGAACTCGGCGACGTCGTCTTCGTCGAACTCCCCGGGGAGGGGGATTCGATCGAAAAAGGCGAAGATTTCGGCGTCATCGAGTCGATCAAGGCCGTCTCGGATCTGTACGCGCCGGTCTCCGGCACTGTGACGGCGACAAACGACGCGTTGATCGATACGCCGGAGCTGGTCAACGACGATCCCTTCGGCGAGGGCTGGATGCTCGAAGTCGAACTCGACGACGAGAGCGAACTGGATGAGTTGCTCTCGCCTGACGAGTACCGGGATCAGATCGAGTAAGCGGCTTTCTTCCTGCGATTTCTGTGTGCTGAGCTTCTGGTCTCTCTGTTCTTGATATATTGTATGTTGCTATATAGAAAACTGGTGGAATCGAGTTGCGAGTGTCTGGGCGTTTCGTTTCACAGCAGCGAGAAGCAGTTCCGTCGGGGCGACTACGCGACAACTTCGTAGCCCGCGTCCTCGATCGTCGTTTGGATTGTCTCGTCACTGACGCTCTCGTCGGCGACAACCTCGACGCTGTCGGTCTCGTTGTCGGCTTCGACATTTTTGACGCCGTCGAGTGCTTCGAGTGCGTCCGTGACGTTCTGTTCACAGCCACCACAGGACATGCCTGTGACTGCAAGTGTTCTGCGTCCCATAACTGGTAGATACAGCGCCTGCCCTAAGGCAATTGCGCGTTACTCGCAGATCGCAAGAAAGTTCTCGAAGACAGCTTCGCCCTCCTCGGTGTGGGCAACTTCGGGGTGCCACTGGACGCCGTAGAGATTCCGGTCAGTGTCGCTCATCGCTTCGACACCACAGACGTCGCTCTTTCCTGTCCGTTCGAAGCCCTCGGGGACCTCTTTCACCTCGTCGGCGTGGCTTGCCCAAACGCGTGTTTCTGGCGAGAGCGAGCCCACGAGTGGATCGTCGTCGTCGGTAATCTCGACAGTGACGTCGGCGTAGCCGCCGTACTCGCCAGCGCCGACAGTGCCGCCGAGTTCGTTTGCGATCACCTGCATTCCCAGACAGATTCCGAACACCGGGATATCAAGCTCGAGATACGCTGGACAGTTGCCGATGCGGTCGATATCCGGGCCGCCGGAGAGCACGAGGCCATCGGCGTCGATTGCTTTGGGGGGAGTCTCGTTGTCGACGATCTCGACGTCGACTCCCATATCACGGAGCGCACGCTGTTCGAGATGCGTGAACTGCCCGTGGTTGTCGATTACGTCGATCTGTGTCATTGCCCGTCTTAACAGAGCGGCAAATAAATGTTGACCGTTTCGGGCTGTCTGCTACAGTCCAACGCGACTGACAACCTCGCAGTCGTCACAGCGGAGTTCGACAGCACCGTCATCAAACCGTGGCCCGCGAACGATATCACGCGATCCACACTCCGGACAGCAAAGCCAGTCGTAGATCGAAATCGGTCTGTGTTCCGTACTGGTTGACATCACACTGTTGTAGCTCGTAAAGCATATATTAATCCTCGGATGAGTAAACTAATATCCGAAAAACTTGCCTAAAAATTCTATTAATATCTATAAAAATCGTCGTATGTTTACTAATTTTGAGTATTCTAAAAACAACTAACCTGTCCGTCTTTCCGGGGTTCAGCTGCGCCCGAGAGGGTACCGTTCTCTTTTCGAGCGATTTCACCCCCGCCGAAGGCGCTTGGTGGTTCGATCCGAACGTCGTGGCCTCGCCGTGCCAGCTTTGAAGCGATGCCGTCCGCGATCCGCTCTTCGACGGCGAGCGTGCCATCCGATCGGTAGCGCCAGCGCGGTGCATCGAGTGCGGCCTGCAGTCCCATCTCGTAGTCGACGATGTTCGAGAGCACCTGGACGTGGCCCTGTGGCTGCATATAACCGCCCATGACGCCGAAGGCGAGCCAGTCGTCGGTGTCGAACCGGGCGAGGGCCGGAACGAGTGTGTGAAACGGTCGTTTTCCCGGTTCGAGGCTGTTCGGCACGTCGCCGGACAGTGAGAAAGAAGCCCCGCGGTTTTGCAGTGCAATCCCTGTCTCGCCCGCGACGAGTCCGCTCCCGAAGCCAGCGAACCGCGAGTTGATATACGAGACGACGTTTCCCGCCTCGTCGGCGACGGTCAACAGCACCGTATCCGAGTCTTCGCCGGCCCCGCTGGGTGTGCCAACGTCGATATCACTCAACACCGACCCATCGCTGTAGGCACTCGCGCGCTCGCGTGCGTACGACTTCGAGTGTAGCGGCGGGATCGCTTCGAATTCCGGGTCGGTGATGTAGTGGTGACCGTCGTGGAAGGCCAGCTTCATCGCCTCGGCGAAGGCGTGTACTCGGTCGGGCGACTCGTAGGGGTGATCGCCGGCACCGATGGCTTCTGCGATGTTTAGTGCCTCCAGTGCGATCTGTCCCTGGTTGTTGGCCGGGAGTTCGAACAGCTCACAGCCGCCGTAGGTCGTCGAGATCGGGTCGAGCCACTCGACGGAAAAGTCTGCAAGATCGTCAGTACTCAGCAAACCACCTTTTGACTGGACTTCCTCGGCGATCGCTTCCGCGATCTCGCCCTCGTAGACGACGTCCGCGCCCTGCGTTGCGATCTGCGCCAGCGAGTCGCCGAGTTCTGGCAGTCGCATTTGCTTGCCGACGGTGGGTGCCGAGCCGTCTACGAGATACGCCTCGCGCGCGTGATCGTCGTCGAACAACTCCTCGGCGTGTTGCCACTGTGCGGCGACGACCTCTGTGACGGGGAATCCGTCTTTTGCGTACGCGATTGCGGGTTCGAGTGCCTCGGCGAGGGTGAGCCGACCGTGGCGGTTTACCGTCGCTTCCCAGCCGCGGGCGGTCCCGGGGACCGTGACTGTGTGTGGGCCGTGGTCTGGCATCGTCACTCCCGAGCGGTCTCTGTCGCTGCCGTACTCTGTGGCTCCGTCGTCGACTGCCGCACGGACCCGCTCGCGGGTCGCTTTCCCGGGTGCAGGGCCACAGGCGCGCATCCCGCCGACGTCGCCATCGGCCGTCCGATAGCAGGCGAAGACATCACCACCGATTCCGGTGCTGGTCGGTTCGACGACGTTCAGCGCCGCTGCCGTCGCGACTGCCGCGTCGAAGGCGTTTCCCCCCGCTCGCAGGATCGAGATCCCGGCCTCGGCTGCGAGCGGCTGGCTGGTCGCTACTACCCCGTTTGGTGCGTACACCGTCGAACGACGTGATGTGAATCGATCGAGATCAGGATTCATGTACTCGCTTGGAGCCGACCCTTGTTAAGAACGTATGGTCATCACGTCTCGTCACTGTCGTACCGTTCAGCGGCCGTCTCGAAGGAGAGCTCCTCCTGTTGTTTCCCGCGCCGGTGTTCTTGCTGTGCGATCGCTTCTGGATCGGGCGAGACATCGTCGTCGATTCTGGCCCAGGAGTCGTGAACCTTCGCGTGACACCACCGACAGAGCGTGACCGTAATCTCGTGGCTCGTCTCGCCACTGCCGTGAGCCGAGCCCGAGGCGTAGGAAAGATGGTGTTCTTCGAGCAGCGGCCGCTCGTCGTCGTGGGCCATCCGCTGCTCGGCAAGGCCACACCGACGACACTCCTTGCCGGCGGTCCGCGACCGGAAATGTGGACAGTCTTCCCACTCCCACGGTCCAGTCAGTCCCTCCTCGTCGGTCTCACCGGCGACGGGACACTGGTACTCCCGATCTCGCATCTCCGTTGCAAACTGGGGGTCACGGTCGCCCTGTTCGACCGCAAAGCGACATTTGCCTTCGTCGGTCAGAAAATCACAGCGGTCGACGAACTGGTAGGGGTCGTCGACGCCGACGGTGGTCCCGGCGTCCGTCTTCTCCATGTGGGCTAGTGGGTGTCTGGCCTGCTTGATACTGTCGGTTGTCCAGATATCGAGTATCTCTCGACCGAGCAGACCGTGCTACCATCACGCCCCAGAGGGTTGCGTTTCCTGGGACTCTGACTGCTCGGTTGCCGTCGCGGAGTCGCTGGTTTCGTGGTACACCGAAAGCGCGTCGGCGAGTCGATCGTACGCTGTTGCTGCGTTCGAGTCTTCGGCGAGGCTGTACCGTGGCTCCTGTGCATCGAGCGCCTCGTAGGCGGGGATCTCGGCGAGCAGCCCAACACCGAGCGTTGTCGCAATATCCGCTCCAGTTCCCTGGTCGTCCTCGGTCCGGGTGACGACCACGCCTGCAATAGTTCCGTCGACCCGGTCGACCATCGCCGCGGTCTTTCCGGCGTCGGTCGCCGCGACTGCCGAGGCTGTGGTTACGAGCACTGTCGCGTCCGCGAGCCCGAGTGCGACCAGACTCTGGTGGCTGACACCTGCTCCAGTATCGACCAGCACGATGTCGTGGCTCTCCCGAAGTGGCGCGATCGCCTCTCTGAGATTCGCCGGATCTGCATTTCCGACCTCGTCTAACCCGCCGGTTCCGGGGACGATATCCAGTCCGGCCGGTCCCTCGACGAGCACATCCTCGACAGCTGTCTTCCCAGAGAGCACGTGGTGGATTCCGGTCTCGGTTTCGACGTCCAGTAGCTCACCCAGATTTGTCATCGCGAGATCCGCATCGATTGCAGCCACGTCATAGCCCGCTTGCTGGAGGGCAATACCGACGTTTGCTGTCACGGTCGTCTTGCCAACGCCGCCTTTCCCACCGGCGATGGCGTACACAGTCGCTGACATTTGTCCATCCTTCACAGATCACCGATTTAAAGATATGTCAGACGATCGTTCTTATTGCTGATAACAACTTGGCGAACGTTCTCTTCCGGCGGTGTCGGGCCACGAGGCCGCCCCGCCGGCAGACAGATTTTTCTATCGAGCGTGTGAGAGTCGGGTATGACCGATCTGGTCGTCCACGAGCGAGACGACAGGCTAGGCGAGGAGTCGACGCCGCCGCGGGTAATCGCCACCGAGGTCGAAATCGCCGACACCGCACTCTCACAGATGCGCGGACTCATGTTTCGATCCGAACTTCCCGAGGAGTTCGCACTCGTGATGGAGGTTGGCAGTGGCGGCGGGATGCCGTTTACG